>Ga0115003_10004864_pt1 | contig 10232 bp, 15 predicted proteins | sample ArcticOcean_MG_C_7_FD_88736 | JGI IMG/M metagenome (GOLD analysis project Ga0115003, IMG submission 88736) | Marine microbial communities from western Arctic Ocean - ArcticOcean_MG_CB11_88 | ecosystem: Environmental > Aquatic > Marine > Oceanic | place: Arctic Ocean: Canada Basin | collected... | reverse complement strand
GAGAATTGGAGAAGTGATAATGGTCGAGTTGGATATTCCTCGAAGGATTCAGTGTATCGTCCCACAAAACGAATAACATCTAAAACTCCTACTACTTTTTCAGAATTATCCAAGAAACGTATACGCGCCTCTAAAAGGGAAAAGTCTAAGACTGGTCGTGTCAAGAAGTTTGCAAAGTACACACTGACAAAGAATCCAGATAAGATCAAGAAGTTCAAGGTTACTTTACCTGATGGACGAAGTGTCAAGTTCGGGGCCAGGGGGTATTCTGATTATACGATCCACGGTGACGAGGATCGTATGAAGAGGTACCTCACCCGACATCGTTCTCGAGAGAACTGGACGAAGAGTGGTATCGATACGGCCGGGTTCTGGTCCAGGTGGTTATTATGGAGTGAACCGTCTTTAGAGGGAGCCAAGAAACGTATCGAAAAGAAATTCAATATCACGTTCGCAACTTAATCATTTGGATTCGAAAGTATTTTAATGAACGGTTTTGTCAGTAATTCTCCATTTAACATCATGTAAATTATCATGATAGTCAGGGCCTCCTGTAGTCTATCTAATTGGTATCCCAGTACAATGAGGTTCGTATACGTAAGTATAGCATTGATATACGCCCATTTTTTATTAGATATGCCTACCTTACTACCCGTGGTATCACCTGATATAACGAACGATGGATCAATCATCTTCTGTATATCCCATATGACACATCCATCGAATATTATCCATGATGCAAGTACGATGGCAATTGCAAAATAAGATACTAACTTGATGTTTTTGTTAGGAATGAACATAGGAAAAAGTAGTACGAACCCGACGATCCAGTGAATGAGGTTCAGGAACGCCATGAGTAAAGACGTCATTATATAGTATTCAATATAATAATATACGATCGGGTAAATATGAACCAATTGATGCGGGTATTACATTCATTCTTACTCTCCCGTTTATCATCTACCGTAATACATACTACGGAAAAGTCATGTGTCTTGTGATGATACTTAAAGAATACGAAGGTGTATACAATGTGAGCAATCACACCCGTCGACATGCCCGAGTGGTCTAAGGGGGCAGTCTTAAGAACTGCTGTAGAAATACGCGTGGGTTCGAACCCCACTGTCGACAATCCGGTTCCGCGAACCACTTATAAAGATAATAAACGTAACAATAATAAGATGAAACACATAGATGATAATCTCACAGATCTCCACATCCTATCTCTTTTGCCAGAGGGTGTGAAGGTTTCGGTCCGATATGGTAGACTAGTCCATGAAAGGCCCAAGACAGGTGAAGGTGTAATGTCTGCTCTATCGTCGTCAATGAATTCTTTACGACGATGGTATAATAACGATAGTCGAGTATCGGGTATGAACGAGATATTCATCATAATCCAGAACGCAATGAAAATTATGGAAGAAGCAGAAGAGCATTACGCGACTCAGTATAGAAAGGTGTTACCAAAAGTGATAGAAGGTATTCAGAATTATATGCGAACGTATAAAGATGATGCGTTCATCACTTCGCGTTGTAATGTATTACTGGAACGAATACGGTACGTGATGTCGAAATCGAAATCAAAGGAAAATTAAATAATAATATAATATAATATATAATCATATGGCAGATACACTACCAAAACCAACGGTACAGACTTTATCCAGTCGCACCGCTGATAAAATATATGCCGCATTTGATACAGTGCTTCAAACGGGTAACTGCGAGAAATACGATTCACGGAGTGGGTTATCGTTGAATTACGAAAAACGTATCAAGATTATAAAAGGTGTTATGGACCCCGTGATACGCGTAAGCGGTGAGGTATATGGCCCCGACTGCCCGGTGACTACTACGACAGACCCGGGTATTTCCCGTCGGTCTACGTACTCTAAACTGACGGTTACCAACACAAATATACCAAAGGCAACTCAGATAATAACGAAAGATATAATCGAGCCTATTATACTTAGTTTCATACCGAAAAATTCGCAATTATCTAAAAGCAACTTTAATAATCTTAATTTCCACGTGGTGTGCAGAGATAAGTTAACGATTAATCATAAAGTAGAATGGCACATTGACGCGCATAACCTGGGAATGGGTAGTCCATTGTATCAGATAATATACTATGTAGATACGCCGACATATAGGAACGGCCAGACCGCAACTGTGGCTAACAGGGGTTCGCTAGCCTTTATACTTACTCATGGAACACCCGACCCGGGCAATAGAAGAGTCACCAGTCTCGATAATATACCAGCCATTGGCGGGTTCCTCACCCCTACGAAGGGTATTGGTATAGGTTTCGAACCACACTCGTCATGGCATAAAGTTCTCCCTCCCGGGAAACCGGTTGAACTGTCCAGGAAGATTATCGTCGTAAGTGTATACAATCCATCCGTTCCATATATGGGGATGCGGTATACAAGTGGCGCGCTTGGTACTAACGTAGAACGGCGAATGAATGCGTACGCGAATTCCGTCCAAAAAACGTATAATGCACTAAACAACAATCGCAAGAAAATATTTTTGACTAGAATATCCAGCAAGCCTTTTATACAAAACGTTCCTACATATAACACGAACGGTGTGGACCTTATAAATGCACTCTCTAGTTCACAGGCAGCCAATAAACGCCGACAAAATGCAGAGAATAGAGGCGAAGTTATTAATCTAACATAACGGGCAACAACAGTTCATGACACATACCACTTTATACATCATATTATATAGTTTAACGTCGGAAATCACGTCGTCGACATTGATAATCTCAAGTTCGACTTCGTACCGCTCGTCGGCCTCGTCGTCCATATCATCCGATTCACCCGTAACCACGGTCATGTCGATTCGTACGTTATTTCGAATAAACGATCTGCGTTTCTTAACACGCACCATCTCCGCATCACCATCTCCGTCACCGGCAACCGGCTTCTCCGTGGATACACAGAACCTGACATCGTACGGACTATCGATGAATTTTGTATCAAAACATTCTACCTTGGTCTTTTCGACCGTGTCGACGTGTTCGTCCGTGACGTTGTCGAACGTTGTCCGTACACCCTTCGAATAGTACACTGACGTATCCGTTTCCTCTACATCATCCCATCCGTCGAATTTTTCCAGCGACTTGAGAATCCTGAGAAAATTTGTTTGACCCACATTTGTATCGAATCCACCTCGGTACACCTTACCTAGACGCATCTCAACTTCAACATGCTTGACACGCTTGTATTTTTCGAATACAATCTTACCCTTGTCAAACAACGATTCCATAGTTAAAAAATATACGCTCTTATTTTTTAACTATGAAAGGACTACGTAACCTCGGGAACACATGTTATTTTAACAGTGCCCTGCAGTGTATTTTACAGATCCCACCCATCTCAAACCATGCGATAATGAACAAGTACACCGGCAAGTGTGAGTTCACTAAGGAGTACTTCGATCTCGTGAAACGTATGTGGCTAACGAAAGAGCCAGTATCCGAAAATCCCGAGAACCTGATGCGTATGTTTAGGACTCGTTACCCGCAGTTTGATAACGGTAACGAACACGATTGCCAGGAGGCCTTTTTACATATTATTGATCTGCTAGAGAGGGAGATGCCCCACCTGATTAAAAAATCTATGTACGCTACGATGAGTCACACTACTAAATGTAAATCAGAAACGTCGGTTATATCGGATAGCACTTGCATCCATCTATTAACACCAACTACTACTAGAAATACATTATCTAATTTACTGAAATCGTACGGTGGATGGAACGTGTTCAGTGACTACGAGGATGCCAAGGGTGTAGTACACAACGTAGCCGCATCTCAGACGCAATTCGAAACACTTCCGCGTATACTTGTATTTTCATTTGCAATGTACAATTCGAAAACTAAAGTCCACATCGATATGGACCTTACTATCAACGGTGTTAAGTTCGTGTTATTTGGCACGTGTATACACCGAGGTGCCGTGAACAGCGGACACTATATAGCGTATACCAAGCACGTTGACAAATGGTACCTCAAAGACGACGATATGTCGGTGTTAGTTGACGAAGTGCCTCTATACGACTACCATTACATGGTCTTGTATAAACACATACCTACTTAGAAGTAATCACCTGCCGTGGTAGTGCGATGGTCGTGTGGCGGCATTGGCTTTTTTATCGCGTTGAGCCGCTCGGTCCATTTCTTGATCTTATCTTCGCATTTCTTGATCTTATCTTCGCATTTCTTGATCTTATCTTCGCATTTCTTGATATCGTGGTCTTTTGGTTTGGGCTGGGATGATGGTGTTTCATGCCATGGATTGTATCCACCCGCCATATGCTGTACATGAGTATTTTATGTGGGATCAACTAACGCATCAACTACCGGTCGGCGTTGGATGATATTCGATATCCCCCTGCGTATTTTGCGTGGCAATATACGAGTGCCGTCTGTGTTAAGTACCCCACCCCTAGGGTTATCGAACAGGAACGACAAGTATGCCAGGTAATTATAATTTGTGTACCATTCTGACTGAACGAATGCGTCGGTTACCTCATGAGCAAAGATAGTATTTAATTTCTCGGCACCTTCATATATTTTGTAAATGTCATAGAGTTCTTTATTTGTAGAATAAAAATTGAATCTATGTATGGGAGTGACAATCTCCGATCCGATCTTCTCCAACAAGTGAACTGGCAAATACATTGTTATCTACCGAGTAAAAAATACGCCTAATACCCGCTGATCGGATAATGGACATGCAGATCGAACACGGCTTTGAATTCGATAATGTCCCGTCCCTGAGAACTCGCACAATGTAAATCTCCGCTCCCTTTGTAAGCTTCTTGGGTAGACCCGCCAGAACATTCATTTCCGCATGAATAGACCATATTTTCTTAGCCTGAAAATGTTTAATTCGTTGTAAAGAACAGTAGTGATTACGTCCACTTTGAATGACCTTACCCTTCTTTACAACGACAGCGCCGTGTCGCGTCGAGTGTTCGCTCCTGTGAGCCTCGTTTATGGCGAGACTTATGGGATCCACCATCGTCCTTACTCTATAAACAGTCACAATCTTTATGTCAGTCATATTAAAATAGTCGTTTATACCATGATGTATGTTCCAGTCTTCATACTTATCGTGATACTCGTGTACCTCCTTACCGCGAGGTACAGGGTCTATAACCGTTATAAGTCTAGGTTCAACTTTATCAAAAATACGAATGATTTACCGGTTGATATGGTATACTGTATATCAATGCCTAATAGGATCGACTATATGACTAAAAAAATGGAGGAAATCGGTACGTCGTATACAATGTTCAATGCTATATCTCCTAAAGATATAAATATATTGGATTACCTAACAATGATGAGCATAACGTACATCCCAGGACATAAACATTTCAAAAAGATGACAAAATTACCTGTTGCGCTTTCTTTCTTCATGTGTTACTATGACGCTTACTTAAAAGGGTATGATAGTATATGTATTTTTGAGGATGATATACATTTTCCTCATGGAAAGGATAAACTCGTACCCACTCTAAAGGAATGGAAAGATTCCAATGCCGATGTATTGTTCTTAGGATACTGTCACTTGAAATGTCACGGGGGTTTCAAACAGATCTCGAATAATCTGATGGAAGTACCTAATAGTCATAGAATTGTATGTAATCACGCAGTAGCGATGAAAAGAGATTTCTTTTCTAGATACGTTAACAGTTCCCCGTTCTTATTCTGGTCAGCAGAAAATGATAGTGTTCTTAGTTCGTACATGAAGAGAAATAATGTATCGAAGGCAATACCTAAACAGCCGATAGTGTACCAGAACGTTTCGGAGTTGGGCAGCAACAACGAAAACAAGAATACAAACATACATAAAAATCTTTGTATGTTCTAATGATACATGTCACCTTACTGATGATTGTACTCCTAGCATTGTTATACGCCCATGTATTCTACAATCCTTTCAAAAACAAATCAGTCGTCATAGTTGGTAACTCAAAGGAACTTTTAAACGAAGAAATGGGTTCCATCATAGACGGGCATGATGTAGTCATACGCCTCAATCATTTTAAGATTGAGGGATACGAGAAGTATACAGGAACTCGTACCGATGGTATCCACATGAACTACATAGCCACACCCCCGGAGATAATACGAGACGTCATCAATACAAACAACATCAAATGGATCGGAACACGGAATAAGCCAGCCTTTTGCGGGAAAACTGGGTTAAGTCGTTTTGATAGACGAGTATTTCAATATGATATGGGAAAATTCCCGTGTAACAGTCCAACAAGTGGCACCGCCGCCCTTATTGACATAGTGAACTACTGTAATAAACCGGTGTCCATAATTGGCTTGGGGGGCTATGCCGAACCGGGGTATTATTACGACGAGACACGCGATGTGATGGATAACAATTGGAACAACGCATACAATAGACACTGCCCCGATAAAGAAAAGGCGCTTATAGAAAAACTGATTGAATCTGGTAAAGTTCGTAGGTTATTAAAAGAATAGACCGATACACATATATACAATAATGAAACGAGCCATTGTTATTTTTAGTTTTAACAGACCCGGTGTTCTGAAGCAATGCGTATCGGATATAATTGTCCCTGAAGGCTGTGACGTCCACCTGTTCCAGGACGGTATGATTAACCCACACTCTAGATCGATTAAATGTAACCCGGCGATCGCGAACCAGTGTAGAGATGTTTTCAGCGACAAGTTTCCCGAAGGTGCGTTGCATATCTCACCTATCAACCTTGGCGTTGCACTTAATCACCTTCGAGCATATGAATACATTTTCGAGGAAAAGAAGTATGATCAATGTGTATTCTTTGACGACGATACCGTTCTGGTAAATGTCCAAGCACTTTTCACAATGTGTGATAAGACACGGGATACTCCCGACGTGATGGGCGCAGATGCGTTTCCCGAACCGTATGCATACGAGTCCGTTGATGGTAAGGAAAAGGTTCTACTGTGTGATACGCGCAAGTACCACATTGATTTCAAGGCGTTTGCGTGTTGCCGGGATAAGTACATGAAAGTATCTGACCTATACAAGGGAAAGATCAACGAGTTATGTGGCAGCGTGGATTATACACAGCGCAATGTCGCGAAAATTCAAGAGTATCTGGGTCACGAGTTTGGGAGTCAAGACTGGATCCGCGACCGGTGTTTTCGGGAGTTTGGGATGACCAAGAAGGCCATTACGTCGAAGTCAATGTCACGCAACGTGGGTGAGAACGGTGTTCACATGACCCCGACCGATTTCAAGAGAATGCGGTACAAGGATACGGTTATCCACGACGTCACAGGCGATGGGGAAATTATCGACAACCCAATCGGTTTCATGTCGACATAAAATAATAGATCATTTCATGCACATGATCAACAGGGCACGTGTGCTAGGACATACAGGTATGCTGAATATTCACACGGGGCAAGTGACATTCTACGGTATCAAGTGTGAAGACATATTCGCCGCTTTTACATTACTGAAAGATCTCAGCCCAGATCACAAATATAAATTATGGTCATATCGCGGGAAAAGATTTCTTGAGAATACCGCGGATGGGTGGGTATACGTTCAGGGCAGATGGTTACCCGATAAAGCGATGGCTAAAGAATACATAAGGAACCGGAAGCGCTAGTTTACACCACATAAAAAATATATACATATTATACAAATGGACACACCGCCTCATCTCCTATTCGGAATTCTCGTAGCACTTCTAGTTCTGGGCATCATAATGCTGATACCGCGGAGTACTCGCATACTTGGTATGCTGCTGATCGTAGGGGGGATTGGGATGTACATAGGCGTATCCTTAAAGAAGTCCCAGTGGAACCCATGGGACTGGGACGACAGCGCAAGCGAAAGCGACGAAAGCGACAAACCGTGCACGGCCACGGACATCACGGATAACCGTGACACTTCAAACGCGGCAACTTTCTCCCGGGATAACGACGACGATTGTGTTATCGCCACGTGCAATAGCGGCTATTTTCTCGACGGACTCACATGCAGCAAAAGTATACACATCAAAAAGTAAATTAAAAGATATAATGTATATTATTTTAGAATGGCACTTCAAGTCAAACGCCTGTCATCGGATGCGATCCTACCGATAAGAGGCAGTGCGGGTGCGGCGGGGTATGATATATGTTCTACACAGGATACTATCATCCTAGCGGGGCGGCGGGGGGTTATTAATACGGGTATCAGTGTGAAGTTACCACCCGGATGCTACGGGCGTATCGCGCCCAGGTCGGGTCTGGCGGTGAAGTCAGGTATCCAGATCGGCGCGGGTGTAATTGACCCGGACTATACGGGCGAAATCAAGGTAGTCGTATTCAACCATGATCAGATGCCGTACGTCGTGAAACGCGGGTACCGTATCGCTCAATTAGTCTTGGAAGCGTGCATGACTCCCGATGTGGAGGAAGTCGATGATATTTCCGGGACTGATAGAGGTGAGGGTGGATTTGGATCCACCGGTCAATAAATATTTAATTAGTTGCTAAAGGCTACGCCGGCCTGCCCCTTCTTGATTCGGAGAACATTGAAGTTCACCGCATGAAGAATAACATCGACCATTTTAGCAGCGCCACGGATCGTCATCTTGGCATTATCGAGTCGGGAGAAGTTACACGTACCAGTTGGCTGGTGCTTACTGGCCTTGAGCGCAAAAGAGTACATCTTCTGACTGTAGCCTGTGATGCCCGGCGTCGACCCACCCTTCATAAGTTCCGATCCGAACTCGCTGTGGTAATACGCCTGGACGTACGCGAAGTACTTATCAGGCAGAGCGTGCTCGAATAACTGAGTTCCGTTGAGGTAGATCATCACATCGCCCGTATTGAACGTGCTAATTGTCGGTTCGTCCCATATAAGGCACTTGACGGGGTGATTGAGCAGCGATAAATCAAACTCGAAATTCCCTGTAGACTGCACACCGTTCGTGACGGGGATCCGTTGGACCTGCTCAATAAGCAGTTCGTGGTCATTATCAACGAAATACGCCCGCTCGGCTGTATCAAGGAGAATGAAGTCAGAGTATAGGGTATAGTCAGCCGGCTTCATGTCAGCCGACCCAGACCACTTGACCTTTATCTCAACCTCATTGTACTGTAACGCCACAAGGGGTAACTTCGGGCCCTCGTCACAGAAGAAGAAGTGGAGAGGGAGGTAGGTCGAACTTAGAAGGTCGGTTCTGGGGTTGTTATCATCAGGGTTGAACGTTACAGCGGCCATCCCCTTTGCGCCCGTATCGAGCAGATACTTCTGCCACTTCAGAGACATGAAATTCGCATCCTGACGATCGACCATCTGCCCTCCGATATGAAGTTCGAAGACGGTTGGGGCCGCGGTGTCAGCACCCAGATCGGAGATATTCTGCCCATCAGTCCCAAGATCGAGCCATGTGTGACTGAGAAGATCGCCCTTGGCCGGGATCTTGAACGATACCTCACCGTTGGCCATGTTCTGGCCAATGGCGTTAATCGGGGAGGTGGTATACGAGAAGTTCGTATGGCGCTTGTAGTTCTGACGGAAGAAGGAAACTTCCGGCTTGCCTGTCAGGTAGGCATCCTGAACACCCTGAGCAACGAGATCGACTAAGGCACCTGACATCTTTATTATATTACCCTATTAAAATTATTGAACGTTTTCTTCACAAGACCACAGACATGGTAGTGTTTCAAGCACTCACATGGGAAGCGCGAGACGTGGACGACGAGCACCTGATATCGATTTTCGGACGGGCTGGAGATGGTAAATCCGTGTGCGTGACAACCGCGTTCAATCCGTATTACTTCGTACGCCTCCCACCGAACTCGACGGAGGCCAGTGTGGCTGTCCTGTACAGTGTCGTATGCAAGGCAACCAGGGATGCACCTGATAGTTACGATATCGTGCACGCCAAGGACCTATGGGGATTCCAGAACAATAAGAAGGTTCCGTTCATGAAACTGAATTTCGCGACGCACAAGGACATGCGCATATCCGCATCGATTCTGTCAAAGCCGTTCGGCGAGGCGCGCATACCCCTGAAACTGTACGAATCAAATCTCGAGCCAGTTCTGCGGTTCATGCACAGGACGGGTATCCAGTCGACCGGGTGGCTCGATACGGGTAGCGAGTGTGTGCGGTCCCACCTCGCGCGCACCAAGATCGACCTGTTCTGTAACGACTGGAAGACGCTGGGCCCGGTTGACAGGGACG
>Ga0115003_10004860_pt1 | contig 10235 bp, 8 predicted proteins | sample ArcticOcean_MG_C_7_FD_88736 | JGI IMG/M metagenome (GOLD analysis project Ga0115003, IMG submission 88736) | Marine microbial communities from western Arctic Ocean - ArcticOcean_MG_CB11_88 | ecosystem: Environmental > Aquatic > Marine > Oceanic | place: Arctic Ocean: Canada Basin | collected... | reverse complement strand
CAGTAAACAAAATAGCCATACTTGGAGCGGGTAATTTAGGTATTTCCATCGCTACAGGGATTGTTGAAAAGAAACTCAAATTGCCATCAGATATTTTTTTAACCAGAAGGCATACTGGCCATCTCGATAAGTATCGAGACTTAGGATACGGGGTTTTTAGCGATAATAAGAAGGCAGTTGAACAATCTGAAATTATTTTTCTATGTGTTCAGCCCAAACAAATTGACGCATTGATTGAAGTAATTAACCCTTTTTTGCGCAAGGATCATATTCTAGTATCTGTGATTACGGGTGTTTCTTTAGATTTCTTGAGAGAAAAGATTTCAGGTGCAGTTCAGCTCGTTCGTGCCATGCCCAATACGGCGGTAGCTATTGGTCAATCTATGACTTGTTTGACTATGCAGGGAACGGATACGGCATTGAAGAAGGTTGAACCGCTCTTTCAAGCTTTAGGGTTGACTTTATTGATTGAAGAACGCCTAATGCAAGCCGCAACCGTATTGGGGGCCAGTGGAATTGCTTTTTTTATGAGGTATTTACGTGCCGCGACGCAGGCCGGCGTACAAATGGGCTTTGATACCGAGGAAGCTCAAAAAATAGCCGTTCAAACCGCCAAGGGAGCTGCCTCTTTAATCCTAGCGCATAACAGTCATCCAGAAATTGAAATAGATAAGGTAACTACGCCGCAAGGGTGTACGATAGAAGGGTTGAATGAGATGGAGCATCAAGGATTCAGTTCTTCCTTAATTAAAGGAGTGATGACCTCATTCAATAAAATAAATCAAATGAAATCATGAGGATGTTTGATGTTTATCCACGCTATGATATTGATCCGGTGCGCGGACTGGGTTCCTGGATCTGGGATCAAGAAGGTCAGAAATATTTAGATTTTTATGGTGGGCATGCCGTTATATCCATTGGGCACAGCCATCCTCATTATATTGATCGTGTTCAGCATCAATTGAGGCAGCTTGGATTTTATTCTAATTCAGTTCAAATGCCTATTCAAGACGAATTAAGTCAAAAATTAGGGGAAATGTCTGGATATACGGATCATGAGTTGTTTTTATGTAATTCTGGAGCTGAGGCCATAGAAAATGCCTTGAAGGTTGCTTCATTTCATACCAAGCGATCCAAAGTAATTGTATTTGAAAATGCGTTTCATGGAAGAACCTCGTTAGCCGTAACTGCAACTGATACCACCAAATTGATAGCACCTATCAATCAAAACGACCGCTTTATTAGAGTCAAATTAAATGATTTGAAAGCGGTAGCCCAGTGCCTGGACGCATCGGTAGCAGCAGTACTGATTGAGGGGATTCAGGGAGTAGGGGGCATACAAGTGCCCGATGATGCTTTTTTAAAGGAGTTGAAGTTGTTATGTAAGCAAAATGGGTCCTTACTGATTGTAGATGAAATCCAAAGTGGTTATGGTCGCACAGGCAAATTCTTTGCCCATCAATATGCTCAAGTTGAGCCAGACCTGATTACCATTGCCAAAGGTATGGGAAATGGATTTCCGATAGGGGGTGTCCTGATGCATCCAGATATCAAGGCATGGTCTGGGATGCTCGGAACTACTTTTGGAGGCAATCATTTGGCCTGTGCCGCCGGCCTAGCTGTTCTAGAGGTCATCGATTCGGAGGAATTAATTAATCATGCGAATTTTATGGGGGACTTGCTTTGGAAAGCATTGGAATCATTAGAAAACTTGGTTCAAATAAGAGGTAGAGGATTGATGATAGGAGTGGATTTGATAGGAGATTCTAAACCTTTCAGACATAGTTTATTGAAAGAGCAAAATGTTTTTGTAGGATCAGCCGCGCAATCAAATACTGTCAGGCTTTTACCCCCCCTTGGGGTGAGTCAGGATGAATTAGTGGTTTTTTTAGAAGCATTTAAAAAAGTAGGGTATGCCTAATCATTTTTGTTCGGCTGAGGATTGTCCAGACCCCACGGGGTGGATTCGTGAAGCCTTAATACTTAAAGAAAAACCCCATAAAGACAAATTACTGGGAACTAATAAAACGCTGGGGCTTATTTTTTTCAATGCCAGCTTGCGTACCCGGCTAAGCACCACCAAGGCTGCTCAAAACTTGGGTATGGAAACGATCACTTTCAACGTGAATAAGGAAGGATGGCAAATAGAAACAGCCCAAGGTGTAGTTATGAATGGGGATCCTGCCGAGCACATCACTGAGGCGGCCGCAGTCATGGGAGGGTATTGTGATATTTTGGGTGTTCGAGCTTTTCCAACATTATTAGATAGAAAGAAAGATTATTCGGAAAAATATCTTTTAGGCTTTCAAAAATATGCGGGCGTCCCGATCATCAATCTCGAATCTGCTGCCTTACATCCCTTACAGTCTTTTGCAGATTTGATGACCATAGAACAGCATAAGAAAAAGAAGCGACCTAAGGTTGTGATGACTTGGGCACCTCATGTCAAAGCGCTACCACAGGCAGTGCCCAATTCTTTTTCCCAATGGATGCAGCATTACGATGCGGACTTTCATATTGCGCATCCTGAGGGCATGGAATTAGATACTCAATTCATCAAAAATGCAACTTTGAGCTATGATCAAGATGAAGCCTTTAAAGAAGCAGACTTTATCTACGTAAAAAATTGGTCATCCTATCATAATTATGGGGAACCCCTAAAAAATCAGCAAGGATGGATGGTAACTTTAGAAAAATTACAACGTACCCATCAAGCTAAATTAATGCATTGTTTGCCTGTTCGTAGAAATGTAGTGATCGCAGATAATGCCATGGACAGCAAGCATTCGATTATCCAAGACCAAGCCTATAATCGGATATTTGCAGCTCAACTGGTGTTGAAAAAATTACTGACAAAATCATGAGAAGAAAACTCCATATCGTTAAAATAGGGGGTAATGTCATCAATGATTCCATAAAATTGAAGCAGTTTTTAATGGCATTCAAAGCCCTTGAAGGCCTTAAAATACTTATTCACGGAGGAGGAGCAAAAGCTACGAAATGGGGAAAAAAACTCTCATTAAATATCCAAATGATTGAAGGAAGACGTGTGACAGATGATCAAATGATCGATGTGGTAACCATGGTCTATGCTGGCCTGCTTAATAAAAAAATAGTAGCTGCGCTTCAGTCAGAAAATTGTGACGCCTTGGGTTTGAGTGGTGTAGATGCCAATCTCATTCTTTCAGAAAAAAGACCCTTACAGGGTGGTATTGATTATGGCTGGGTTGGAGATCCCCTGTTTGTCAATACGGCACGCATCTCTTCGTTTATAGATTTGGGACTGGTACCTGTTTTGGCACCCATCACGCATGAGGGCCAAGGGAATTTATTGAATACCAATGCAGATACCATTGCCAATGTAATGGCCACCGCAATGGTGAAAAAGTATGAAGTGCATTTGATCTATGCATTCGAGCTTCCGGGCGTCATGAAAGATGTTCAAAATCCAGATTCTTTGATCCATCGAATAGACCATGCCTACTATACTGAATTAAAGTCAAAAGGTTTGGTCAGTCAGGGAATGATTCCTAAACTGGATAATGCCTTTCAAGCCCTTGCACAAGGTGTAACGCAAGTATGTATCATTAGATTCGATAAAGTCAATTTATTAACCCAGGGACATGAATATACTTCCATTATCTAACGAACAGTTGGAGGATTATTATCAATCTGCGCTGGCCTTACTTAAGGTATTGATCCGCACGCCTAGCTTGAGTAAAGAAGAGGCGCAGACCGCTGCTCTTTTGTCTGACAAGTTGGAGGCTCAGGGTATTTCTTTTGAGCGTAAGCATCATAATTTATGGATGCGGAATAAATATTTTCACGCGGATAAACCCACTTTACTCCTTAATTCCCATCACGATACCGTTAAACCCAATGAGAGTTATACTTTGAACCCCTTTTGTCCTTCGGTTAAGGAGGGGAAGCTATCGGGTTTGGGAAGCAATGATGCGGGCGCTTCCTTGGTCGCTTTGTTACATACTTTTATCCATTTTCATGAGATTGATTTGCCCATCAATGTGGTTTTTGCAGCGACGGCAGAAGAAGAAATATCAGGAGAAAATGGATTTAGGTCTATTTTAGCAGATTTGGGAACAATCGATTATGCTCTTGTAGGGGAACCTACGGAAATGAAAATGGCTATTGCTGAAAAAGGGTTGATGGTTTTGGATGTATACGCAAAAGGGGTAGCAGGGCATGCGGCACGTGATGTAGGAGAGAATGCTATTTATAAGGCAATGCATGATGTAGCATGGTTTAAAAACCATGTTTTTGATAGGAAATCATCCACACTAGGTCCGGTCAAGATGGCGGTTACCATGATTGGGGCTGGTTATCAGCATAATTTAATACCCGATACCTGTCATTTTGTGGTAGATGTGAGAACAACAGATGCCTACACCCATTCTGAAATTCTTGCTCTCATTAATCAGAAAATTTCAAGCTTAGTACGACCCAGATCCACCCATTTAAATCCTTCGGGCTTGTCAAATGACCATATTTTGATCCAGGCGGCAACGAGAATGGGCATTAATCAATTTGGGTCACCTACCCTTTCAGATCAATGTTTGATGCCTTTTCCGAGTGCTAAAATGGGGCCAGGCCTGTCTGAAAGATCTCATTCTGCTGATGAATTTATTTACTTAGATGAAATAAAGCAGGGCATCAAAGGCTATATTGACTTAATCACAACACTTTCCAAAATCACACCAAAATGAAATTGTGGCAAAAAGAAGAATCTATTGATAAAATTTTTGAACGCTTTACCGTAGGCAAAGATCCTGAGTTGGATGTTTATTTAGCCAAATACGATATCATCGGTTCTAGGGCGCATGTAAAGATGCTGGGACAAATAGGGCTTTTAAAATCAGAGGAGATCATTGCTATTGGCTTAGGTCTTGATAACATTGATCAAATGATTGATTCAGGTACTTTTGAAATCAGTGAAGGCGTAGAGGATTGCCATTCTCAAATTGAAATATTGCTCACCGAAGAGTTAGGGGAGATAGGAAAAAAAATACACAGTGGGAGATCACGAAATGATCAAGTTCTTACTACGCTGAAACTTTTTGCTAAATCAGAACTTGAAGAAATAGCCACCTTGATCAAAGATCTTTTTGAGCTTTTGATGGCTATGAGCGAGCGTTACAAGAACGTTTTGATGCCAGGTTATACGCACATGCAGATCGCGATGCCTTCTTCATTTGGCTTGTGGTTTGCGGCCTATGCTGAAAGCCTTCTTGATGATTTATTGCAGCTCAAGTCAAGTTATCAATTGGTGGATAAAAACCCCTTGGGATCGGCAGCAGGCTATGGCTGCTCTTTCCCTTTAAATCGATTATCTACTACCGAGGAAATGGGTTTTGGAGGGATCAATGTGAATGCAATATACGCCCAAATGACGCGAGGGAAAATGGAAAAAAGTGTAGGATTTTCGGTCAATAGTATTGCTGCTACATTGTCAAAATTCGCCATGGATGTTTGTCTGTATTCTGGGCAAAATTTTAATTTTTTAAAAGTAGATAAAAAATATACTACGGGATCCAGTATTATGCCGCATAAGGCCAATCCAGATGGCTTTGAGTTGGTCCGTGCCAAGTGCAACGTGTTACAGGCACTTCCCTATGAGCTTAATATGATACTCTTAAATCTCCCATCAGGCTATCATCGAGATTTACAAGTTTTGAAAGAGCGATTTATGCCTGCTTTGTTCTCATTGAAAGACTGCCTTAAGATTACTACGGCCATGACGACTCAATTGTCTATCGAGGCAGAGGTGATCAATGACCCTAAATATGATTTAATCTTCAGTGTTGAAGAGGTGAACAGAAGGGTGACGGCTGGAGTGCCCTTCAGAGATGCTTATCATGCCGTGTCCGCGTCGATAAAGCAAGGTGATTTACATATCAATCGAAAGATCGATCACACACATATCGGAAGTATAGGGAATCTAGGGAATGACTTAATTAAGGAATCTTTTAAAAAAGCCTATGCTTTTTTTGAATGAATGATCTGATATTCGAATTAATGCACAGGGTTGTCTAATTTTAAGCCATGTCTACAGCAAGGCCTTTTCAAATTTATAAATCCTCCGCAGGATCAGGTAAAACACATCAGTTGACGTTGGAGTATCTCAAATTGGCCTTGAGGGATAAAATGGCCTTCAAAGACATCTTAGGAGTGACCTTCACCAATAAGGCGACGAGTGAGATGAAGTCACGAATTGTGAAAGTATTGGAGACGCTGAGTCTTGGCAAAAATCATGCAATGAAGTCCGATTTGATGGCAGCCTTACACCTTTCAGCATCAGATCTTAAAAAACGTGCTGAAGAAGTTTTATCAAGCATATTACATCAGTATGGAAGATTTTCCATTGTCACCATTGATAGTTTTTTTTATCAGGTAATCAGGTCTTTTGCACAGGAAATGAGCTTACAAGGTTCATTTAATGTTGATTTGAATCAGGGACAAGTCATCAAAAAAGTAGTGGATCAATTGCTGCTTGACATAGGAAATTCCGAACAAAAAGAGCTTAAGAAATGGCTGATTGAATTTGCGGAAAGCAAAGTAGAGGAGGGTAATCGCTGGGATTTTAGGGCAGATATTGAAAAATTGGGGGGGGAAATTCTGACGGATAACTTTAAGAGACATTCGGAAGTTATTTTAAAATTAAGTGACGATCCGAAGTACTTTCCTCAGGTAAAAAAAGCCCTCTATAATTCCTCAAATGCGTATCGTGTTAATTGTCTGAGGTTAGCTGATTTAGGGATTAAGCATCTAGATGAAATAGGAGGATTGTCTTATTTCAAGGGCAAAAGAGGAGGGCCTGCAGGCCTGTTCTATAAAATCGCGAATCAAGAATTTGAAGTAAGTGCTCCACGTAAGGCGGCCATGGGAAATTTGGAAGTGTGGTTGACAATAGAGCACAGAACATCGGGAGATTTGATTTCTTTTTTAGAGGGAAAATTATGGCCTGTTTATGATGAATTGGTTGAGTATATGGTATCTAATGAATTACTATATTTTTCAACGCTAGAGGCTCGGAGGTATTTGTATACCTTTGGTATTTTGTCAAAGATCAATAAAGAATTGGTCAAATTTCGAGAAGAAAATGACATGGTATTGATCGCTGATTTGCCTGATTTTCTCAATAAAATCATTAATGACAGTGATACGCCTTATATCTATGAAAAAGTAGGTGAGCGATATGCGCATTACCTCATCGATGAATTTCAAGATACTTCTGGATTTCAGTGGGATAATTTTAAACCTTTGGTTAAGAACGGAACAGATCAAGGTTATTTTAGTATGGTTGTTGGGGATATTAAACAATCTATTTACCGATGGAGAGGAGGTAACTGGCGATTGTTGAAAGATCAGGTCAAGCAGGACATTGGCATCGAGGCTTCCCAAGACCATCAGCTAGATGCTAATTGGAGAAGCGGGAAAAATATCGTCGATTTTAATAATAAATTATTCACCACTATGCCAGTCGTGGCCAAGCGCTATTTTTCGGATTTGCTCTTGACCCATGAAGCATTCATCGAAAATGCACTTAACGCGTATGACAGAGTTGCTCAAAAAGTCATGCTCACCGACGATGAATCATATATCAATATAACTTATCTTGAAGCCGACGAGGCAAATACATGGAGTGAAGTAGCCTTGAAAAAAACAATTGAAGTTGTTGAAGAACTTCAACATAAGGGCTATCAACTCAGAGATATTGCCATTTTGGTGAGAACCAAAAAAGAGGGAAAAGTGGTCGCAGATGGATTTATAGAGTACAGTAGCTCTGAAGCATCGATAAAGGGCTTAAACTATGATGTAGTCAGTTCAGAGGCCTTATATTTATCGAGTAGTGAGGTGGTGAACTTAATCATTAGCCTGATGAGATGGGTACATCAAAATCAAGATAAAATAGCGCTTTGGGAATGGTTCACTAATTATTGGTCCATTAAAAATGAAAGACCGAAGCAGGAAGCATTTGAAAAGGTTGATCAATGGCAAGCCCATATGCCTACTGAGTTCTTGCTGCATTTACCCCAATTTAAAACTCTGGGCTTGTATGAGCTGATTGAATCCTTTATTGAGTTATTGGCACTGAATGATCGTTCCGAGCAATATACCTATCTCCAAGGGCTCCAAGATGCAGTTTTAGATTTCACCAAAAATGCGAAGGGAGATTTACCGTCTTTTTTGATTTGGTGGGAAGAGGAAGGACAAAACAGAGCCATAAAAATAACGGATGAAAATGATGCCATTAAGGTACTTACGATCCACAAAGCGAAAGGATTAGAATATCCCGTGGTCATACTTCCTTTTTTGAATTGGCCTTTTGAAAAAAAGGGGAAAGAGGAAATTATTTGGGTGAATGGTGCCCCGTTAAATGACGTGGTCCAGATGCCTATCATACCTATCAAACATTCAAGAAGTTTGCTTAAAACCTATTGGTCTGATGTATATGCGGCGGAACACATCAATGGTTTTATTGATAATATGAATGTCCTTTATGTCGCCTTAACACGGCCTACGCATGCACTTTATGTTTTTGCTGAACAAAAAGTGAAAAATGATTTGAAGGACATGGGTTCCTTTGTGAAAAATATTTTGATGACCTTTCCTGGTGGGGACGAAAACCCTCAAAATTTCACTTTTGGAGTGCTGCCCGATGGGATAAAAAAAGTCAAAACACAAGTTGAATTTAGCTTAACCGAATATTCTAGTTCCTCTTGGCGTGAGAAGGCGCTTTTGCAAACAAGGGGAGTCTCAATGATCAAAGAAACATCTTTAGATGCCCAACAAAGGGGGATTGATATTCATGATGCTTTCAGTCACATCCATCAAGTCGGCGATGAATTAAGGATTGACGATTTGGAGTTAAGAAGGCTTTTAGAATTGATCCTCTATCACAAAGAGGTAGTAGGCTTTTTTGAGCAAACAGATGAAGTTATTTTAGAGCACCCTATGTTATTGCCAGGAGGGGAGGTGAGAAGAATCGATAGATTGGTGAATAAGGGAGGCTACTGGCATGTCATTGATTTCAAAACAGGTCAGCCTCGCGCAAAGGATCAAAATCAGGTGAAAGAATATATTCAGATTTTATCTCGAATGGGATTCAAAGAGTTAAAGGGCTATTTGATATATCTAGACCCCATAAGCGTAGTAAGAATTTAATGACTAAAATGAATTGAAGCTTAACTTTTTCGGCAAATAATTTTAACTTTGGTTTCAAATAAAGTTTATGACAAAAGTAAAAGCAAACGACGTTATTAAAGTCCATTACACCGGCAAGCTCACAGATGGTGAAGTCTTTGATTCTTCAGTTGGTAGGGATCCTATTGAATTTACAGTGGCATCGGGTCAAATGATCAAGGGATTTGATGATGCCGTTGACGGTATGGCGTTGAATGAGAAAAAGATAGTAGAAATTCCCGCGGCAGATGCTTATGGAGAGTACAATCAGGATATGGTGCAGACGGTTCCTAAAGAAAATTTACCACCTGAAATAGTTCCAGAAATAGGACAGCAGCTTTCAGCGACTGCTGATAATGGTCAACAAATTCCGGTTACTATTGTTGAGGTAAACGAAAAAGACATTAAAATTGATGCCAATCATGCACTCGCAGGAAAGGATTTAATTTTTGAAATTGAGGTCGTTGAAATAGCCTGATTTAATTCGAAGCAGCGCAATATTTTTTTAAAAAATTAGCCGCTCATGCTTTGCTGAATTTAACTTATTTTCTAGCTCTTGAAGCTAGAAAATAAGTTAAATATTACTTGGCCTATTGACCCTCTCTTAGAATGAGTAGTAAGTATGCTTTTTTCTAGATGAAAACTGAAAAAGTGCAAATATCTCCTTTAATTTACCACCTCCCCCCACCATTCCTCCATATTTAAATAAAATCATTTTTTTCACCACTTTTTGAACTAAAAATCATTTTTTAAGCAAAAAAGTCGCTACTAGAGATGACATAGACTCGGTAATTATTATTTTTTTTAATTTAAAAAACGTTCATAAGCCCTTTTAAGCTCTTTTTTAGTGTTATTTAAACAGGTAGGTTAATCGATTATTTTTTTTGAAAAAAAAGTGGGAGAAAGTGGAGAAGAGTGGTTGTAAATGTCGAATTATTTTATAGATTTGTGGTGGTGGTTTATTTTTTTAATAACTCTTATGGCTTTTTTTACAAGCGAATTTGAGTGCAAGTTGGATACCAAGGGTAGATTAGTCT
>Ga0115003_10004855_pt1 | contig 10246 bp, 7 predicted proteins | sample ArcticOcean_MG_C_7_FD_88736 | JGI IMG/M metagenome (GOLD analysis project Ga0115003, IMG submission 88736) | Marine microbial communities from western Arctic Ocean - ArcticOcean_MG_CB11_88 | ecosystem: Environmental > Aquatic > Marine > Oceanic | place: Arctic Ocean: Canada Basin | collected... | reverse complement strand
GCAGTAGTGCACACCGTCCTGGGTCTGGAAGACCTTGCCCGCACCCGTGTAGATTTGGCGGGTCACCAAGAAAGGGATCAGCTGTTCGGCGAGGTAGTAGAAATCCACGTCACGATCGACGAGGTAGTTCTCGTGACAGCCGTAGCTATTGCCCACGAAGTCGGTGTTGTTCTTAAAGATCGAAAGCTTGCCCGGAATGCGCTCCTCGCGAATCTTTTCTTCGGCGTAGGTCTGGAGATCTTCAAGGATGCGCTCACCTGCCTGATCGTAGATCGCCACTTGCCTGGGCGACGAGCATTCAGGCGTCGCGTATTCGGGATGACAACCCGTGTCCTGGTAAAAGCGCGCACCGTTCTCAAGAAACACGTTGAGGAAGTGCTCGGTGGTGATCAGCTTCTCGAAGAGAAACCGAATCGCCTTCTCGACAGGCAGCGTTTTACGGCCGTCTGGCGTGAAGATGATCCCGTATTCGGTCTCGATCCCGTAGATTCGCTTCTGCACTGGCTCTCGCTTCGACACTGCATTTGCGGTTCGACCGTTCATCCACAACGTAGCGATGACGACGTCCCCACAAGGACGATGAAATTGGTGGACTCTTGCGCTTACTCCACCCCTCTCGTCTAACTACCCGTCTAACATACCCTGAACCTCATCGGTCGAAAGACGCGTGAACTTGCGACCGCTTCGAGATCTCTCCAGAGCGCAAACTTCAAGCGTGGATGCATCCATATTCCCATTGTCTGCGGCACCCCCTTTGAGGGCCTTCAGCCCCAAACGAACTGCCGCCTCCTGAGATAGGCCTTCGCTGTACTCGCTCTCTAGCAAGCCCTGTACGTCTTCGACGTTGCCGCCGATCACGCAATAGCCCTTATGGTCGCTGATGAAGCCGTCGAACTTCACCACGTAAAGCGCGCTGTTCTCGTGGCCGGCCAAGGAGTCATCACCAACCTCTGCCACAATAATTTCCACTTCAAGCGGTTTCATTTCCCTAGTGAACGCTTCACCCATCGCTTGCGAATAAGCGTTTGCAAGCGCTTTTCCGCGCACGTCGTCACGGCTGTATGCGTAGCCGTGACTGTCTGCGAAGCGAACACCGATCTTTCGTAGGGTGTCGAACTCGCTGAACTTGCCGACGCCCGCAAATGCGATGCGGTCATAGATCTCACCGATCTTCGACAGCGTGGTCGCATTCTCCGAAATCAAAGCAACGCCGCCGTCGTACTCAAGAGCCACGATCGACTTGCCGCGCGAAATTCCTTTGCGCGCGAACTCGGCCTTGTCGGCCATGACTTGTTCGGGAGAAACATAGAAAGGCATCGACATCAGCTTGCTCCTCCAACTGTGCGCTCGTCTACGAGTGCGCGGTAAATTTGCTCGACAGTGGCGTCGTCAACACGCGTAATTTTTTTATTGGTCGCGAGGTTTACGATCGGAAAGATCTTGCGTTGCAGATCAACGCCACCCGTCGCGCGGTCTTGATCCGCCGCATCGGTCAGCGCCGTCACGGCAGCAGCAATCGCTTCATCTGCCGAGAGGTCCGGGCGCCAGCTCTTCTTGAGAGATTCGCTCGCGTAGATACCGCCGGAGCCGGTGGCTTCGAACTCGGTCTCTTCGTAACGCCCGCCCGTGATGTCGTACTTCCAGAGACGACCGGCGCCACGGCGCATGTCATAACCCGCGAAGAGCGGAACGACTACAAGACCCTGCATTGCGGCAGGAAGATTCTGGCGAATCATTTGGCCAAGCTTGTTGGCTTTGCCCTCGAGTTCGAGTGCTTGACCTTCAATCTTTTCGTAGTGCTCGAGTTCGACCGAAAGAATTCGGCCCATTTCGATACACGGTCCAGCGGCACCCGAAATCGCCATCAGCGAATACTCGTCCGTTGCAAAGACCTTCTCGACGTCCCGCGATGCGACCCGGTGTCCTTCTGTGGCAAGGCGGTCACCCGCAACAAGAACGCCGTCGGCGAACTTAAACGCCAGGACCGTTGTTCCATGCGGAATACTCACTCCCGCAGATTCAATCCATGGTGAAAAGTCGGGCATGAGCGTTGGATGGTCCGTCCGCAGCAGCTCGAAAAAACTTGACCCTTGGTAGTTACCCCTGATGAGCACCGATCCCCCCCTTGATCTGGTTCTGAACGCATCAGCGCGACGAGCTATTGGCCCCCGCGCTGAACGTAATTCTTGACGAACTCCTCTGCGTTCTCTTCGAGAACGGCGTCGATGTCTTCGACGAGTGCGTCCATTTCGCCTTTCAAGTCTTCACCTTTCTTGGCCATCTTCTTGGAGCCTTCGCCCTTGGCGGACGCGTCGCCTCCATCGCCCCCACTGTCACCCTTTTTTTGCTTTTGGGCACTGTCGGCGGCCATCAAGATGCGCGGGCTGTCTTCTGTGTGTTTGCCAATCTTTGAGAGTATTCGAGCCATATTGTCTGTTCCTACTTTGCTCTTACGATCACGAGCATTTTTTGGGTCTTGTTTGTTCTTGCCGTTATTTGCTCTGGCTTGGTGGTGCATTGTTCGCAGTACCTGGCTTTGGCGCGGCTCGCGCTTGAATCAGGCTTATAGCTTCGAGAGTAGGTCAGCAGCGGTTGATGAGCTGTCCAGCAGGTCCTCAACATGAGCGGCTGTTCCTTTCAGTGGCTCCGACATCATAATTCGCTTCACGGGCTGGTCTTCGACACCAAATGAGATCGAGTCCCAGTTAACACCGAATACCTCTGCAGGGTAGCGCCTCAAGCATTCGCCGCGAAAATACGCACGCGTGTCCTGCGGCGGGTTATACACGGCTGCGGCGATTTCTTCGTCGGTCACAATGCGCTCAACCCGGCCTTGGCGTTCAAGCATAAAATAAAGGCCCTTCTCGGGACGTGTGTCGTGGTACTGGAGATCGAGCATCTCGACTTGATGATCTCGCCAGTCGAGTTCTTTGCGATCCATAAATGTTTCGATCATTTTCTTCTTGCTGATCCAGTCAATTTCTCGGTGCAAGTCCATGGGGTCGCCCGCGAGCTTCTCGATCACGTACTGCCACTTCTCGATCACGTCCTGCACAATCGGGTCGACGTCTCGCGTTGCGGTATAACGAAGCGCGGCTTCGAGATACTCGGCCTGCAACTGCACGGCGGTCATCTTCTTGCCGTTGTCGAGGGCGAGTTCTGTCTTGCAAGTCGGGTCATGGGAAACTTGCTTGATCGCCCGCACCGGATCGCGCAGGACCAAGCCATCCGGGATGGCGCCATCTTCGATCATTGAAATCACAAGAGCGGTCACGCCGTTACGCAAGTAGATCGTGTACTCGCTCATGTTCGAATCGCCGACGATGCAGTGCAGGCGTCGATACTTTTCACGATCCGCGTGAGGCTCGTCTCGCGTGTTTATGATCGGACGCTTGATCATCGTATCGAGGGCCACCTCGACCTCAAAAAAGTCGGCCCGCTGTGAAATTTGATAGTCGCAGGGTTGGGCGCGATTCTCGCTTCCCACTTTGCCCGCCCCGCAGTACACCTGGCGTGTCACGAAGAACGGCATCAACTGTTCGACGACGCGCTTGAAGGATGTCTGTCGGTCCATCAAATAGTTCTCGTGGGAGCCGTAGCTATTGCCCTTACGATCGCTGTTGTTCTTGTGGAGCAACATCGTCGCGCCATCCGGCAGCAAAGCTGTCGCTTGGCGACGGCTGACTTCGAGCACCCTTTCACCCGCCTTCTCATGGATTACAAGATCGCGGGCGTTCGTGACTTCAGGGCTGGAGTATTCAGGATGGGCGTGATCGACGTAGTAACGAGCACCGTTGATCAGGGTCTTGTTGCGCGCGATGTTCTCTTGTTGGTTCGGCGTGTACTTCTCGCCGTCCACTTGAAAACCACGTGCATCCGCGAGTGGATTTTCCTGATCGTAATCCCAGAGGATCTCACCGTCCGGATCTTCTCGGTACGCGTTCACCAGGAGGACACAGCTGGATATAGGATCGAAGTCAGGATCATTTTTTACAATGATCCCGTATTCGATCTCTGTACCCATCACGGTCTGCGTAGCCATACTTCATCCAGCGATCGAAGGAACCAGTGAAGAGCTCTCACCATCGCATCCCTACGCCCGACACCCGCACAAGTCGTACCCGTTTCACTTTCTACAGGTACTGACCCGAACCGGCGACGGTCTCGATCGACTCCTCTTTGCGCTCCATTCCTGAGATCAAGGTGCGCACGTTGATGATGCGCTCGCCCTTTCGTCCAGAAATTCGCGCCCAATCATCGGGGTTGGTGGTATTCGGGAGGTCCTCGTTCTCCTTGAACTCTTCCTTCACGGAAAGTGTCAAGTCGTCCGCGGTAATCCCGTGCTGTTCGCCTGCGATCGCGCGCTTCACTGCCTTGCGCTTTGCGCGGGCAACGATGTTCTCGATCATGGCACCACTACTGAAGTCCTTGAAGTAGAAGATCTCGCGCTCGCCCTTCGCGTACGTCACTTCGAGGAACTTATTCTCGTCACCGGTCGAGTACATCATCGTGATCAGCTCGCCGATCATCTTCGAGCAGGCTTCCTTTGCACTGCTGGCTGCAGCAACTGCATCGGGATCGATCGGGAGTCGGTCGGTGAGATACTTCGCAAAGATCTCTCGCGCGGCGGTTTCATCCGGACGTTGCACCTTGACCTTCAGGTCAAGACGTCCCGGGCGAAGTACCGCGGGGTCAATCAAGTCCTGGCGATTACTCGCACCGATCACGATCACGTTTTCAAGTGCCTCGACACCGTCGATTTCAGACAAGAACTGCGCAACAACCGTGGCTTCCATGTCTGACGAAACCCCCGAGCCGCGCATGCGGAACAGCGAATCCATTTCGTCGAAGAAGATTACGACGGGCACATTCGCACCGGCAGCCTTGTCACGAGCCTTCTTGAAGACTTCGCGCAACTTGCTCTCGGTTTCGCCCACGTACTTATTCAACAGCTCCGGACCCTTTACGTTCAGGAAGTAGGCCGTCGTGGTCTCGCCGGTTCGGTCTTCGATCTTCTTCGCGAGGCTATTCGCGACCGCCTTGGCGATCATCGTCTTGCCACATCCCGGAGGGCCATAAAGCAAGATGCCCTTCGGAGGCTTCAACTCGAACTCGGAGAAAATGTCGGGGTGCAGATAAGGCAGCTCAACCGAATCTCTCAGCACTTCGATCTGATCACCCAAACCGCCGATGTCTTCGTAGGAGATGTCCGGAATTTCTTCCAGCATCACTTCTTCCACCGAACTCTTCGGCATCTTTTCAAAGCCGTACTGTGTTCGGGCATCCACAAGCAGGTGGTCACCGACACTGATCTTTTCGCTGCGCAGTGGCTCGGCAAGCGTAATCACCCGCTCGTCGTCCGTGTGCCCGACGACAAGGCAGCGGTTTTCGTTAATCACTTCGACCACCGACATGATTTCGCCGCGCCGGGTATAGCCAGCGGGTTCGATCACGTTGAATGCCTCATTGAGCAGAACCAGCTGACCTTCCTCGAGCTGAAAGGCATCGAGGTTGGGATGCACGTTGACCCGCATGTTCCGACCGTCAACAATGATCTCGGCGGTTCCGTCTTTGTTGGGTCGCGTGAAGACACCATACGTGTTGGGCGGAGCGCAGAGCTTGTCTACTTCCTCTTTCAACACTTCGATCTGTTGCTTGGCCTCTTGCAGCATGCTCACGAGCTTCTCGTTCTGAGACTCGTTCTCGTGAATCTGATGTCGCGATGTGTCGAAGCGTCGGCGAAGCGATTCGTAATCCGCAACGACACGATCCAGTCGCTGCCTGAATTCGTTGGAGTCGGCACCAAAGAACCGGATCGCATCCTGAAGTTGTTCAACTTCACTCTGGAAGGATCTTTCTTCGTAGCCACCGGGAGCGTCGGCATCGTCGCCGCCTACGCGTCCACCCGCGGGCGAAATCCTCCGCATTACGTCGCGCACAAAGCCTTTTCGACTTGAACCTGAGCCTGAACCTGAACCTGAGTCGTACTCGCTCATTGTGCCCTCTCCTCGTCTCTTGCTCTCAATTTTCCGTCTGAGCCTTCATCTACGTTTGAGCTCTTATCCCGATGAGCCTTATGAAAGTGCCAACCCTCTTGTCAGCGTGACGAACTATTGTTGAGCCTTCTGAGTTTGGTTTAATGCAAAGCCCGTGCCGCCCAAAGAAATTTTCCTCAAAGTTGCCATTTGTATTTGCTGCCATCGTAGTTTGAGAGATTGGACGTACTCGTTTGGTTGGACGTTGCAGGGGGCACACGCGATTCAGGATTGTCGAAATATTCTTGCCGCGCATAGGAGGTCGAAGAGAGATGCACGCGCGTGAAGCGCGTACTCGTATTGACGAGAGAATGGAAATTGTTGTTTGGGTTTCGGCGGGTTGAAGCGCTTCTCCCCATGACTGCAGCGCTTCTCCGCGAGACACGTCACGCCCATAGAGCCGCGCTTGCGCGGCCGTTTTGGAAACGGCTCTCGCTTTGCTTCTCGGTGATCTGCATTGCGTCATCGTCGATCTCAACCGCTTAGAGCCAGTGAGGGAGTGGGTCGAAATTCGCCCCCCCCACGAAAACAACAATTTCCCGAAGGTTTTGCGAGTATCAATTTTATCAGCGGACCCCTTACTGTCAACCAGATATCGAAGGCAATAAAAGAGCTAAACCATTGTTTTAAATAAGAACTCTCTGGGCTCAGGACTGGCGGGTCCAGCGGTGCCGACATCAATCGAACCCCAGGAATCGCGATCACCAAATGAAGCGACCGAATTCGGATCTCTGCGATCGAAGCTGCAAAAAAGACGGGAGAACACAGAATCGGACCGCCGCATTATATTGCGGCCTGTCGCGGTACATGGCGACATTCTGGCTTGAGCGTCGGAGCCTCAACACCCAGACGGCTGCGTTCCACTTGCACTGCAATTCGCCGTATCCCGCGGGAACCCGATACCCCCCGGAGCCAATTCGCGGAAATTACGCCAGCGGGAGCACCCGCCAAGCGTGCTTTGCATATTCGCGGGTCTGATGGGATTTAACGGCCCGGCGTGAGGTCGATGACCTCGATGTCCGACGGCGGCTCGAATGAAAACGTCTCGGCCGGCGGGTCCAGGTTCAATTTGGTTTCGCGAAAGGAAATTTCGGTCCGGTTTCCAAACAGATCGATCAGGCCGGTCGAAGCGATTTCGCCACTCTGCGGCTTCGCGCGTAAGGTCAAGTATTCATAGCTCGCGGCTTGCTTCGGCCGGAGTGTCAGTTCGACCGTGCCGCGGAGATCGGGGTCACAGGTCGAGGCGCTCACGTCGAAGGTCTCGAGAATCTTCCCGTCACCGAGCAGAAATTCGAGCGCGGCCCCGGTGAGGTATCCCTCCGTGACCGGCAGCCGTTGCGCCTCTCGGGCGCCCTCGTCGTAAATCCAAAGGGTTTTGCCGTCGCTGATCACCTGGCTTGGAGAGGGCGTTGTGTACCGCCATCGCATCTTGCCCGGTTTTTTGAACTCAACCGTACCGGTACTCGGAGCATCGGCACCCAGGCTTGCATTGCCGAGGGTCACCGCCTGGGTCTTCTGTTCGAAGCTTGCCGCGAAATCGTTCACGGTTTCGTAGTGTGATTGAACGGCCTGCGCGTAGCGCTCAGCGCAGGTCGCGAGGGCACTTTTGGGCTCAGCACCCCAGGCAATCGGCGCGCACGTGATTCCGAGACAGACCACGAGCGCGATCGGGCGAGGCAACGATGATTTCATCAGTTTGGCATCCGTCCAGGTCAGACGACCTCGCTAGGGCGTCTATTCGAATTCTTCGGCATCCGCACTCGGCATAAAAACGTCCCGAGACTTGGTGCCCACCTGCGGTCCGATCATCGACTGGTTTTCCATTTCTTCGATGATGCGTGCGGCGCGGTTGTAGCCAATTTTCAGACGTCTCTGAATGTAGGAAATCGACGCGTTCCGGGTCTCGGCGACGATCGCCACAGCCTGGTCAAACATCTCGTCGACATCTTCGGCTCCTTCTGGAAGCGCTTCGAGGGCGTCGGCTTGGATTTGGACCTTGATAAGATCGTCGTCAAAGACCGGCTTCCCCTGCTCGCGAAGGTGCACGACAAGTTCGTTCACTTCCTTTTCCGTCACGTACGCGCCGTGCAGGCGCTGCACGACCGACGTGCCTGGCGGCAAGAAGAGCATGTCGCCATTGCCGAGCAAGTTTTCCGCGCCTTTCTGGTCAAGCACGGTGCGAGAGTCGATCCCCGACGAAACCTGGAACGAAACACGGGACGGGAAGTTTGCCTTGATGACGCCTGTAAGGACGTCGACGCTCGGACGCTGTGTTGCCAACACCAGGTGAATGCCGGCCGCGCGCGCCATCTGGGCAAGTCGCTGTAGCGACTCTTCGACATCTTTTGCGCTCATCACCATCAGGTCCGCGAGTTCGTCGATCACCACGACGATGTACGGAATACGCTCGTATTCGACTTCCACTCCCTCCGCTTCACCGGGCTTCGCGCGAAGGCGATAAGTGGTCTTCCCCGCCTCGAGTTCGGCATCGACCTTGGCGTTGTACTGGTCGATATTGCGAACGCGCAGCGCGCTCATACGCTGATAGCGGTCTTCCATCTTTCGCACGATGGCTTGGAGTGCCGCCGCCGCCCGCTTCGGGTTGGTCACCACGTCGGCGATCAAATGCGGAATGCCCTCATAGACGGACAATTCGAGCAGCTTGGGGTCGATTAACAAAAGCTTCAATTCGTCTGGCCGGGCGCGACAAAGCAGCGAACACAGGAATGCGTTGAGAAACACACTCTTCCCTGTACCCGTGGCGCCAGCAACGAGCAAGTGCGGCATCCGCGCCAGGTCCGAAGACACCGCGTTGCCGAAGATGTCATGCCCCATCGCAACTTCGAGAGGCGACTTGCTGTTGCGGAACGGTTCGGATTCAAGCAGCAGGTGCAGGTATACCGTCTCTCGGTTGGGATTCGGGATCTCGATGCCCACGACGGACTTGCCCGGCAAGGGCGCAATGATTCGAATCGAGATCGCGCGTAATGCCATCGAGAGGTCGTCGGTCAAGTTCACAATGCGGTTGACTTTGACCCCCGCTCCAGGCTCGTACTCATACATCGTAATGACGGGCCCAGGGTGCACCCGAACCACGCGTCCCTCGACACCGAAGTCGAGCAGCTTCTTTTCGAGGATGCGCGAATTCATGATCAAGCTGTCTCGATCGAACTGCAGCTCAACTTTGTTCGGCCGGTGGAAGATCGAAATGTCGGGTAGCCGGTACGGGCCCATCGGACCTTCGTCGTTGAACTCGAAGTTTTCTTGGCTCGGCTTACGCTTGGCGGCCCGATCCCGGTCGTGGTCGACGATGTGCGGCGCGTCTCCGCTCAGCTTCTTTGACTTGTCTGCGGAATCGTCTTCCGCTTCCTCTTCTTCGTATTCGTACTCTTCCTCAAATTCGCCGCCTTCCTCTTTTTCGCCCTCTTCGCCCTCTTCGTACTCCTGTTCGCCTTCGGGTGCTTCTGCGTTCGCCGACCATTGCTGCGAATCTTCGGCTTCGACGGCTTCTAAGACATCTTTCCGTCGACGGTTCGTAAGCGGGTTGCGCCTGGCTATGCGGCCAAAGCTCTCGCCGACCGAACCCGCGATACTTCCCACTGCGTTCGAGAATGATTCAAGAACGCCGCGCGTTGCCGCAGCAACCGCGACGAGCCCGTCTGCCGCATAGCGACCTGTGATCGCTGAACCTTCGGACATCGCTGCAAGCGCCCGACCGGTCGGGATGCCGAGCAAGCCCAGCACGCCGATCACAAGGCCTGCCGAACTGACCAGGAGCGCGCCCCATTCGCCGAACAACATTTCCTCACCACTGACCAAGAAGCCTCCCAGACGACTTTCGAGTGGGTCGCCGAGACGTCCGGGTGCAAGATGATCAAGGACCAGAGGAAGCGTCGCAACGCCCGCCAAGAGCAAAACGCCACTCGGCCAGAAGCGCGAACGCGCGTCGGGAATCTCGCGCCCGAGCAACATCGTGCCGCCGACCCAAGTCGCCATCGCCACGAATACGATCGCCCCGTAGCCGAGTAGGACCAGCAGGGAACCGGCGAGGGTCGCACCCACGGGCCCGATGCGGTTGTCCACATCGGTTAGCTTGAAAATGTCATCTGCGGGCGAATACGTCGCCAACGCAATGGCGGCAAGCAGGCCGAAGCCGACCAGCACGAGGCCTACCGCTTCATTGGTGACGCGCGCCGCGAACGAATCACCCT
>Ga0115003_10004843_pt1 | contig 10261 bp, 6 predicted proteins | sample ArcticOcean_MG_C_7_FD_88736 | JGI IMG/M metagenome (GOLD analysis project Ga0115003, IMG submission 88736) | Marine microbial communities from western Arctic Ocean - ArcticOcean_MG_CB11_88 | ecosystem: Environmental > Aquatic > Marine > Oceanic | place: Arctic Ocean: Canada Basin | collected... | reverse complement strand
TCCAAAAAAATTTCTAATAGCTTTTTTATGTTCGCTTTTTTTAATAGCGCGCACGAATATACCTTGTTTAACTACTGTATTGTTACCTGTCTTGTTACCTGTTATTTTATTGAATATATCTATGATAGCTTCTCTTGTGCTTGGATTACATTTTTGTGGAGCATCTGGAGTAGGGACTTGTGGGATTGTCGCATCTGTTATAACTAAAGGACCAGCTGGCATTAAGTCTGAATTAGCGGGAAGATGAGGGGTGAGAATCATAGATGGGTTGGGTAATGGAATCGTCACCGCGTCTTTGATTGCAAGAGCTGCTGGTGGCAGAGGGGCGCCAACTGCTTGCGGTTCAGGAGACGGTCCTTTTGATTTTGATTTACCCATTATGTCCGACTTCTTTTTCCCTTTAGCGTCAGTCTTTTTCTCTTTAGCGTCAGTCTTTTTCTCTTTAGCGTCCGTCTTTTTCTCTTTAGCGTCCGACTTCTTTGTCCCTTTAGCGTCAGTCTTTTTCTCTTTAGCGCCCGACTTCTTTTTCCCTTTCGAACCCTTCTTTTTCCCACTTTGTTTTGTGTTTGGGCGGGCTTTTCTCGTTGGTCGCCGCTTGCTACCGATACGTGCCGAACCACCCTTTAATTTAATTAAATCGTCAATCATTTCAGTATCAATAATATCCGTTGTGGTTTTTGTACCCAGGAGCTGTTCTATATCGGGATTTTTTTTAAATTTCTCAGCTCCGCCAATTATTTTTTCAAGTTCTTTTGATAGTTGACCCCGTTTTCCAACATCATTGTGTTTTTTCTTATTTTCTATTTCAAAAAAATCATAATGAATTTTGGATATATGCTTGTCCTTTCCAGCAATAATGGTATTTATTTTTTGAGTAAGAAGGGTTTTTTCTTTAGTTGATAAAAACGTATATTTATTATCGCGGAAAGATTTTAATTTTTTGATTGCTCCACCTTTTTGGGTTTTATTAGACAATTTTTTAATTTGTTTATTTATATCACTTATTAAATCCAAGGAATTATCCATTTTATTTATTAAAATAATAAGATATTTTTATTTTAGTAAATTTTAACTAATTAAATCGTATTTTTCCATTACGCAATAATCTGCCAATTAACTTATTTTCTATATAAACATTATTATTTTCTATGTCTTTTTTGTAATCTAATTTTTCTATCTGCATCTTATCTAATAATAATTGCTTTTTACATACTTTATTATGAACCTCTTCTAAAATATTATCAAGATTAGTTCCTACTTTAATATTTTTGTCATATATTATTTTATTAGATTTATGCAAAAACCCTAAAATCTCTGTATTTTGTTTTAAATTTTCATCACCATATATAACATATACAATATCATAAATTTTATCGTTATATTTATACGGGAATTGCATATAAGAATCTTCTAAAGATTCAAACACTTTTGTATTATTAAGATCTTTTATTTTATTACTACCACCTGTAAAGGTACTAGGAGTTTCGGCTTCTTCAGTGCCAGTACCTGCCTCTGTACGTACAGCCATCTTACCATTAAATGCATCTATAAAATATTGCAGTTGTTCTGAATCGCTTATGGAAGGAATCCAATAATTTCGTATTGAATCGAATATTTGCGGTTTCCAAATTACCCTAGAAGACGCTTTCCAAAAAAATATACTTTCAATCAAATAATTTAAAAACATATCTCTTAGTGAAAACATTTCCATTAAATCTAAATAAGTGAGGATTCGAGTTATTCTCGAACTATTATGCAAATGTGTATTTATATTATAGATTCTATCCAAATGTTCCTCGTTATTTCTATAGTTAAAAGAAGGAGAATCCAAGCGACCATCATATATAACCTCTAAAGTTCCGCCATAAAAATCAAACATCGTCTTAAAGGATTCTATTAAATTATTTTTTGCCAACACGCTTTTTTTTAATATTTCTTTTTCTTTAGTCTTTAATATAAATCTCGTATCGCTACTGTAAGAGGATGGATCTTCATTGGGGAATAACCATTGTATATAATCATGTGCCGACTCTAAAAATTCATAATTTTCAAAATATACCCCATCTTCATGAAAATCACTTATGTAAGTTTTTGAACCACTTATAACAACTTCTAAGTTATTTGTCTGAAAATCAATATTAAACGTGTCCTCACCTTCTACTAATTCGGCTTGCTGTTTAGCAAATTTAAGAAGATAATTAACTGCAGTCCCTAAATTATTTTTACTTACTATTAACGCCTTTCGGGAACTTTCTATACTGAAACCCATATCAACTAAAGAAAATAAATCCGCATCTTCTTCTACCTCTTGTTCAATTATTTTTTCACTTAATTCAGCTTCAAAATATGGGTTATCGACTATGGCCATATAATTGATAATATTATTGTTTTGTGGGGAATTTAATATATGTCCCAATTTTACAATTTCTATCTTAGAGCAGGATTGTTTATACTTATCAGGAATAATACAATTTTTTGAAAACTCCGCATATGTAAATTGAAAATTCTCTAAATCGATATCTTCATAATTGCTAGGAATGGACCAAATATCTACACAAAATAACGAACTGAGCACGAATAATTCATACTCTCCACCCCAACCCTTCTCGAAATCACCTACCATTCTAACGTCGTTTTTAATAGACGTTATATAGTCTTCCATATTACTGTAAACGCGGCTATATTCTACAAAATTTATTAAATTTCTTAAAGATTTGTAAACGTTTCGAAGTTTTTTTGGAGCCTGGGAGTCTATTACTTCGTCGGTAACTACTAATATATTTTCACCCTCCGACGTTACCAGTTCATAATATACCTTTTTCTCGTTGGTTTTTTCTATATCAAGAGAATCGCTGAACTCTTTGTATTTTTGAAAATTAAATTCTATTATTTCTCCTACAATTTTTTTTATTTCAAGGGCCGCGTATTTTAAAATAGGTTTATTATGTAATCTATCATTTATAGTCACTCCTTCTAAAGTGGGAGTTAGTATTTTTTTATTGAATATTTTTTTTAAATTACCCGTTAAATTAGCAAATATACCCTTTTCATATAAAACCAGGGCGAACGCGTAAAACATACAGTTACCATTTCCAGGAACATTATATAAAATCTTACCCAACACTTCAGTAACATATTTTTTTAGTAATTTTGCTTGTGATATTTCCCTTACTTTCATCATAAAAACGCCTGTATCTAATTCCGGATAAGAAAAATCAGAGTAATCTACTACATCCTCTTTTAGTTGTTTCTGTCTGGTGATTAGTTTATCAGCTTTAATAGTTATAAATTGATTTAGTTTTTTACTTTTAATTGATGTAATTACCTTTTTAGACATTTCTAAATCTAAATTAAAATTGGAATAAACATTTAATACTGTCTCGTTCCGTATTATTTTTCGCGCTAAAATAAAGATTTTAAAAATTTCATATTCGCCAGTACTGGAATTATCACATATAGCATTTATGATTATGTAATCGTTAGTTGCTACTAAAATTGTTTTTAATAATTCACTCTGGCTAAATTTAGCTATAGTAGCTTTTAAAAATTCTAATAAGTAATTGGGTATTTGTAAATCGTTATCTTTTTCGTAAAAAAACATTTCAGAATCATCTGAAAGCTTTTCTTCTTTTTGATTAAATTTAGTATATAATTCCCCTATATCCGTTGAATTAAGTTTCCCTCCCTTAGTTCCTTCTAATTTATATATATCTGCTTTGTCGGGATTATTGCTATTTAAATAAAACATCATATAGTTATAAACGGATGAAAAGCAATTTCCGTCAACTACTATAGGTAAAGTTTCGCCATTATTTTTATAGTAATTTATATAACTGGTTGTAATTTTATTTCTCCAATCTTTTATCGAATTTAAAGTTTTATTTGGTCCACATTCTTCCTTAACTAATATTCCATCCTTTAAAGCGTTAATTAAGCCTCCTCCTGTTTTACTATTATTTATTCCTGGATAAATATAAATCTTCTCTTCTGAATCGCTGTCAATAAGTGAATTTAAGTCTTTAAAGGTATTGACTAATTTAAATATTGGTATTTGTAAAATTTCCTGTGAAATAAATGAATCAGTATCGGATGCAGTATCCGATAAATCGTTATACTCTCTAATTATATAACTATTTACCGGCTCTTTGTATATAATTGGACTTTTACCCTTATATAAGATAGACTCCTTTGGGACACTTTTAGTAATATTTAGCGAAGAATTATTAATAATTATTTTATCCGAAATATCTTGTATCTTGGGTAATATATTATTAATTTTATCATAAATAAGGGTATAGTCATTTTTATCAACGTTCATCAATTTACCATTTAAATCAGTAATATCCATCATAGTGGTACTGGTTTCTCTAAGGGTTATATAAATGTTACTTGAGTCAATTTCACTACTATTATTATAAACAATCGAACCAATAAATTCATGCTGTGAATTATCGATCAACGAGTTAATTTCGTTGTATTTATTAATAATAATGTTATTGGTTATATAATATTCTATTAGCTTTTTTTTGTCCCCCCCGTCTAAACTACTGTTGGTAATATTTTTTAAAAATAATTTATTCTCGAAATTCAATAATTCTGAAGAATTATAACGACTTATTATATTTTTATGTACTTTGGCGTTATCCTCGTTTAGTTTTTTAATTTTAGCTAATAATTTTGAATTTTTTATAGTAAATTTTGAAATGGTGTCTTTTAATTGTTTCCAATCTTCCTTAAGTGATTCCAATTTACTAATTCTTTTTTCTTCTAAGGTAATATTTTGTATAGAAATTTTTTTATTTTTAATACTATTTATCCCATAAAGTAGTAGTTCTTTTTCGAGATTAGCTAATTTATTTAAATTAATATTTTGAAAATCTATATTAATTTTAACTTCCATAATATCTTTTTTATTTTCAAAATCTCTAATATTTATCGATAAACAACGGGATTCCTCTGTAAAGACAATCGGTAAATTAGTTTTGACAGGAGAACCTTTATTGGTTTCTTTATTATAATCGGCTTTCATCATTTTGACGAAGTCTGGTATAGTTCTCAATATTTTTTTATTAGGATTTTTTAATAGTTCGTCGTTTTGTAATTTAAGCGAATAGAACTCCTTTATTATATTTACTACGTTATTATCAACAGAAGAGTTTCCCTGAGATAAAACCTTCTTCACGAAATTATTAAAATCTAATGTTTCAAGGCCTTCCATAAGTATATAATTATATTATAGTTATATATTTAAATTAATTATCTTTATCTGATTACGAATCCGAATCTTCAAAATATGAATATTCGTCATCGGACGATTCTGGATGCACCCCACCCCCGTCTATTCCATAATCAGTTACTTTAAATTCAGTCTCGTATTTATTATTTCCACCTTGTTGTTTAAATGGACCGGATGAATCTTCTTTAAAAGTTAAATCTTCGGCTGAAAAATCATCTTCTTCTTGCCATAAATCTAATAAAGAAGCAAATTTTACTTTAGTTAAATCACCTTCATCATATAATTTACCTGTTACGATATTTAAAATTATAGTCATTTCAGTATCATCGTCATCAGATATAAAAACTAGTTTAAAATATTTGGTGTCTTTGAGTTTTTTATTAAACATAAATTTTTTATCGGTCGCGCTATAGTTTTGGATTTTTAATTTTTCTAAAAAATCTTCTAATATATCTTTTTCTAAACTACTTGATAATTCCATATTGTTATAATTTATTACCAGTTTACCATCGACCAGAACAAGCGTATATTTTTTATTTTTATCTGTCATTTGGTCTTCGGTTAATAAACTATCAGCGTTATGGTAATCTAAAACACCCAAGGCAAAATTAAATACTATTTCTTGTGATTTTTTCTTGCCCGTTTTTTTATTTTTTCTTTCTAAATTTTCGGAATAATACTTATCCCAATAAATATCAACTAACTCGTTTGTTGTGCCTCTTATTTCGCCACGGGATTTCTGTTTTTTAAAACCTTTACTTCCCGGCGATTTTTTGGCATCTTTTCGGTCTTTATATTGTTTTCTGAAATACTCGGCATATAATTTTTTATTAGAGCGAACCCTTGGCCCATAAACACCCTTCTCTTTAACTTGCTTCACCCCATCCACTTCAGATAATTTACTAGTATGACCTAAAGCAGTATAGTCGCCTTCGGTTCCATCCGTTTTTTCCACATGAAATTCGAATCCATCGGGAAAAGAATCAACCCATTCAGCATCGAATGTTTTAGGGCCCTCGTCTAATAAATATTTTTCCGACCCAGATTCACACATACCAGGTGCTATATCATTCTTTTTATCGTGTTCATCTGTATTATTACACTTAATTAAAAATTTATCTTTTTTCGTATACAGCATATCAAATAATTTTGCTCTGAACAGTGCAATAGGGCTTGCCGCGTGTTTATTATTATAATATTCATGAAATTTTTCTCTGGCTTGCTCAATAGATATAGCTCCTGTTCTGTAGGGTCTAGTTTTCGGTTTCATAATTATTCTATTATAATATATAATATATTTTAATATTAGGTATTCTGCTTTATAAATAACAGTTTTCTTAAAGTGTTATCTTTGGTAAATTTATTTTTATCTTTATAGCTAATATAAATAAATATAGAAACGGCTGCTATAAAAATCACACACATAAAAAAATTGAATATAAAGCTATTCCTTTTAATTGTTACATTTATTATATCGCTGTTAAATTTTGATAATTCTAAAAGTTTGGGGTCCATATTATTATCTTTATTATATAATAATATGAAAAAAATAGAAAAAAAATTAATAATGTATGCTATGGTTTTTAGCGTAATGGCCTCTTTAGTGTCTAATTTCGTAATATCGGGGAACGTAAAGTTCTCTATAATATTTTATGCTTTATTATTTTTTGTTTATGGGGGTATAGTATCTATGGAGTCTTCAAGAAAGAAATGTGGTAAAACAGGTAAAATCAGAGCTATATTTCATGGAATATTTAATTCAGCAATAATTACGGTGACGTATTTTTTAATAGGTAATTCTGCAAAACTTAAAGAATCTATAGATACGTTGGGGCAACAATCATCCGGTATGGTATCACCCCAAGTAGGAAAAATTATGGGTAATCAAAAAATTTTAAAATTTGGTCTATTTTCCATAATTATATTTATAGCTAATATATTTATAACCAAATATATATATACAAAGTCTATTAAACATAATTGTTCGCTATGTCCTGCTGATATAATGGCTAATTTAAAAAAATATAATGACTACTTAGAATTAAAGGAAGACAAAGACGATTGATTAAATCCCGCCACTTGTGATAAATATAAAAGCTACTATAAGTAAAAACATTATAACCCAAAATACATATCTATTCCTTTTACTGTGTATTTTCCGATGCAGTTTATTTTTTTTGTTACCATGTATTTTAGTAGACTCATTAGGAGAGTAATATTTAACATTAACTATATTGTTAAATCTCACTTTTTTCATTAAATAATAGTATATTATTTTTTAGCATTTATTCTTTTTTTTTGGTGATTTGCTCTTTTTATTACTTTTGCGTCTTTTCTTTGGTGATTTCTTTGGTGATTTCTTTGGTGATTTTTTGGATACACCGAATTTACCTTTGACGGCTACATACCCCGCGTCGTGTAAATGCTTAAGCGCTTTTCGCCCTAATGCCTGTTTGGCCTTTGAGACGATTCGTCCGTGTTTGTTTTTAGTTAATTTGTCTTTAGTAAGACCACCAGACGTTTTTAAGGCATTTCCGTGCCATACTTCAGCTCTAGAACCAACGGTTTTCATTTTTATAATATATGACAAGAAAATAAAACCCTCCTTAAATTAATTTTTTCCAATGATTTTCAAGAGACTTTTTAATTGCTTTATTATTTTTTAAGCTTCCTGTGTCGTCGATTATTTCATATTCTAATTTTTCTATAATTTTTCTACCTAATTTAGCCATCCCTACAGACTTTAAATAAAGTATTATTCTAGAAATTCTTTTATAGTTATGTGGTTTTTTTAGTAGATTTCTGAAGCGCTTATCTACCTCAATCGGGTCGGTCAATTTAACTATTTTAAATGATTTTTCAATTAGCTTAAATTCGGAATAATTACCGTCAAATTCCGTATTATCAGAGGTTGTTATCATTAGTCCATAAAATCTTAGCATTATCATTACAGATTTTAATAAATTATTTAATGGTACTTTGGTGGGGTCATTTTTAATAAACTTAATATCGTTATCTGTTAAAGTTAATTGATTTGGTGTTTTTTTTATTTTACCTTCTGGCCAATATATAGTTTTTTGCGAGTCAGAAGGTCCATAAATAGAATCGCTCTTTATAGGAAACAACCATTGTATATAATCGTGTCCTTTTTCTAAAAAGTCGTCGTCGTATATAGTGGACGCTGAATCATGTAAATCTGATATTTTAAATTCCTTTTTACCTGCATTACCTGGAATTGAAATTCCCACACTCAACTTATCGCTTTGAAATAAATAGTTATAACTTGTATATTTTAAGCTCTGGAAAGGTATAAGACTAATATAATGTTTTTTATCCAAAGCAATAAAAATTGCGTTATCTGATTCCTCCAGCGATTCTATACTATCAGTAAAAGTTATATCATCAATCGGAAATTTAACGCGGGCGTTTTCTTTTTCGATTTTTAATAACGTGTCATCTGACTTTTCAGCCGAGGATATAATTTGTCCACCAACATTAAAAAAACTACAAATTGCCTCAAATTCAATCGCCCCACCCAACCCGTCCCTCTCTCTGACATTTTTCAAATATTTTACTATTTTATCGTGAATTTTTGTTTCAAGACCAATAGTAGTTTCAGAACTCCCCTCTACTATTTGAATTAAATTGATTCTTTGGTTTATTAATTCGTTCATCGTGCTTTTATACACTTCCTCGCTATCTTCTACAGGATAATCAACATTATTATATAACTCAATATTAGCAACAATATCGTTATGTAATTTTGTAAAGGCCTTAAGTAAAATTTTAGACGATAATTCTCTTAATTTATTCGCAAAATTTTTATAAATAGGTCTCACATTTCCATGTATTTCTATAAAATCGGGTTCTATTAAATCGGTCGTAATTGTGCTAAAATCGTATATATTTTTATTATGTATTAACGAATTAGCGAGTGCGTAAAATAAACTATTCCCTCCCCCTCGCACATCAAACACCTTTAATGGACCATCTTCTTTATTATATATAGACGGTCTATTTACCTTATTTTCAATAATAGTTATTCTTTCTAAATATTTAACTATTTTTCCTTTAGTCTTTTTTTCAGAAGCCTCGCCTATATCGACAAATGAACTGTGTGTGGGTTTTTTTGTATTTTCTATATCTTCTACGATAAAATCATTTTCCCAATCTGCTTCCCAGATAATTTCACATTCTAAGTCCCGTGTGTCCCTCCCTGGTATTTCTCTGAAAAATCCTATAAATCTAGAAGGTTTATTAGAACCCTCTATATAACTAAATAATTTCCTGGAAGAATTACCTTCTATTTTAGGACCTAATAAAAATGAATTAAATTCGTTTTTAAAATCTTTAATCTCTATTTTTTCTAATCCTTGGTTAAAATATGATTCAGGGATAACTAGTCCTTCGCATAATTCTATTTGATTTGATTTACTAGTTGTATCCACAATACTAACCTCTTCGTGTGGTATTTTTTCATCTATTTCTACCGTTTGTTGTCCTAGTTCTTCTTCGTCTATGCCCTCTTCACTCTCTTTCTCCGCTTCTTCCACGGGTGTGATATCGCCTGGTACTTCATCGTCTACCGCTTCGACGCCTGATGCGTCTTCCTCAGCATCGCCTAAATACGCTTTCAGTATTGCGTTGCATGGTGATAAATCTAAATTTAACGAAAATCTATTATCATCATCCTTTAATTTAAACAACGCTAAAAATCCTATATGAAATTCATTTTCATATTTGTGGGAAGTCTGCTTTTTTTTTGTTGTTGTTATTCTTGCACCTCCTGTGGAGGACTTCGACGACTCCTTACATATTGATTTCCCCCCATCATCACCATAAAGAACCTTGGAATAAAATCTAAAACCGATTGTTTTTTTATCTTCGGAAAAGGATTTATTAACTAAAATTGAATTAAATTCACTTGTTTTATAAGGTATTATAGCGATTATAATGTTACATTCAGTTACAACATCAATCGCCTGTTGCAACGCCCCGATTAATTCCCCAAAATATTTTTTTTTA
>Ga0115003_10004842_pt1 | contig 10262 bp, 12 predicted proteins | sample ArcticOcean_MG_C_7_FD_88736 | JGI IMG/M metagenome (GOLD analysis project Ga0115003, IMG submission 88736) | Marine microbial communities from western Arctic Ocean - ArcticOcean_MG_CB11_88 | ecosystem: Environmental > Aquatic > Marine > Oceanic | place: Arctic Ocean: Canada Basin | collected... | reverse complement strand
CCATGGATTTGTGATTTTCAGCGCTCGCGCAACTCGTTTCACTCAGACAGGGCGCTCTCTCAATCTGAATATAACAAATCCATAAGCGGGCCTTGATTGATCGCACAGGGTCTGTATGGCTTCGCTGGGAGTCTGCGTGTGTTGGAGTAGATCCTTTGGCTTTGCTTTGAATGAGATTGTTGTGGGTCTCGACAAGGCAGCCTAAACCTGTGATCCCGACAAGGCAGCCTAAACCTGTGATCCCGATAAAGCAGCCTAAACCCGTCATCCCCTAAACCTGTCATCCCGACCGCAGTGGAGGGATCTCCAGCAGTCGGCAGGGTTTCTGCTTGGGCGTGGGCACAGCCATACAGACCCTTTGCGATCGGGCCCATGGATTTGTGATTTTCAGCGCTCGCGCAACTCGTTTCACTCAGACAGGGCGCTCTCTCAATCTGAATATAACAAATCCATAAGCGGGCCCTGATTGATCGCGCAGGGTCTGTATGGCTTCGCTGGGAGTCTGCGTGCGTTGGAGTAGATCCTTTGGCTTTGCTTTGAATGAGATTGTTGGTGATGTGGCTCTGCATAATCTGTCATTCTGATTCGCAACCGCTGGTATCCTGACGCGCCAGACATTCCATGCTTTATCACTCCAATCCGCCTCAGCCTTTTATTCCAATCCGCCTCAGCCTTTCATCCTGACAGAGCGCAGCGGCGAGGGATCTCAAATGCTCAGTAGCACTCCATTTGACGCCTTTCCGAAGGTTATCCGTTAAAAAAAACCGCATAGTTTCAAAACAATAACTGTTAAACTCTGTAAATACTTTTTAATCCAAATTAGCATAGAATAATAAAAACATGGCCTTTGATATGACAATGGCGCTGGTTCGGCCAGTCCTCAAATACGCACTAGAGCGTAATGGCCATGGCGCCGCTTTGGGTTTTACCCTCGACAAGCTCGAGCGCGGCGAAACCCATCTGACCTTTCCTTATCGCGAAGACCTAGTGGGCAATCCGATTACCGGCGTGGTTCACGGTGGCACCATTGTCAGCCTTCTCGACACGGCCTGCGGCTGCTCGGCTATGACTATCCAACGGAAACCTTCGGTAACCCCGACCATGGATCTGCGGCTCGACTATATGCGTCCAGCACAGCCCCACAAGCCAATCTATGTTGAAGCCAAAGTCTATCGTCAGTCATCCAATGTGATTTTTTGTCGCGGTGTTGCCTGGCAGGACGATAAAGAAAACCCCATCGCTCACTGCGTGGCTAATTTTATGAAAGTTGATTCCAAGAGCATTCAGTTTCGCAGCATAGCGTTGAAAAAACTGCGCCGTTTAATGCCTTGGCGCCAGACCTCAACCAATGATGGTGAGCAGAAGTGATGGATAAGCAAAACACAAACGAGTTACTGCTCGATTGGCAAGAACGTGTTGGTGCAGCGCGCCAAGAGTGTCATCCGCAATCGCTGCTCGATATGATCCCCTATGCCGCTTTTATTGGCGCTCAAGCCAAAGTGGATGATCAGCGTCTGCTCTATTGGTTAGATAAGCGCGCATCCAATATAGGTAACCCCTCACTGCCTGCCATTCATGGCGGCGTGATTGGTGGTTTCTTAGAACTTGCCGCGGCCATCGAAATCATCTACAGCCTCAACGTCACAGATATGCCTAAGGTCGTCGACTTCTCCCTGGACTACTTGCGTCCCGGTCGCTACAAGACTATCTACGCAAGCTGCAAGGTCATGCGTCAGGGCAAAAAACTGGTCAATGTCTCGGCCACCGCCTGGCAGGATGACGAGCAAACCCCCATAGCCACGGCCCGCTGTCACTTTCTAACCTGAGTGCTTGAAATCTCTTTCTCCGCCCCCATCTGATAGATCAAGAAGGCCGTTCATATAGGAATAGCCAATGTCATCAACATCAGATCAGGAGATCATCAGCATATGACCGCAAAGACACAAGACAAAGCCGAAACACTGGGTTTTCAAACTGAAGCCAAGCAGCTTCTCCACCTTATGATTCACTCGCTTTACTCCAATAAGGAGATTTTTCTTCGCGAGTTGATCTCCAATGCCTCCGATGCTACCGATAAGCTGCGTGTTGAAGCTCTGGAAAATTCTGCTCTCTATGAAGATGACGGCGATCTGCGCATTCGCATTGCTGTTGATGAAGACGCCAAAACCATCACCATTTCTGATAATGGTATTGGTATGTCCCGTGATGAAGTGATCTCCAACCTCGGTACTATTGCCCGTTCCGGCACCTCCGAATTTATGAAGAACCTCTCTGGCGATCAAAAGAAAGATAGCCAGTTGATCGGCCAGTTCGGTGTCGGTTTCTACTCTTCCTTTATCGTTGCCGAGCGCGTTGTTGTCGAAACCCGTCGCGCTGGTGCCGCTGCCGATGAAGCGATTCGCTGGAGCTGTGAAGGCGAAGCCGACTACCAGATCGAAAATATTGAACGGGCCGAGCGCGGCACCTCAATCACCTTGCATGTTAAGAGCGACGAACATGAATTTGCCAGTGACTGGCGCCTGCGCAGCATTGTTAAGAAGTACTCAGATCATATCGCTATTCCAGTAGAGATGATCAAGCAGGAAATGCCCGCGGCTCCCACTGAAGATGATGCAGTAGTAGCGGATGTCGACAAAGCCCCAGAGTGGCAGGCTGTCAACGATGCCCAGGCTCTGTGGACGCGCTCACGTCAGGATGTCAGCGACGATGAGTACAAAGAGTTCTATCGTTTAGTGTCCCATGACTTTGCCGAGCCATTGGCTTGGAGCCACAATCGCGTTGAAGGCAAGCAGGATTACACCAGTCTGCTCTATATTCCCGGTATGGCGCCAATGGATCTGTATCAGCGTGAAGCCTCACGCGGTATTAAGCTGTATATCAAGCGCACCTTTATTATGGATGACGCCGAGCAGTTTATGCCCATGTACCTGCGCTTTGTGAAGGGCGTGCTCGACAGTGCCGATCTGCCGCTAAACGTTTCCCGGGAAATTCTCCAGAAGACACCGTTGGTTGACAGCATTCGTGCCGCGCTGACCAAACGTGTGCTGGACATGCTCGGCAAAATGGCGACCAACGAGCCAGAAAAGTATGCCAAATTCTGGACTCAGTTCGGCCCTGTATTAAAAGAAGGCCCCAGCGAAGATCACAGCAACCGCGAAAAAATCGCCAAGCTATTTCGCTTTGCCAGCTCCACCAGCGATTCTGCTGCAACCGACGTGAGCCTGACAGATTATGTTAGCCGCATGAAAGAAGGGCAGGATAAGATCTACTTCCTGACTGGCGACAGCCATTCAGTGATCAACAACAGCCCCTACTTGGAAATCTTCCGCAAGCACGGCGTTGAAGTGATCCTGATGTCAGACCGCATCGATGAGTGGATGATGGGTTACCTCAGTGAGTTTGATGGCAAGTCCTTCCAGGATATCGCTCGCGGTGAATTGGATCTGAGCAAAATAACCGGCGAAGAACCTAAGGCTGAAGATGCTGACAAGACAGACGACGACAGCGATCAGAGTGCACTATTAAAGCGCATTAATACCCTGCTTGACGGCAAGGTTGAGGAAGTTCGCGCGACCACGCGACTAACCAGCTCTCCAGCCTGTCTGGTAGTGGGTGCCGATGATATGGGCGAGCAGATGCGTAAGATTATGGCAGCGGCCGGGCAACCTGTGCCGGAGGTGAAGCCGATTCTTGAGATCAATGCTGAGCATCCCTTGGTTAGCAAGCTCGATGGTGAAACCGATGAGGACAAAGCCAAGCTCTTGGCCCGTGTCCTGTTTGATCAGGCGGCTCTGTCTGCTGGTCGACCATTGGAGAATCCCGCGCAGTTTGTACAGCAGCTAAATAGTCTGATGTTTGACGCCTAAAAGTTGTGTCGGCAGGATCAAAAGCACTCTCTGTGATCTTTCATGGAGGGTGCTTTTTTATATGGCAGCTTACACTCTGCGGCACATCCCCCTATAATGCTGCCCACAGCAGTTTAGTACTCACTTTTTAGTAACAAGCCCCTAGCCACCTGGAGTAGAGTTTCTTTGACAGCCAATAATAATTATAAAATTGCCGTATTGGGCGCCGGTAGCTTTGGCACCGTGATCGCCAATATGCTCGCGGTCAATGGTTTTGCCACCACCCTTTGGATGCGCAGCGACAAGCAGTTGCAGGCGATTACCAGCGCGGGTGAAAACGCCGCCTATCTTCCCGGCTATCAATTTGACTCAAGGCTCGCCTTTACCACGGATCTGGAACAGGCTCTAGAGGGTGCTGATACGGTGTTTTTTGCCGTACCCAGCAGCGCACTGCGTCTGGTTGCCAAGCTCGCCAAGTCCTCGATTGACCCACAAGCGCTGTTAATCAGTACCGCCAAAGGTATAGAGGCAGAGAGCTTTGCTCTGCCCAGCCAGATCCTCGAACAGGAATTGCCCGGCTCTAAGGTCGGTGTACTCAGCGGTCCCAATCTGGCCAAAGAAATTGCCAACTATGAAATCACCGCAACGGTGATCGCCAGCGAGCACGACGACGTCTGTAGTCGCGCCCAAGAGATATTGGCCTCGAAGTATTTTAGAATTTATGCCAACCATGATCGTTACGGTGTTGAACTGGCCGGAGCGCTGAAAAATATTTACGCCATTGTCTCGGGAATTGCCGAGGCCATGAAGGTTGGGCAAAACACTAAGAGTGTTGTACTAACCCGCAGTCTCGCCGAGATGAGCCGCTTTGCCTGCAAGCTGGGTGCAGACCCATTAACCTTTTTGGGCCTTAGTGGCGTTGGCGATCTCTATGTCACCTGTAGCTCTCCCTTGAGCCGCAATTTCCGTATTGGTTTGGCGCTGGGAGGGGGCAAGAGCCTCGAGCAGGCGATTATTGATGTCGGGCAAGTGGCCGAAGGCGTAAATACGACTAAACTAGTAAAAGAGAGAGCCGATGCATTGGGTATCTATATGCCATTGGCCTCGGCACTGTATGCCACTATGTTTGAGCAGCGACCGATTGTTGAATCCCTGCGTACAATGATGGTTGCAGAACAAAACACTGACGTTGAATTTATGGTGAAATCAAATGAGCGATAAAAAAATCTCCTTACTTAATTCCAATACTTGGATCCGCGGCGCCTATATGCTTTTATTTGGCTTGCTGTTGGTGGCTGCAAGATTGGTTATTAGCATAGTTGTGGTTGTGCAATTTCTGTTTGTGCTGCTGGTTGGCGCCGATAATCAAAATCTACGTAACCTTGGCCAGGGCTTGGGAAAATGGGTCTATCAGACATTGATGTTTCTGACCTTTAATAGCGAAGACAAGCCTTTTCCCTTTGATGAGTGGCCAGCGGTCGATGCCTCTGAGGGCTACTCGGCGAAGCCGACCGAAGATGTTGCTGAGGGCGAGCTAGTTGATGCTGAAAAGGGGGTCAACGACGATATTCCCTCGTTTACTGCTGAGCAGTCTAATCGGGACGAAGAAGGCCCTAAACCTACAGCCTAAGTCGAGCTGATTTTGGATTGAGACTTATGGCTTGAGTGTTATAGATAGACCCGCCGGCTGCGGTATTGCCTCAGCTGGCTTTTTTATGCCTGTGGAGTGATTGATTTTTTATCCAAGGACTTTTTATCCAGGGACTTTCTATCAAGGGACTGTTTTATCAAGGGAAAGTTTAAACCAGAGGCTCTGAAATAAAGGGACTCTTTAATCGACCAATAATAAGAAAGTTTTAGCCATGACCCTATGTCGACCATGGCTAAATAATAACGGAACCCACTATGTCTCTTAGTTTTATCAGCGAAAGAACCTTCGATGTAAACGGCCTAACCTTCACTGCAAAAGAGTGGGGCTCACCCGGTTACACACCAGTAATAGCGTTACACGGCTGGTTGGATAACGCTGCCAGCTTTGACCTTATGCTGCCGTTTTTGAGCGATATGCATGTGATTGCCCTGGACTGTGCTGGCCACGGTGGCAGCAGCTTCCGTTCAGCCGACTCGGGCTACAATATCTGGCAGGATATAGCCGAAGTTCTCGGTGTCGCCGACCAGATGGGCTGGGATCAATTTGCCCTGTTGGGTCATTCTCGCGGTGCCATTATTTCGACTCTGATTGCCGGTGCCTTTCCCGATCGGATCACCCATGCTGCACTGATTGATGGCTATATGCCGGGTCTTGCGGATGCCAAAGGTACAGCGGTTCAGTTAGCCAAATCAGTCTACGAAGCCAAACGCTTTGGCGGCGCCAGCCCGAGTTTTTTCCCCGACTTTGAGCGCGCCGTTCAGGCCCGAGTTAATGGCTTTATCCCGCTCAAAGAGGCTGCTGCTGCGGTGCTGGCACAGCGCGGTGTCCGTCAGCATGAGCGAGGCTTTTACTGGCATACAGATCAGCGCCTAAAAGCTGCGTCTCAGATCAAGTTAACCCGTGATCATATGCAGGATTTTTTCAGCTCGGTGACTGCGCCAGTGATGTTGATTCAAGCAGAAGACAGCGGCTTTAAGCCGGATGCTCAGCAGGATGAAACCTTTTCTTGGATAACCAATTTCCGGCTGCTGAAAATGCCCGGTTCGCACCATTTACATATGGAAGAACAGGCCGAGCAGGTGGCTGAGGAAGTACAGAAGTTTATCCTGCCGGAGTAAGTTGTCTTATTAATATAGGGAGATAGGTATTGGCTAAAATTGAATTTAGCGACATTGAAAAGGCCGCCATAGTCGGCAAGATAAAACTCTATTTCCGCGAAGAGCTGGATCAGGATATAGCCCAGTTCGACGCCGAGTTTTTACTCGACTTCTTCTCCGAGGAAGTGGGGGCCTATCATTACAACCGGGGTTTAGCGGATGCCAAGCTGATTCTTGAGCAAAAGCTCGAGTCTATTATCGACGCCTTCTATGAAATTGAAAAGCCAACCGACTTTATCCGCTAGACATTGAAGTGGGCTAAGCCTTACTGGGAGATATAAGATGACAGAGCTTCAACACCAACAGTGCATTCTCTGCCGACCGGATTCAGCGCCAGTGGCTGATGCTGAGTTTGATCGATTGATGCTTGAACTTAAGGATTGGCAGTTGGAAGCCCGCGGTGGCATCAAGCAGCTAGAGAAACAATTTCGCTTTCCCGATTATGTGCAATCGATGGCGTTTACCCAGAGAGTGGGGGAGTTAGCCGAAGCTGAAGATCACCATCCGTCGATAGTTACGGAATGGGGCAAGGTGCAGGTGACCTGGTGGACCCATTCGATCAAGGGTCTGCATATCAATGACTTTATCTGTGCAGCCAAAACCGATCAGCTGGCCGAATAATAAGTGCATGGAATAAGTCGCGAGAAGTAGCAGATAATAAAAAGCCCACGTAATAGCGGGCTTTTGCGTACTGGGATAGGCAGTCTTGCTCTGCTTATGAAGTCAGCAGCGTCAGAAATTCAGTGCGGGTCGCCTGGTCCGAGCGGAACGTACCCAGCATGGCTGAAGTCTTCATGGAGGAGTTCTGCTTCTCAACACCGCGCATCATCATGCACATATGCTTGGCTTCAACAATCACACCGACACCGCGGGCCTGAGTCACTTCGGCTATAGTCGAAGCAATTTGCTGTGCCAATGCCTCTTGAATCTGGAGGCGACGGGCAAACATATCAACGACTCGGGCAACTTTCGATAGACCTAGAACCTTACCGTTGGGGATGTAGGCCACATGGCACTTGCCGATAAAGGGCAGCAGGTGATGTTCGCACAGGGAGAACAGCTCAATATCTTTAACAATCACCATCTCTTCAGAATCTGAAGGGAACAGTGCATTGTTGATCACTGTTTTGATATCCATCTCATAGCCGCTAGTGAGATAGGAAAATGCCTTAGAGGCTCTATCTGGAGTGTCTATGAGTCCAGGGCGGGTAATATCTTCGCCAGTACTCTGAATAATTTTTTCGTAGTGATCTCTCATTGAAATGTTTCCAGGCCAGTAAAATTAGATTGTTATTTATACGGCGCATTCTGTAACAAAGTGCACATTATTACTAGTTTCAAGGGTAAAATGTTGCTCCAGCGGAGAATCCAAAACCATGTCAGAGAAACAAGCGCCTTCCCAGTCAGATATTGACTCGGGTTCAACGATTAAAATTGCGACCAATACCGTTGGCGCGATGCTCGATCATGGCCAAGCGCTGTTTGAGCAGAGTGCTGTCTACTTTGGTCACGGCACAGACAACGCCTGGGATGAAGCGGTCTATCTGCTCTCCTTTGTACTCGGTCTAGCGCCGGATGTAGATCGTGCGGTACTTGAGAAGGTACTGACCCCGCAGCAGCAGGCGGCTATCTTGGCGCTCTATCAGCGACGCATCCATGAGCGCATCCCCGCGGCGTACCTTACTGGGCGCGCTTGGTTTTGCGGCCTACCTTTTACTGTTGACGAACGCGTGATTATCCCCCGTTCGCCGATTGCCGAGTTGATTATGGCGGGCTTTGAGCCCTGGTGTGCCGACGAGCCGAGCCGTGTGCTCGATCTCTGTACCGGCAGTGGCTGTATCGGTATTGCCTGTGCCTATGCCTTTGAAGCGGCGGAAGTGGTACTCAGTGACATCTCCCCGGAAGCACTGGTGGTTACCGAGGCTAATATAGCCCAGCACAAGCTCGGGTATCGCGTATCAGCCGTGGAGTCGGATCTGTTTGAACAGATGCCCGGCCAGCAGTTTCAATTGATTGTCAGCAATCCACCCTATGTGGATGCCGACGATTTCGCCTCCATGCCCGACGAGTATCAGCATGAACCTGAGATCGCTCTAGCCTCAGGTAATGACGGCCTCGACTTTACCCGCCGACTATTGCGCGAAGCTGCCGATCATCTAACGGAAGAGGGCGTGCTGGTGGTTGAGGTGGGCAATTCTTGGGTGGCATTGGAACAGGATTTCCCCAGAGTGCCATTTTTATGGCTCGAATTTAGCGAGGGTGACAATGGTGTGTTTCTGCTGACCCGCGAGCAGTTACTCGAACACCGCGAATCTTTCTAATAACTTACGTATAATCGCTGGCTCTACAGCAGACACCACAAGGCTTAACTGCATTATGTCCGGAAACAGTATAGGAAAACTCTTCACCGTAACCAGCTTTGGCGAGAGCCATGGTTTAGCGATTGGCTGTATTGTCGACGGTTGCCCTCCAGGCCTAGAAATCAGTGCCGCGGATTTGCAGCCGGATCTGGATCGCCGCAAGCCGGGTCAGTCGCGCTATACCACCCAGCGCCGTGAAGACGATGAAGTGAAGATCCTCTCCGGAATATTTGAGGGCAAGACCACTGGTGCCTCTATCGGTATGATCATTGAAAATAAAGATCAGAAGTCGAAAGATTACAGTAAAATCAAAGACTTATTTAGACCTTCTCATGCAGATTATACCTATCATCAGAAGTACGGTGAGCGTGATTATCGCGGTGGCGGACGCAGCTCTGCCCGTGAAACAGCCATGCGCGTTGCCGCTGGGGGTATCGCCAAAAAGTATTTAAAAGAGCGCTTGGGTGTTGATATTTACGGCTATGTTTCTCAGCTGGGTCCGATTGTTGCCGAGCGTTTTGTGCAGGAAGAGATCGAGAAAAACCCGTTTTTCTTTCCCGATCCGGACAAGATTGCCGAGCTGGAAACCTATATGCAGGCACTGACCAAAGAGGGCAACTCGATTGGCGCTCAGGTCACTGTTGTGGCGAAGCAGGTTCCTGTGGGATTGGGCGAGCCGGTTTTTGATCGTTTAGATGCGGATCTGGCCCATGCTTTGATGGGTATTAACGCCGTTAAAGGCGTGGAGATTGGTGCCGGTTTTGATTCAGTGAGCCAGAAGGGCACTGAGCATCGCGACGAAATGACCCCAGAGGGTTTTCTGTCGAATAACTCCGGTGGCATTCTCGGGGGTATTTCATCGGGACAAAGTATTGTTGCCAATCTGGCATTGAAACCCACCTCAAGCCTGCGCATACCCGGCCAGTCGATCAATACTGCCCGTGAGTCAGTAGAGGTGGTTACCACTGGTCGCCATGATCCCTGTGTCGGTATCCGTGCGGTGCCCATTGCTGAAGCCATGTTGGCCATCACCCTGATGGACCACTACTTGCGCAATCGCGGTCAGAACGGCGATGTGGACAGTGGTCTGGAATCAATTGGGCCGGAGCGCTAGTTCCAGCCCAGATAATTGAATGGCAGCTGCGCAACAGGCTGCCATTTACTAGCCAAGAAAGTCTAGATCATCCAGCCAGCTTAGCAAGTCCCCATAGACCTCAGATCTATTGATTTCATTGAGCATTTCATGATG
>Ga0115003_10004839_pt1 | contig 10266 bp, 6 predicted proteins | sample ArcticOcean_MG_C_7_FD_88736 | JGI IMG/M metagenome (GOLD analysis project Ga0115003, IMG submission 88736) | Marine microbial communities from western Arctic Ocean - ArcticOcean_MG_CB11_88 | ecosystem: Environmental > Aquatic > Marine > Oceanic | place: Arctic Ocean: Canada Basin | collected... | reverse complement strand
TCCGAAATCAAAAAATAATTTTTTAAGATCTTTCAAGATATCCTCCCCCAAATTTCCCGTTTCTCCTTTCTCTTGAAAACATGCATTAATTGCATCTTTCTTATTCTTATAAGATATGTGGAATTCCTCGGTTAATTTTAAAGGATTGTTCTTCAATTCAAGAAATTCTTCTGCCGACAATCTACTCTCTAAATCTGAAATGATGGGTTGAACAAAACACTCGCATTTAACTGGATCAATATTGTCGCCTTCACAGTAAAGCTCGGTTATGCTTTTCATTAAATCTCCGGGCCCGAAGTACTGATATGCAAAATATACCCCGATTAGTAGAATCAAAATTGGCAACACAATTTTAAAGATAAATTTGGAGAGTAATTTAAATACCATCCAGGCTGCTGCAATGGCAATGATGATAATGATGATTTGTGTTAAATCCATGGTTTATTTGTTTTTAATGAAAAAATAATACAGTCCATAAATAATTGATCCTGGAAGTACTAAATAGAATAGCATGTCATTTAGCAAAATTAATATCAATATTAGTAAAACGACAATGATTGTTATCTGAAGAAAAGAGAAATCTGAAATTCTCATCGTTCATTTAATAATTGTTCAACTCGTTTAAAATTTGAATCCGAAAGAGATAAATGTTCTAAAAGAAGATGTTCAAAGTAATTTTTGTTTTGTTGTACCCAATCTCTATTCGCTTCTATAAAACTTGAAGTTAAAGAAATGAAATCATTTTGTTCATCCTCACTCCAATTATCAATAGACGACAACAATTGATTCATCTTATCGTATAATTCTTCTCCGTCTGCAGACATCAAATAACTACCCAATGCTTCAAAATCAGAGCCTATATGCAATTTATCATGATGGAATTCATTGTCTGAATAAGAAATAATCTTATGCAACAATAATAGAACAGATCCAGAAGCAAATTGTTCGTTTAATTGATTGTGATTTTGGGCACCCGATATTGGGGAGATCCGATAATCAGAATGTTCCAAAGTCGTAAAATACTTGTTCTTATTGTCTTCTAACTTTTTCTTTACTGAAAGCTCATCGTTTGTTAAGTTTTGTATAAAAAACCCAGGAAGATTTGATTTTATAGACAACACCCCTAGTCGCTGAGTATTCTCAGCATCCAATGATTCATTATAGTTAATATTATTTAGACCTACTGACATGAAGTAATCATTATAAATATTCTGATCGACATTGCCTATTAATATATTCTTTATACTCGGCACACCTCTTTGTAAAGATTCATTCGTGGTCTTAAGTAAAGGTCTTGAATGATTGTATATCCTTTGAATCTCTTTTTGTATTTCAACATTCATATTGAAACCTATTGCCTGATTTAATAAGAGATTTGTTACACTTATATTACTTACTTTCTCTTCATAAATCTGATTTATCTCATCTTTTAATAAATTCTCAAAGAGCACATTGTTTTCTTGATTAAGATAATCTAAAAAGAGGGCTGAAAGATTAAAGTTAACTTTCTTATTGATTAAACTGAGATGCTCATTATCGCAAATGTTTTCTACTTCTTGCTTCTGAAAAACACAGAAATCAAAAGATGAATTCGTGAATTCATAATTATGGATTTTTTCCTTAATCGCAATTGATTCATCTTTTAAAGATGTTTTATATAAATTTAAATCACTAATCTTTTTCTTTGTATGCTCAATTGTTTCCTCAAGCATATTGTAAGCATATAAATTTTTTTGAAAGCTGAATTTGTATTTCGTTTTATCATCGAAATTATTGACCAGCCTCAGAAATAAAGATGTTTTATTAAGTTGTGCCTTCTTAATAGAAATAACAACAGATTTTATTTTTTTTGTAATTGAATACCATTTATATCCGCCTTTAAGTAAGAAGGCAAAAGGAATAAGAATACTAATTAAGATTCTATATTTAATCGTAGAAAAAAATCTGAAAAAATCATAAAACCAACCTACTTTATAAATAAGTAAGGTGTTAAATAAAATGAAGATGATAAGTACAGCTGTAGGAATTAAGAAAACATCTCTAAATAAAATCTTTTTTCTTATCTCTAATACTATATTCTTCTGATCATACTTCTCAGCAAGGTCATTGTCATTAATCTCAAGATTTTCTTTAAGCAATTTATCTGTTTCATCATACTGATCAGTTCTATCTTCTCGCAATGATCTTCTGAACTCATCCTTGTCAAAATCTAGTCGTATATTATTGCTTAAATCACTATAATCTTTTATGTGTTTCTTATGAAGAATAATCTCCTGATTCAGATTGTCAATCCCCTTCTCTTTTGCTTTATTCTCTTCACTAAGCACAATGAATCTAGCAGAATCTGGCCTCAACGTTTCTAAAGCCTCTGTATTTGATGCTATTTCCAACGTATACTTTTCAATTAACTTTTTCTTATCCGTAAAGTCATCTTTTTCTACTTTCTCTTTCTTTTCTAAATCTCTTAATTCATCACCTAAAAACAACTCTCTCACCTCATCCTGAATGGTGTACAAGTTGTCGTATTCAACGTGAGTACTATCTGACATCAAATGCATGACTTCAGACTCATTGTTATTTAATAACGAACAAAAAAGAATTGCATAATTAATGCCCTCTAAACTATTTGGATCTCTATGATCTTTATCTAACATCGTCTCAATTTGAGAAGAAATAGAGTGTTTTAATCTTTTTAATTCTCTTTCCTTGGCTCTAAATAATGTTTGCTCATAGTCAGACTCTACTGTCTGCAAAAATGTTTTTTGCTCATCTAAAATCGATGAAAGCAAACGAGTAGTTGTTTCTTTGGATAATAATTTTGGGGAGTTAATTAATTGCAAATTATATCTAGCCGTTTCCTCTTGCTCTTTTAGCAATTCCTTTTCCGAATTAAAGGTAAACGGTTTGTAAATATCTGCTTCGTTATTATCCTTATTTATATCACCATGGATATCTGTCCAACGCTCTTTTCTGAAAAATGTTTTTAAACTGCTGTTAATAATTGCCTTTCCAAACTTTTTGTCAAAAGATTGAATTAATGTGCTTAATTCAGAATAGCTAAGATAAAGATTCATATAATCTTTTACTCTTTCTACAGGGAAAATTAAGGTAGAAACACCAAAAGAAGAATACAGACAAAGTTTCCCTTGTTCTGTGATCTTTGAAGACCCTAGCCAACTATTTTTATTAAAATATAATATATCTAGAAAGTGAGCAATACTCTTGTACAAGACTGAAGTATCAACTAAGCTGACACTTTCATCATTAATTTTATCTGCTATCCAAATATTGTCAGAATCCCAACTTGGTCTTATGTGATTAAAAGCTTCTATCTCCTTAAAGAATGAAACCTTCCACAGTAATCCTTCTTCTGATTGTTCATGATTATTATTCTGCGTAGTTAATAATAATGAAACGGAAGTGAATTTATGATAAAACGAATTCCGACCTCTTAATACGGTGAAATACACTGGAAGTAATAAAGGGGACGTAAGATTAGATAAGAAAATAATTTTCGGACCACTCCTATCTAAGCTAAAGTTATTATCTAGTGCAATGTTTTGGTTTCTTTGATTATAAATTTCTGTTATAATCTGATTGATGAAATCAAATAGCTGTGATCTTTTGTTATAGAAGTTAGTAAAATTATTCTCTTTCGTTTCTTCTAAAGAAAACTCCAAATTAACTAGATCATCATTACAGGATAACACACCCGTTTCTGAAATCTTAATGTGTTTAATGAAATTAGAATGAAGTCTATCATTACAATAAAAACTTTTTTCAATAACTCCATCAATTATATCCTCCCCAACACCAGGAAAAGAAATTAGAATGATTGGATGTAATACACTCATCACCCCCCTACATTCAACCCCTCATTTCTAAGTTCTCTCTCGGTATATTTTTCAGTGATAGTACCATTCTCATCTGTTCTTTGCATATAGCTAGTCAGATTTAAATATGCATTGTCTAACGCATAATTGGCAACAGCCAGCCTTTCCATCCTAATATATTTTATTTCATCCCGAGAACAACTAGTACGCTGTTTTTTTAGGACCATAGGATCATGAATTGTATCAAAATGGTTTAGCAACATTTTCGAAAGATTCATGGGGTCTCTTCTTAATTCAATTTCGTACTCGCTTTTTACATAATTCACATATTTCTCTTCTTTCTTAAAGAAATCAAATGCAAGGTTTCTATCTTTTCTATGTTGAGAACCTGGCTCAGAAAGATCTATTTGTTCTCCCTTAAATCTAATAATATATTTTGATGTAGTACACTCTATTAAGTTAAGCGCAGAACCTATACCAAAATAAATTTGTGCATTTTCTATTGAATCATCTTTATACAAATCTTGTGCATTCTCAGAAAAGAATGTATCACTATGTGAGAATATGCGTTGTGTTGCTCTAGCTTCATTGACATCATATAGTTCTTTTGACTTTTTTAATGCAGTTAATGCATTAATCGGAAAAGGCCCTTCACATTGGACCATGGTAATTCTTTCTGGATCTCCACTTTTAACTAATCGATCCTTTTTCAAGTCCCAAGTTAAAAAATTCTTATTATCATTAACTACTGAAACTTCTGCGAACTCAGTTGTCACAAAACCAATATTATTAACCTTTGCTACAGCAGTATCAAGAGTAAAACCATTGTCAATGAGTGCACAAGGGCTTGAAGAAGTTTCTAAAAATTCTAATCTGTCCTTAATTTCAGCTTCATCGGAAGACATAACTCCTTCAACGGTCATCTCATCTATAGATGCTATCTCCTCTAGATTTGAAACATATTCTCTAAATTTATTTTTTAGATTTTCTGACTTTATTTCAGCATCCAACATATGTTCTTCAAAATGAAAGTCAGAAATTATACCTGTTAACCTTTCACTAGAAAGAGAAATAGACTGACTAGCCTCATAGGTTAAATCAGTAACATAATTTGCCTTCTTATTATGATAGCTCTTCGCTTTTCTATCCTCCTGACCTAAAGAAACATTGATAGATTGCAGTAAATCACTTTTGGCATTTAACAGCAGTATTTTCTCGTCAATAGTCCCAATGAACTTTAATAACAGTCTTTCCGCAGCTTCCTTTCTAATTACATTCATATTTTCGTTTAGAAGCAATCCTATTTTAGAAGCATAGTTTTCACATTCTTCTTTTATTTTTTCTTCTTTATTCCAAAAATCAATGCTGATGCTATGTTCTTCATTTTTGATTAACTCTTGTTGATCTAAAAGTGTGTGTTTATGGTTTGCCATTGACATTTTATGTGTCGCCGCTTCAGTCTTCATCTCCTCTTTCATCACTTCAAACTGCCCCTGTAAAAAATTCAAAAACAGTAATGAATTATTAATACCTCCATCTTTTTTAAGAATCCCCCTAATTTTCTCCTCTATGGCTTTACCGAAAGACTCTTCCTTGATCACAAAATTCTCTTCTGTAGTCTTCGTGATTTTAGTATCCCACTTGGCAAGAAATGTTGTCCCTAATTCATATGCTTGAACATTACACCCTTTGTTAAATTCAGAAGGGTATAAGTTTCCTTCTGTATCATATTTTAATGCCGATGGAGGAAATAACGAATTAATAATATCATCATTTTCATTATTGCCTAATTCGTTTAATTGACTCTCATCTAAAAAATTAATTACCTCATCAGATGCTCTGAATGGAATGGCCGATAAATATGTGGCTATCATCTCCTCAATTATATCGAGTGTTTTAAACTCCTTAGTTAAGGCTCTATCCATAGAGATATGACCTAAACCAATTGAAAAATAATTTCTTCTTTTATTCCCATTTAAGTCATTTGATGGAGAATCAAAATCGGTTGCAAAATTACTGCTCATTCTTTCAAATATCTGGTCTCCTGCTCCTGAAATAAATTCATAAATAATATCCCCTATTCTGGTGTACATTTCACCAATCTCAGTGATTTCTTTGCTGTTTTTCATTTTCTTATCAAAAACAAAAATATTTTCAAAAAGAGATAAATCAGGACCTAAAGTAATGTCCGTAGCTCCATCATAACTGATTTTATAAGGGTGATCCGGATCAGCGTTTGACCAAGGTTTATTTTTAGTTGCATCAACTCCCATCATATGATCTATTTCCATTAAAGCAGCATATGCATTTTGATGAACCCTAGTACAAGCATCAAATCCGTCGAAAAAAGAGGGCAAAAGCATCCAAGCAGATAATGGTGTTTTTCCTTTGGTTATGTTCTGAATTGTAATCGCAAAATCTAAAAATGTACCACCACCTGTACCACCATTAGGAGAAAAAACCATATGTATTTTAGGGGACCCAATAATTTGATAATCTTGATCGTCTGTCTCAACATAACTATTGATCTCTGTTAAAGCTGAGTCAATACGACCAGAAAGATTTTTAAGTGAGTAATTCTCGAAAAATGCGAATCTTCCTTTTTGCCTAACCTGACTTGCTCCCTTACCAGAAGGCTGAAGACCTCTTGCTATATCCGGGTCTAGCCATTTTTTTATATGATCATGTCTCTTGGTTGAAGTAGGATTCTCAATGGGTATCGAAATCATCTCACTCCTATCAAAATGAATAACTTCCGTTATAGCTTTATCACTACCCTTCTTCATATAAATAATTTCCTTGGATATACTTTCCATTTCCGGAATATCTGTATCAAAACAAAGTAATTTAATACATGAGGGAACTTCTCCATATCTTTTTATAAGAGAGATTTTTGTCTCAAAAAGTGACTTGGTTCCTGTACCTCCTATTCCAATTATTAAAGCTGGGTTTACTATTTTTTTATCCGACATTATCTTTTATTTTTAATATTAAAGTAGGTTATATTAAAGATCTTATTCTCGTCATCTATTTTTAGAGAAATGATTAAGTCATCTTTATCAAACAACTGACAACCTGATGATGCGACTTCTTCACCATCAAAATGAATTATTTTTATTCTTATACTGGGGTCAGAAAAAGAAAGTCTTGCGACTTTAATTTGCTTTTTTTTATGCTTTAACTTTTTATGTTTTATTTTCAAATCTAAATCAACAGATCCAGTCAAATATTTTCCTAAGTCAAATTCTTGCTTGTCTGCTAATTTAACCATATTTAATTGAGGGTTATTAAAGGAAAGCCTGCCATTTTCAAACGTTTGTTTGCCGAATGGCATATTATCCCTTTTTAACAACAAGAATAGCAATAACAACAGAAGCAAAGACCCACCACCATAGATTAACCAACGTTTCCAAACAGCCATAGGAATACTGTATTCAAACTCTGGGTTATACAAATTTTTTGTATAGTTAATATTCCAGCTATCTCCCTTTTGCAATGTTCTTCTATCTAAAACTATGTCTTTGGGTAAAAGCTGTCCATTATATTTAGAAATCACATCTGTTAAAACAACTGAATAATCATCTTCCTTGGCATTATCTAAAGTTTTCACAAAAAAGTGGATAGAATCTGGATTACTTAGACCAAGTCTCAACGTTGTCTTGGTGAAATCTGAACTCGGTTCAGCCCTTAATTCTAAATTATTTGTATCGTAGTCGAATGTATATTCTACTGTATATACACCTATAGGATTAGTCGTCGCTTCTGGTGTTTTAAGTGTTAATAATTCATGCCAATTATGATCTTCAATCACTCTTCCTTGACAGGAAAAAAGCAACACACTTAATAGCAAGTAGAAAATACTCTTCATTTTCATAAATTATTTTGTTCTATAAATATGTTTGACACCTGCTTTTGCTTCATTTACAAATTTAAATTCAACCTCAGGATGGAGTAAAATTAATTTGAGCTTCTTATCCTCATAAATTATTTGATCATAAATCACTTTTCCAGTCACAATGTCTCCACTTTGTAATTCACAATTATTAATTCCTGACAAATAAAGAGTATGCTCTAGGATATCTACTTCTGATAAAGTTGTGCCAACTTGATCAATCAAAGAAAAACATTTCTTATCTACTTCAAATCTTATTGAACTATTTGTTTCAAAATTCTGATAATTTGCCAAATTAATCGACTTTGTAAAACTCATTAGCTTTGTTGTATCTGAACTAGAGAAATTAATAAAGGGGTCATTTTCAATATATATTGTTGATTGTTCAGGCGTGCCGACAACAACCTCAATACAGCTGGGATCTGAAATACAACTCAATAACCCTGACTCAGAGTCACCTATTTTAAGTTGTATTATAGAGGCGAAATCTTGATTTGATTTGAGATCACACCATTTAGAAAATGCATCTTTACAATTAGATTTGAAGTCTCTACAAGCCTCGTCACTATCTGTATAAAGAAAAATTCTTGTGTTGTACATTTTAAGTAAACGATTATGATCTGCTGTAATCTTATCAATCAACATCCCAAATGAATTATATATACATGTTTGCTGGCCTATAGCAGAAAGTGCAGATATAGTCTTATTGATTTTATCTTTATTCACTCGATTAATCAAAGACTGATTTATCTCCGGTTCAGATTTGATTGAATTGAAATGTCTTTGTTGCAGCGTATCCGAGAATGTATATATAGTTATAACAGACTCCTGATTCTCGTCTAGTTGCGAAATCGTACGATTTATTTCCTCTTTTACCGGTGACCAAATATTTGGACATCCCCCACATGTAATCCCCTCCATTGATGTTGTATTATCAATAATGAAAATATAATGTGTTTTTTTAATTTCTGATTGCGCAAAGACATTGAAGCTAAGGAAAGCCAATAGTATTGCCCCTATACATTTGAATTTATTCATTTGTTGTATCGTTTTCCAATGCATTATTGACTCCTTCGATAAATCCATCTGCATATTCAATCGTTTTATCAATAGCGTCTTTTGTGGTTTCAATAATATGATCAAGATAGCCTATAGTCCTGTAGGATAAATACTCGCCATCTAATGCGCTAATGCTTTTTTTATCCTCTTTTGTCAATACCTTTTCATGGCTTAATCGATCCTGTACGCTTAACTTCTGGTATTCATCCCCTATTGTTTCCCACTCTGCTTTTGAATAATCACCATGTCGCTCTTTCACCTCTTCAACAAACACCTCAAAATTATTTATATAAGCATCTTTTTGAATTTCATTGATTTGGGGCATCGCAAAAAACACTCCTAAGCTTATTATGGCTAAAAGAACAATTCCACCTATGACGATCTTCTTTTTCATTCAAAAAATAATTGTTGTAAATGTAACGAAAAACTAGTTAAACCAAATAACGAGAGAATAGTGTGAATTCCAACTTCACAACTGATGTCAACCGAATTCCTCCTATACTCCACCCTTACCTTTCTGGGACAGTTACTTCTTAAGTACGTTCCGTGATGAACTCCATAAATTTGGTGCGCTATGAGATGTGTTGATCTAAGGTGAGGAACGTACATCCCAATTCCATAGGCTATTGTGAATCGTGCTTTCTATGGACTCTTCAACATCGTCAGGAAGGTTATGAAAGAAGTCTAATCCACTGAATTCCTCCAGATAGTCTATACTAACAACAAAGCTATTAATGTTTTCTGAGCTCCTTGTATTCTCTATTACGAAGGCAATGTTTCTTTCATAACATTCGGGGTCCATGGCAACCTTATAATACCATTTCGGAACGGTAACTTCATTCAATCCAATTGTTTCAATATAATCTCCATTTAGCACTGGTCCTGTTACAATGATTAATTCACCGTATTCATAAGCCCAGCTTCTAAACTGACTTTCAATTTTTTTCCACACCCCCCTATTGAATCCTGGTGATTGAGGAGAAATATTACTCATATAGAAACTCTCGCTCATGGAATTAGAGTTGTATTTCATATCAGCTGCAGGAGCAAGGTGACCTCTATCATAGCCACTTCCTTTGTAGTCTTTTAATTGTGCTGAAGATGTTTTAATTAAAGCGTCAGGTCGGAAGTTATTTGACCTTTCTATAGATGAATTTAATTCTGATGAATTTATCTTGTAATAGACCCACTCAGCTTGCTCATGAGGTTCAGAATATGATAATGTATAGTAATTATGAGATACAATATTATTATCCTTTCCCAGAGGTGTAAGATCCTGCACATAGTCAGTCACAGGAGTTTCTGAAGGGGTAGTATTCGCCTGACCGCAAGCAAGTAAGCAACATATTGCAAAGGTTCGTGACAGGTGTTTCATTATAAATTTATTTATTTAATACAGCCCTGTCACGTCACATCCCAATTTTAAAGCGTGACTTTAGGATTGGCAGTTGTTAATTACATTTATTCAATATAGACTCCTTC
>Ga0115003_10004837_pt1 | contig 10268 bp, 8 predicted proteins | sample ArcticOcean_MG_C_7_FD_88736 | JGI IMG/M metagenome (GOLD analysis project Ga0115003, IMG submission 88736) | Marine microbial communities from western Arctic Ocean - ArcticOcean_MG_CB11_88 | ecosystem: Environmental > Aquatic > Marine > Oceanic | place: Arctic Ocean: Canada Basin | collected... | reverse complement strand
CTAAGTACTGTTCCAAGATAGTTCAAATATATTTTATACAAAAATATATTTGAGAAAATTTATCAGTAAATTTCCTTAATTTCTACTTTCCGTCCTTCTTGTGAACTGAGTAATGCCGCATCCAGAATCCTTTGAATTTCAGCTCCATCCTCAAAATTAGGCCTGCAGGTTTTACCTGATGCAACTGCCTCGATGAATTCACCCGTCATTTGGCCTCGTTTGCGAAAGGTTTCCTTGTACATTTTCTGAATATCTCCCGGTTGCTGGCCATCCGGCATCAATTCAGGAATCTCAATTTCTTTAAACTGCTTCTCTTCTGCTTTTGCTCCAAGTAGTTTGTAGGTCTTTTCCCAATCGGTCCAGCCACGTAAAGTTCCTTTGGAACCGTGGAGGTCTAAGTGGTGCGTTTGCCCCCAAGGAGTTGGTTCATGGGCGACTGTGGTGGCTTGTATTATCCCCTTTGCACCACTTGAGAATGTTAGCACTATTATGCTAAAATCGTCTGCCCGAACATAAGGATGACCAGATGGGTCAATGTCTGGGCGTTCAATAAAAGTACACAGTTCGGCTGAAACATGTGTTACCGCTCCAAAAAACCAAACCGATAAATAAATAAAATGGGAACCAATATCCCCTAATGAACCTGATCCAGCACGGTTTTGATCGAATCTCCAACTGTATTCAGGAGACCGACCATAATTAGCGTTATAACGGAAATTTAAATGATATTTTTCCCCCAAGTATCCTTCGTTCAGCAAGCCTTTGATTTTCTGGGTCATGGGTAGAAATGAGTACGTGAAAGGAACCATTGTTATAGCTTGGTGCTTTTTTGCAGTTTCCACCATACACCGTGCTTCAGCATAATCAAGAGCGAGTGGTTTTTCGCAGAGCACATGTAGTCCTTTTTCCAACGCTGCCAGTGTAATTGGACCGTGAGTGTCATTAGGAGTGGTAATAATTAAAGCATCCAGAGGTTCTTCATTCAGCATGGTCTTCCAATCGGTATACACTTTGGGAATATTCCAGAGCTTTGCCAACTTCTGGGCGCGTTCCTCGTTACGTCCGCAACAGGAAGTTATAATTGCCTTTCTTGTGCCGGCCAAAGAAGGTAAATACATCGTATCAGCCCACCAACTTGTTCCAACGATTCCAACACGAACTTTTTCCATCATAGTCTCTTAAAACATATTAGGCTCCAGTATTTAACTTGGAGTCCATAGTAAAAAATTAGAATCACAGCCTTTATGTGCTTGTAACTCATATTGTGTAAAGAGCTTCGCATAACTCCAACGGACTTTATCCTCTGGAGGTTCCACTTTTTACGTCGAACAACTAATTCGGTTTCAGGTACACCATCGCGATAGGCTTCATTAACTACTCTCCAAGTGATATTGCTGGCAGTCCTAAAGGAAAGCCTCCTACAAAAAACCGGTGTTTTAGATCCCCTACTCGCTCAGGGAAATGAGTATGACATGAGTTCTTCTTGTTCCAAGTGTTGATGATACCGATGACAGGTTTTCCAACAAATTCTTCGCTTAGAAAACTCATCTGTTTGGTACGAGCACGGTGACCAAATGAACGAAAATAGTAAGGTCCATAGGAACGACTACTACGAAGGAATCAAGACTTTTGAGAGAAGATATCAAATTAATTAATTAGATCAAGATTTTATGATTGAATCATCCAATTTTGAGTTAACCCAACAGCTATTGTTGTCAGCAGATTCTACACAAGCTTCAATAAATTTTACTCCGTGAGCACCATCTTCTAAAGTGGGAAAATCCAAACTTAATTGATCCGGATTTTCGCCTGAAAGCTTGGCTAGGAGTACTTCAGCAAAATCTGAATAGATATTGCTGAACGCTTCAAAGTAACCTTCCGGATGTCCGGCACCCACACGCAACAAACGTTTTGCTGGTGGGTGGAGTTCAGGAGAATCTAGTTCTAATATTCTCTGGGTCTGTTCCAATGGAGAAAATAACAATTGATTTGGACGTTCCTGATGCCATTCAATTCCGGCTTTGTTTCCAAAAATCCGGATTGCCAAACCATGACGATGTCCTATGGCAACACCACTGGCCCATAAATAACCGGCTGCACCTTTTTCAAAACGGAGCATAACATGTGCGTTGTCTTCTAGTATTCTTCCTTTAACAAAGCACTGCCGGTCAGCGGCAACTTCAATAACCTGCTGTTTGGTGATGAATGTCGCTAGATGCAAAGCATGAGCACCAACATCTCCCAAAACGAAAGTATCTCCAGATGTTTTTGGATCGTTTCGCCAAGCGGCACCTTCGCTATGTTGTTCAACAGCTGTGGCACAATTTCCATGCGCAAATTCTGTCTGTACGACCCTGATCTCGCCAAGTTCTCCAGCTTCCACCATGGCCCTTGCTTGTCTGACCATTGGATAACCGCTATAGCCGTACATGGATGCACAAATGACGTCTTTCTCTTTAGCCAGCTTCATCAATTCAAGTGCATTGTCTGTGTTTGTCGTAATCGGTTTTTCCAGAATAACGTTAACCCCAGATTCAATAAATGTTTTTGCTATTTTGTAGTGCGTACTGTTGGGAGTCATTACTCCAACGACTTGAATCTTGTCTTCACGAGACGTTTCTGCGTTCTCCATCTGAAGATAGTCAGCATACGTTCGGTCTGGATCCAAGCCCAATGATTTGCCATATTGTTGTCCACGCTCTTTATCAATGTCAAATGCGCCAGCGACAAGTTTAAAATAGCTATCTCTTCTCAAGGCGGCTCTATGACTGTCTCCAATTTGACTTGTTACTCCCCCACCGACCATTCCATAACGTATTTGCGGGTTGTTGTGAAATCGATTGCTCATTTATATCCCTGTATGTTCACGAATAAAAGTTCTAGCTTTTTTAGCATATTCCAGAGGGTTGGCCTTGTCTGGGTCTTGTTCTGCTTCTACCACAAACCAGCCTTGATAATTGTTATCCTCTAGAGCTTGAAAAATTGAATCATAGTTGATGCAACCGTCACCCGGAACAGTAAAAACACCAGCTTTAACCGATTCTAGAAAGCTCAGTTTATTTTTTTTAACCTCATCCAGTACAGGTTGACGAATATCTTTTAGATGTATATTTCGTATGCGTGAACCATACTTTTGAACCATTGCCAATGGATCTCCGCCGGAGTAGTATGAATGTCCTGTGTCGACAAGAAGGTGAACCAAATCAGGATCCGTCATTCCCATGATTCTATCAGTTTCTTCGGCGCCCTGAATCATTGTACCCATGTGATAGTGATAGGCGATCACCATATCATTTTTTCGGGCTATTTCACCAACACGATTTAATCCTTCAGCGACTTGGTGCCATTGCTCATCAGAATAATTAGGACGATCAAATACATACCCTGATGTCATTTGAATACAATGTCCACATTCACAAATATTTACAACTTTTGCTCCCAAAGCTTTAAGAAAATTCATATGCTCTACAAAATTTTTGATAGTTTCTTCGGTTCGTCCTTCTTCACTGAAAAAGGCGCTAAACCAAGCTGATGAAATTTGTAGACCCCTATTTTCTAAAGCTGATTTTAGCACGGCAGGGTCTTTTGGATATTTATTCCCAATTTCACTACCGGTAAATCCCGCATCTGCCATTTCATCAATACATTGCTCAAAGGTTATGTGTCCTCCTAGTTCAGGTAGGTCATCATTGGTCCAAGCTATGGGTGCGATAGACAATTGTATGGAGTTTTTTGAAAACATAAAAAACCTTTAATAGAGTTACAAATAATATTGTTAATTAATTTTAGTATGCCCTAGCTTTCAGAATTTCTTCAGACATTTTAAGATTTGAATCAATCGTTGTTTCACAATTGGAAACCTCCGGAACACCTACGCGCCACCAACTATGATAGCCACCTGTCATAGTGCCTGGAAGCACTTTTACTTCAATTAGCGTTGATACATCTTCGTTTTTAGTTGTTCGCAGTAATTCTTTAAATTGACTAACGTTGTTGGCAAAAAAGGATTTAACCCCTAGAGCCTCCGCGTATTTTTTGAAATCAACGGGTGTGATTTCACCTGTAAGCTGATCAGATTTTTTCTCTCTGTAGCGGAACTCATTCCCAAAGCCCACACTGCCATGCTCCATTTGCAAATTCTTGATGCACTGATAGCCTGAATTATCTAAGAGGATAACATTGATTTTGACATGTTCTTTGAGAGATGTAAGAATTTCAGAATGGAGCATCAAATAACTTCCATCTCCGACTATGACATAGAGTTCGCCTTGATCCATCGCCAGCTTTGCACCAAGTCCTCCAGCAACCTCATAGCCCATGCAGGAATAGCCGTATTCCATGTGGTAATTTTTTGGCAACTCTGAGCGCCACAGTCGATGCAAATCTCCGGGTAAACTTCCTGCAGCACAAAGGATTACATCTTCCGGAGCCATGAATTCGTTGAGTGCCCCTACAATCAAAGTTTGCACATTCCCTTCTTCAGAAGTTAATTGATAAAGACGGTCCACCTCGATATTCCATTCCGATTGCAATTGAGATATCCGTTCACGATATTCTAGGCTGGTTTGATAACCTCCTATTTTGAGTAATTCTTTCAGGGATTCCAATCCTGATTTCGCATCCGCTTGTAAGGCAACACTGTCCATTTTGAGAGCATCGTATTGGCTAATATTGAGGTGTATCAATTTTACATCTGGACTAAATATCTGTTTTGAGGCCGTCGTGAAATCTTGCAGGCGCGATCCAACCACGAGAACCACATCAGCATCATTCGCAATTAAATTAGCTGCTGAAGTTCCAGTGACTCCAATCGCTCCAACACTCATCGAGTCTTTCCAACTCATTGCACTTTTACCAGCTTGTGTTTCACCCACGGGAATACTAAAGGTTTCAGCAAAATCACGGAGAGTGTCTGCTGCTTGTGAATAATGAACACCTCCTCCTGCTATGATAAGCGGTTTTTTCGCTTTACTCAAAATTATAGCCGCTTCATTAAGTGACCTTTTATTTAAAGGTCGCCGATCTATATGCCAGATTCGCTTAGCCAAAAAATAATCAGGGTAATCATAAGCTTCTGCCTGAGTATCTTGAGGCAAACAAAGTGTTACTGCACCAGTTTCTACAGGGTCAGTCAACACGCGCATTGCATTTAGCACTGCAACCATTAACTGTTCTGGACGTTCGATGCGATCCCAATAACGACTGACGGGTTTGAAAGCGCTGTTTGCATTGATCGTGTGATCCCACGGAGTTTCTATTTGTTGCAGTACAGGGTCTGGCTGACGTGAGGAAAATGAGTCTCCTGGCAAAAGTAATACTGGAATACGGTTTACGGTGGCGGCAGCTGCTCCGGTAATCATGTTTGTAGCTCCAGGACCAATCGAGCTCGTACAAGCATAAATCCCTAACCGGTTTTTCTGTTTAGCAAATGCTGTTGCGGCATGAACTAGTCCTTGTTCGTTGTTGCCTTGGATAAAACGTAAATTGGAATCTCCATATTCCAATGCTTCACCAAGTCCGGTTACATTACCATGCCCAAAAATACCCATCACTCCATGGACGAATTTGTGTTCAGAACCGTCAAGTTCAACATATTGAGCATCCAGAAAACGTAACAAAGCTTGGGCCATTGTTAGACGAATAGTTCTCATTGTCTTTCTCTGATTTTAGTTATTACTACTTGTTACTGAATTGTCATTTAATATTTTGAGACATTCTTGAAAAGTTAAATAGACTTTCTCTCAGGTTCGTTTTTAAAAAATTATAGTCACTAAAATCAAATTCCAGCATACATACAGAATAAATTGAGATGACAGTTCAGACATTACAATTAAAACTGAGTAGTTAACTAAAAATATATTTTTATTATTTTGTTATGAGATGTACTCTAACTTGAAGTTATCCCAGCTCCCTGGATTGTCGCCTCGAGATCATGAATTTCCTCCCCTCCAGCCATCATTTTCATTAGTGAATCCTGGTCAATTTCGCTTTTACGGTACGTTCCCATACTATGACCTCGGTTTAGTAGGGTAAATTGATCTCCAACTGGAAAAGCATGACGTACATTGTGTGTTATGAAGACTACTGCAATGCCTTGTTTACGAACCTTGTCGATAGTCATTAACACGTTAGCGGTTTGGCGGACTCCAAGCGCAGAGGTCGGTTCGTCTAATATCAAGACCTTTGCTCCGAAATAAACTGCTCGTGCAATTGCAACGGTCTGGCGTTCCCCCCCTGACAAAGTTCCAACTGCCTGATCAGGACCTCGAAGGTTTATGCCCATCTTGTGCATCTCTTCCATTGTCACTCGGTTAGCATAATCATGATCGAAAAGCTTCAGTGGACCAACCTTTTTAATAGGTTCGTTACCCATGAAGAAATTCCGACTGACTGACATCAGTGGGATCATTGCAAGTTGCTGGTGAACCGTTGCTATCCCAGCTTTAATTGCATCCCGAGGATCGTCGAAATGCATCGGTTTACCTTCAAACTGGATATCGCCATGTGTCGGTTTATATACCCCAGACATAGTCTTGATGAATGTAGATTTACCAGCTCCGTTATCTCCTAGAAGGCAGTGGCATTCGCCACAGAATAAATCAATAGAAACTCCTGTAAGGGCAATGACAGAACCAAAATGTTTTTCTATATTATGCATCTGGATGATCGGTCTTTCCTCTTGATTCATCTTATCTCTCCCCAGTGATGATACGGCGTATGTAGGTGTTAAGGATAACTGCAAAGAGAAGTATCACTCCTAGAAACACACGGAACAGTGAGCTTTCAACATTTGCGAAGAATAATCCTTGTTGAACAACACCAAAGATAAGTGCTCCTAAAGCTGCGCCGATGACCGAACCGTAACCACCGGTCAGAAGAGCGCCGCCAATGACAACAGCAATGATCGCCTCGAATTCTTTCAATAAGCCACGATCTGCACCGGCTGAGCCAAATTCCATCACCTGACATGTGGCGAACACTGTGGCACAGAAGGCGGTCATCATAAACATCAGTATCTTAACCTTGTTGACCGGCACACCTGAATTTCGTGCTGCTTCTGCATCACCACCCGCGGCAAATATCCAATTGCCGAACTGTGTACGGGTTAGGAGAAAATGACCAAACAACATTAGAACAATTGCCCAGATGATCAGCATTGGTATTCCATTGACAATAGGTTGTCCTGCTCGCGTGCCGCGCTCAAATGTGGCAATAAGACCTTCTTCTCCAAGCCAAGAAAAAAGTCCGGTCAGAATCTTCCCGTCGAATAATCCAGCTAGCCAGTCTCCCTCAGCAGCATCCTTTACCCCTCCAATTATTGTCTTACGCACAATTAATTGCGGTAGAAAGATGGTTAAACCGCGCAGGATGAAAAGAAAAGCTAGCGTCACGATGAAGCTCGGCAGTCCAGTACGAATAACAATGAAACCGTTTAGCCCACCTATAGCGACACATAGTATAAAAGTCACAAGAATCGCAAGCCAGACAGGCCACTCAAGTGTGACTGAAAAAATTGCGATCATCATTCCAGCAAAGCCTATCATTGACCCGACTGATAGATCGAACTCCCCAGCGATCATTAAAAGGCAGGCACCAACCGCTATAATCACAAACTGTGCAGAAACTACTGACCAGTTCATAATACCTCGACTGTTAAACATGCCACTGTCGTAGGCGAAAAGCAGGAAGAACGTAAAGACGGCTACCGTACCGACTATACCTCCAAGTTCTGGACGTATTAATGCCTTGCGCAGTTTGGAAAATTCCTTGATACGTTCATCTGTAGTATTATTTATCTGAGCTGAATCGCTCATGTGAGCACCCTTTTATAAGAATTTCACAGGGAATGCAGAAATAAAAAGGGCACCATAATCTGGTGCCCGCAATAATGAGTTTTAGCGATATTCTCCCGCAAATTTCTCAATCTTACCTAATCCGTCAGCTGTCACGAATCCAGGGCCAGAGTTGATGTTATTTCCTGGCAGTACACCGTAGCGGTGGTAATTCGCCATAACCACAACTGGCAGGTAGGCCTGCAGAAAGGGTTGTTGGTCGATGCCCCACTTTATTACACCCGACTTTATACCTTTAACGATATCTCCTCCAAGGTCAAATGTTCCAAAATAGATGTCACCTGCCATCCCGTTCTCTTCCAGAGCCAGTAGTGTCGGGTCTGCAGAGGTTGGACCAAGTGTCAGTACAGCATCAGTTTTGGGATTTGCTGAAAGATAGGCCATAACGCGGTTTTTTATTTCCCCAGGATCCTGTCCAGAATCAATCATTTGATTACCCAGCTTGATTCCTAGACCATCCGCAAAACCTTTGCAACGTTCTGTTGAGGACGGCTGTGTAGCATAATGGTTCACACACAGAAATGAACCTACACCATCAGATTTTGCACGGAGACCCGCTGCATAGCCTGCATCGTATTCTGGTTGTCCTACGTACATAAGCGCGCCGACCTTACGAGCCATTTCTGGAGTTCCAGAGTTCATAATTATTACGTCTACACCGGAGTCCACTGCAGCCCTGATTGGTCCTGCAAGAATATTAGGATCTGCTAGTGTTGTAATGATGCCGCTTGGTCTGGAAGCAGCGGCCTGTTCAATGATCCTTGCCATATCAGCAAGGTCACCAGTGGGAGGATTTCTGTATTCCACTTCGACCCCCATTTGCTTACCCGCAAGCGCGAGTCCATTCTTGATCGTATTCCACCATGAATCAGAATCTGGTGCATGGCTGACCAAAATGTACTTCTCGTGTCCCATCGCGTGAACTGCTCCGGCTGTTAACGTAAGGCCCATAGTAATTGCTATGGTACCTAACAGATGTTTCATTATTTGTTTCATACTATCTCCTTTGATTATTAATTAGTATTTACTGTCCTTAAATTAAACATGTCTGCATAACCAGTTCATGATGTCCTTATAAAATAAGGATTAAACAATGTGGAAAAAATATTCCAAATTGTTTCAAATATGGAATATACTACAGAAAAAATATTTGTCAAGGTTTTTTAGCAAGGTTGAATTGTAAAAAATAAAGTTTAGTTTAGATGATGGGAATTATATTTTTAAATACAAGATTTAAGACTCACCGTTTCTAAGTAATCGAAGATAATAGGAGGTAAAGTGGATTATGAGCACCTAAGAAATAAACTGGTAGAAGGTTACAGCAATTTGAGTGGGCGTCTCCAGCAAATAACTCGCTATGCTATGACTCATCCAAATGATATGGCACTCGAAACAATTGCAGTGATAGCAAAACGGACAGAAGTTCCTCCCTCGAGTTTGATACGTTTTGCTAAAAATTTTGGTTTTAGCGGCTTTAGCGAAATGCAGAAAGTTTTTCAGCAAGGACTGTTGGGCAGGATGAGTGAATATCAAAAAAGAGTACAAAATTTTAATACTGAGATAAGGCAACAAGGAGAAGAAGTTCAGTCTAATCTTGGTTATTTCATACAAGGAGGTATACAGGCGCTACAAAGTCTTAGAAATACTGTAAAAGATGAAGACATAGTTAAAACAGCCTCTATTATGTTAGAATCTAAAGTGGTTCATATTGCAGCCCAGCGCAGATCATTTCCGGTTGGTACTTATTTGACTTATGCTTTAAGCCATCTTGGAGTACCTAATATGCTTTTGGACAGTGTGGGAGGGATGTTTGCCGAACAGGGAAAGACTATCCGTAAAGGAGATGCTTTAATTGCTATTAGTTTTTCTCCATATGCTAATGAAGTCCTCAAATTGGCTGGAAATGTTAAAGAACTAGGAATTCCAGTCATTGTTATCAGTGATAGCATTCTCAGCCCTTTAGGACTTTTTGCGGATGTGTGTCTGGAAGTAGAGGAGACAGAAGTTTTTGGATTTAAGGGAGCGATTTTGAGTGCTTTGATGTGTCTCTCACTTTCTTTGGTAGTGGAATTGGGGAATCAAATGGAAAAACAAAAAAAGGAGATGGAGTGAAAGTTAATCGGGTTCGGGAATTATGGAAAAACAACCAAGTCGCTATAGGAGGGTGGCTTACTTTAGCAAATGGCTTTTCTGCTGAAATCATGGCCCATCAAGGGTGGGATGTGCTAACCATTGACATGCAGCATGGCTTGGTGAATGCTTCAGAACTTGTTCCGATGCTCACCGCAATTTCTACGACTGAAGTGACACCTTTTGTACGGGTACCCTGGCTGGAACCGGGGATCATTATGAAGGTTTTGGACTCTGGTTGCTATGGTGTGATTTGTCCGATGATCAACACACGTGAAGATGCTG
>Ga0115003_10004833_pt1 | contig 10271 bp, 9 predicted proteins | sample ArcticOcean_MG_C_7_FD_88736 | JGI IMG/M metagenome (GOLD analysis project Ga0115003, IMG submission 88736) | Marine microbial communities from western Arctic Ocean - ArcticOcean_MG_CB11_88 | ecosystem: Environmental > Aquatic > Marine > Oceanic | place: Arctic Ocean: Canada Basin | collected... | reverse complement strand
CTGGCAGCCGCGATACCCGTGGCAATCTGGATACTGGTTGTAGCCGCTCAACCCGGCTCGCTTCCCGTGTGGGCTAACGGCTGGTACGGTTCAGCCGGGTTTGTCATGTCAATCGGCGTGGCCGGTGTAGTACCTTGGAGCGTGGTTGTGTGGGCGTAACTCAATAGGGGGGAACGTGCGGTATAAAACCGGCGAGCGTCCAAGACGAGCCTCGCTAAGTTGTCCTCAAGACACAGACCACATCAACACCACAACAGATCCCAGATCGTGACTCGCAAGCCGATGCCGAAAAAGAGTGGTGTACAGGGTGGGGCCATTGCCACCCGGTCCAAGGGAGACGGATCAAAGAAGAAGTCCCAGTCCCGAGCGGACAAGGCGGGTCTCAGTTTGTCGGTGTCCAAGGTGCACAACCACATGCTCAAGCACAAGGGACACGATAAAGTCAAGGGCACGGTGAGCCGCGTGAGCGTGAGCGCACCCGTATGGGTTACTGCGGCGGTCGAGTACTTTGCCGTCGAGTTGATTGAGCAGGCGGGTCTCAAGACGACCGACGCCAATCAGAAGGGTGGTGCCCGTAAGCGTATCACCGTAGAGGACGTCATCCTGGCGCTTCGCAGCGACCCCGAGCTTGACCGTGCCATGACCGGCTACCGTATTCTTGCTGGCGACAAGCTGCCGGGAAAGAAGATCACGGCTGCGCTCACGATCGCGCCTAAGAAGGTGGCGGTTGAGGGTGACGCTCAGGAGGAGTGAGCGCGCTAGTGCGACTGTGCCCGATGCATATGTCCGAGCTTAAAAGAGTGGAGAGAGAGAAGGAGGGTGTGGATGTTTGGTGGGATAGACGAACGATTATACAAGCGACCGCCACAGGCGTCGCGTAATCAACCGTACGTGCGGCAGGTGTGTGTTGCTGTGCAAACGCTAAAGAATTGTACAAGCACGGGTGCTGTGCCATAAGTTGCAGTTCTCACACGTATTGTCAGGGAGTCGGTCGGGTGACATGAGCGAGCGGTTGGACCGTCGCGCCCCGCAAGAGCCGCACCTTCCCAACCCGTACGAGCCGTTTGTGCGCTCGGTGCTCACCCGCCTTGCGGGTGAGCTCAGCGACGGGCGGCTCAGCATACGACAGGAGGCGGGCGGGGCACGCTATGTAGTGGAGGCGCCGGGGCACACGGGGAGGGACATTGTGGTACCGGCTAGTGAGTGGCTCAAGCCACCCTCGGTAATGCCACCGCGATCGGTAAAGGGGCTTCTCTCCAAGCTTACCATTCGCAACGCGGAGGGGTCTGCAATCAACGTGCCCAAGAGCGCCATTGTCCGCGACTACAACGTTCCGAGTTTATGGACACCTTTGGCTATGCAAGGCGTGTGTCGCGGCTGTGAGTTTGGCACATGCCCGCACGGTTGGGCGGTCCGTGATATTGACCCGGCGGGCATTGTGGTACTCAGCCTGAGAAGCGAGGAAGGCTTCCAAGTCTTTGGATGGTACGTGCGATTTGTGGACACCCCCAAGGAGCTTGTGCGCATCCCCGAAACGATCATTGCTCAACTGGCGGATATGATGGAAAACGACCCGGTGCTCACCCACTCCTCGCTCCTTACTCGCTACGAAGACTGCTCTATTACCGATGAAACGCCCGAGCCGTCCTTTCATGCCGACGCATGCAAACGCTTTGCGCGCTACCGAACCCGAGTGTGCGCAGCCTACTCCAAGGACCGCAAGCGCAAGCGTCCGGCGATGGACGCGTCTTCCGGCGGTGGCGAGACGTGTGTCATCTGCCTTGAGGAACGCCCGTCCGCCGCCAAACGCTGCCGCCACGACAGCTGCGGTACTCATGTGTGCGAAACATGCCATTCCGATTCCCGTGGGCTCTGCCCCGTTTGCGACCGCTCTTCAATCAACGCCGACTACCCCTGCAGCAGCTGCCACCGCCTAACCCGTCTTAGAGCGTACGGCTTTCCGTGCTCCGTCTGCAATACCCACTCTCTCTGTTCACACTGCTTCTCCGGCTTTGAAGCGTGTAGCGCATGCGAGTCGGCCTAGAGCGGCACCGTAGATGTGACGCGTACCTGTCCCTTGTCAAGGTAGTTTACGATTAAAACCCTTGGCTCGGCCACTGTGATCATGTCGTCAAACGTCGAGGTCGCGAGATTGCCATCCACTGTCAGCCGCTCCACAAACACGCCAGTGGTTGCAGCTCCGACGCGTGAGGAAAGCACAAAAATGCTTGTCCATGCGGCAAGGTTTACCATGCCAGCGTTGCGCAGCGTCACGTCGATGATCTTGGCTAGGGCACGCATCACGAGTCCCTCCCAGTAGTACGTGTCGTGCTCGGGGGTAATCTTTTGCAGCGTGCCGAGTGCCGTGCTTGCTGCGATCGGCGCGTTGCGGCATCCGATCATCTTGCACACCGCTTCCAGCACAGCGCCATAGTCCGTGGGGCTGGTGCGATGGATAGTTGCGTGTAGCCCAGCCTTACGACCGCATACCTTAAGGGTGCGACGGACGCGCTCCGTTGCTACCACCAAGGGGTCTCTCTTCTGGCGCTTCTCGCCAGGCTGCAGAACGTCGTCGAGATCCGTGACGTGCGCGGCAAGCGCAATGTCCGCCAGACGCTTGAGGCGCGTATTCTCCTCTACCACGTCAGCGCTCACAACGCACGCCTGGATGCTCTTATAGCACAGCTGCACCATGCTGTGGAGAGAGGCGCCCACACCTAGCTTGCCTGCCGAAATCATAAGCATCTTGACAACCTCAGATGGCGGGTCGTACTCCATGAGGTATGCGCACGCCTCGCCAATGGTAGTGCGCTTGGATTCGAGGCCCACGCGCAGAGACGCCAGCACCTGCCGCTCGGTCGCCTTCTCTTCTTTGGTCATGGGCGAATTGGGGCGCGGCGGGAGGCAGTCGAGGTGCTCGGTCATGATGCCAGCCTCGACGGTGCTCAGCGAGTTAAACGAGTCCTTGCGCTTTGGTCTGTGCATATCGAGGTTGGCGTAAAGATCCGACGCGCGTGAAAAGTGGGTGCGATACGCCTCGTGAAAAGCCGCGTTGCTGGGCATGATCGATGCCTTGGTGCACGGGTAGACGCAGAAGTGTTTGAGAAGATCACTGTCAACCGGGCGGATCGCCGCGCTCTCTACCCACACCCAAGTGCCGCCGCGATCGTGGATCGGCTGGCCGCACTTGCCAAGCGAGCCATAGAGCGTGACGAGTGTGCCCAGCAGGCGCTTCTCTGCGTGCACCGCGCAGACGTGCAGTGCCATCGACGCCTCTTGCATGCCTATGGGGGCGCCGAGTGTTCCGTCTGCCGAGTCTGCGGCGGCCTTGGCAAACGCCAAGGCGTCGCCCTTGCTTGCGCCAAAGCTCAGGAGCGCGCCGTGGAAGGCCGTGTCACTGGCCATGCCCTTTTCCCCCAGCTGCCGTTCGCAGATGCGTACCACAACGCCTGTGTTTTCAAGCGGCGCCGATTCTGGGTGTCCGGCAGCAGCGTCAAAGGAGCAGTGCGGCTTGCTGGTAACGAGCTCTTGAAACGCCGTATGCAGCGTGGCAACGGTAGTCGCGAAGCAGGAAACCGGCACACGCTCAGTGACTGGCACCATCGTCGCCACGTGCAGCGGCGCGTCGTGCGCACCCGAGAGCCGAACCACTGTCTGTTGGACAAGCGCGAGCGCGCCGTCCGCGTTAACCGGCGCGTTAAGGAACTGCTCCGTCTCAGTACGCTCAATCCCGCTCTTGTCGACCCACCGGATGCTCACGCGGCACACCCAGTGCGTATCCGGCCGGGGTGGCCGAACCGATTGAATATCCGTGCGCCGCTTAAAATCATTGGCGTCGTCGCACGCAGCAACGCTGATGCGCACTACGTTTGCGATCTTGTCACCCTTGGGGGTCACAAACTGCGACCACTTGGACACCGCGTTGAGCATGCGTTCGCCCGATTCCATATCGGCAGTACCCGAGGAGAGCTGCACCCAGACGGCCAGGCGACGCGGCTTGAGCGTACCCTCATACCCGCACTTGGCGGCAGGGTCCCATGTGGACGCGCACGCCAATTCGGTACCCTCCGAACTGAAGAGGTGGAGCAGCTGCGAAGGCGTCGTTGCGTACCCAATGAACTGCGCTCCCATGTAGCCAGCGTGCACCTGCTTGAACCACATCGCCGCGTCCCGGTGGGGCACCGGAATGGAGACCGCATATTGTGAGCGGTCGCGAAAGCCCCGCGGGTATTGCACCCGGCTTGGCGCCATCATTTGGGTGGCCGCCGCTTGCGCGCCATTTGGGAACTCGATGCACTCAAGAGCCGGAAACGGATCGGACATTGGCCCTGTGGTGTAAGCTCTGTTCTGACGCTGTGAGAAGCTTCTCGCTAAGCGAGACACACGTACGATCTCAAAGATCTGCATCTTTAGCGCAGCGTTCTCCCATGGCAAATAGAGAAGATGTGGAAGATGCGATTCAACCGCTCAATGACCAGGCACGTTACGAGGTCGTTGAGGTCATGATGAGCACTGTGATCACACTGCTTCGTGATATGATCGACGCAGGAGGAGTTCCGGGCGTAGGCGGAGACGGCAGCACTCGAGATGCCATCGCCCGCATGGCTAACGTGTGGCCGCTGCTGAGCACGGCGGGCGCGACCATTGCCCGCCAGGACGAGAGCTACGCCGTGATGATATACTACGAGCGAGTGCGCCTGGGTATTGTGTCCGAAGCCTTCTTCTTTGACGGAATGCCCCACAGAGTTGTGGCGATGGGCGCACCGATCAAGCTTGAGCTTCCTGCTCAGCAGATGGCCGACCTGATGTACGACGACGTCGTCGCCGACAGGCTGAAGACGCTATTAGCGCTCGAGGGCGCACAGCCGGGCTCTGCAAAGCGCACCAAGCTGGCGTCAACTCTGGACGGGCTGTCCGATGTGTCGCAGCACGTGCCCGTGCCGGCGCGGCTCTTCCTATCAAGGATGCGCTCCATGTGCCACGGGCTACGCGCCTCACAGCCAGTAACACACTTCAAGCAGTGCGATAACCACCGCTGCTGCAGCGGTGGTCGCCTCTTTTATATTGGCGAGAAAGAGGTTGTAAAGCACATCATGCCGGGCGAGCTGAGTCTGTCCATGAGCAACTACTGGATGGCATGCTCTTCGCTTCCGGAGTACGACGGTCCGCGAGACATGCGCTTCTGCAGCTACCGCTGCGCCGAGCAGTGGAAGGAGGAGCGGGACCGGCTGATGCCCGACAAGGACCTTGGGTGGGACGCCGACGCGCGGCTACGTGAGCGCAAATCAAGCGGCGACGCGCGCGTGCTCTCATCATTTGACAAGGCCATTGAACGCAACGGGCAGCTCCACCACTTCATCCAGAAGCGTAAGAAGAAACTGCGGCGCGGAAGCGCGCTCTCCAAGGCGGACTTCAACCGCGAAATGGATGCGCGTGTGGAGATGGCCAACATCGACACGGGGCTGCTGTATGCGGCCACCATTTACGCGCGCCTTCCTAACCGACGCAGCAGCCTCACGTTACCAGGCGAAAAGGCTCAATGGCGCGACCACGCGCATGAGAAGCACCGCAACGCGTTGCTGCGCGTTGCGCAGATCTACCGCCAGCACCACACCCGCTCGCCCATTCACGACCTGCTTGACAGGCCGTCGTTCTTGCGCGCCATCCGTAACACCGTAACAACCATCTTCTGAGTATTACGCGCGCTAATCATATACAGTAAGAACCGTCTCACCCGTGGACAACGACACCCACGGGCCAATGTCGGATACGTTGCCGCTCTCGTTGACGAGCGCGCTCGTCACGCTTGGGCCCAATCTGGTGGACCAATGCGAGGCTGTATCCGACGTGGGTCGCAGCGCAAGCTGCCTCGCGCCTGTGAAGCACGCCGCATCCATCAAGGACAGCTCCTTCTTTTCGAACCTGCCGCCCATGTTGCTACATGACGACTACCATGTGTCGGCCAGCAAGCTGTACGGCGGTACGGAAGCCTCCAAGATTGCAGACGCCGCCTATCGTCAGGGCCCCTTCAACGAAGTCAAGCGATGCGAACGGCATGTCCATGGCGCGCTGCTCTTCGATTGCGGCGGCGTCGCCTACCCAGTTCTGGTGTACACGGTGGACGCTTTCCGCGGCGAGCGGGCGGTTGTGGCGCACATCTACTCGGCGCCGCTGGCTGAGCTTGAGGCTGACCTATTTGACGATCGTAAGCCCGTCTCCAGCCTTGAGGACAAGTGGCTCGGGGGGTCGGCGCAGGGAGCGCACAATATGCGCATGCACATGGGCGCGCACCTACGGGCGGGTGGCCTCGCCACAATGCCGGGCTTCCTACTCACCGACAACTATCACCTGGTGCGCGGCGCCCTCCCGTGGCTGCACTTTCGCTGCGCCGCCAACACTGCTGAGATAGCAAAGCTCAAGGAGGCGTTGCTTGCGGCGCTTGCCTTCTGTGATCATGTCGACGGCGAGGGACAGGAGTGGTCTGCGCTTGGGACGGTTGACAACGCCATGGGTATTATGGCCAACCGCAAGATCGTCACCGTATTTGACCGGTGTCCCGACCCCTACCTATGGGTGCCACGCAAGGTCACCGCCCAGACGGCGGAATCGACAACCACGTGGAAGCCATTCTACGACCGCCTGTGTATCCACGACAGTGATCTGACGAACGGCGGACTCACACTTGACGCTGCAGTCGAGATATTATACAGTATGGGCAGCGCCATCCTTGGCAGATCGTCTTTCAGGGGGGAGGCGCCAGAGCTGCCCTACCCCGAGGTGGACGAGTCAAGCGACATGGCAAGGGCGCGAGTTGGCGACACACTGCACACGCTCACTGCCATGGTGCGTACGTGCGGCGTTCTCAGCCCAACACGTATTGGATCTGGAGTTCTGAGCGACGTCGAGAAGATCGCCGCAGCGACGTTCGCTGCGTCAGACGCTGTCCTTGCCTTCCGCGACGTCAACTCGTGGAAGACGCGCTCGGAGGACCACTCGGAATGTAGCTCGATCATCGGCTGCGTCAACATGGCCGCGCGCATCAAGGAGCCACATGCAATGCTGGTCATTGACCTCGACAACGTCTATGGTATCAAGAGCATGCGCCTGATCAACTCGGTCATCAATACGGAGATCCCACAGATGGCCGAGGCGGCGCGCCTGATCGCCTGCCCGTGGGTGACGGCGGTCGTGCACCGTACTGCCCTTGACTCGGAGCAGGGGTGGTTCACGCTCGACACCAGCCTTGTGCAGCGCGACATGCTTACAGTCACTGACAAGGTGCGCGAAACGTTTGGAGCAGCGCCCGCGCGGCCGCCCAAAGATGCCGCGACGCCCGAGTCGGTAAACAAGCTGCGCACGGATCTCTCCGAGCGCCTCGACAAAATGGACAAGACGATTGCCGAGGTCAAGACGGTGCGCCAGGTAGTACCACCTGCGCCTAAGGCGCCCACTCGCGAGGACTCGCAAACTGTCCTCTCCCTTCGCGCCGCTGTGCTTACACTTGAGCGTCTGACCGGCAAGAAGCGGCCCTCGGAGTAGAATACCTTCCGCTAAAGGGCCACGCGCCATAAAACTCGCGAAGGGGGTCACTGTAGTGGGCAAAGGACTTTGTAATGTCTACCAAGTCTCTTAGTTTTCGGGGCATCGCCCACCCACCGCCCAACAATAAGCGCGGCAACATTGCCGATCTCAACCGCGCTGAGATCTCGACCACCAACATGGGCACGGGACCGGGCACCGACGTGCTGGTTGAGCACGACCACGGCTCGCGCGTAGGCAAGGTGGAGGCGTCTTGGGAGGGACGCAACGGCGAGCTGCGCGTGGCGGGCACCATCAGTGACCCTAAGGCAATTGCGCTGGTCCAGGCCGGAAAGCTTCGCGGGCTCAGTCTAGGCACAGGCGTCATCCAGAACGGCGCGGGAGACGCTCTAATGCGCACGCAAGACGAGTTGTCCATTTGCGAAGCGCCCCGGCGCGGTGGCTGCTACATTGACACCATCGACGGGGCCTCCGTGCGTACCGTCGCCTGCTTCTCGGAAAAGTCAAATCGTGAGTGCTCGCCGCTAACCTTGCATCCCATAAGACCCCCACATCAAGTGCACTACTAGATACCACCTAAGCCGCTCAACTATGTCCGCTGAGGATGCCTCCATTGTTGACGCAGGCATCTCGCAGGAAACCCACTCGCGCGTTGCCACCGAGCTTGCCGATGCTCAGAAGCAGCTGGCCATGCTCCGCGCCAAGACGGACATGTACGACAACCAGAAGCGTGAGGCCTTGACCGGCATGAAAGACGATGTCACATCGTTCATCAAGGACATTCATGGCTCGTCCGAGTTTGAGGTGTACAAGCACGAGCTTGCGCCCATGTCGCGGTGGGCTGCTGAGATGGAGAAGGGTGATTCGCTCGAGACGAGTAAGCAATACGCCACCAAACACTCAATCTACAGCGGTCGACTCTTGACGCTTTAGACTGACCACTGTTCTTCTTGTGCCCACAGACATGGCGATTGGCCGCCTCATCTCATGCGCGTCGGCCAAGTTCAAGCGCACTCGTGAGGAGGCGTCGCAGCTCGGCGAGAAGTCGACGGCGCTTGCCGCGGCTTTCAAAGAGCTCGAGGAGATCAAGGCCGACCGCGACAACAAGACCTCGCGCATCGGCGAGCTTGAGACGCTGGTTGACCAGCGCACCAACGCCGCCAAGGCGTTTGAGGAGGAGCTTGCCAAGAACGGCATGATCAAAGAGAAAATCGACTTTTCCCAGAAGTCGGCGCGTGAGAACTCGGGTGGCTCCTCATCCAAGGCGCCAATGGTCAACATGGACGATGCTTTGCTTGGGTTCATCCAGTCTGGCCCGAGCGGCGGCGGTGCCCGTGTCATGCAGTCGGCCTCTGGCCACGGCTTCCTCGGTACCACCGGCGGCGTCGACAAGTACGCTGCTGCGCTCGCAATGTAAGCGCTTGACCACCCCTCTTCTCCACAAAGACCGTCGATGGATGTGGCCACTCCGTCCACCGCGCCGAAAAGCTAGAGTGGCAACACCTCGCCTGGACAGGACTTCGACATGAAAAAAAACCGATGACGTGCAAAGGGGAGAAGTTAGTGGGACTGTGTTAAAGGGTAAACTCGCGTATAAATACTCTATTTTTACACCCGCGACCACTCCTCGACAGCGAGGCCGTCGTACCACTTGAGCGCAATCTGGCTCACCATGCCGAGGTGTGTCGGCGCGAGTCCGCGGATGTACGCACCCGCGAGAGTGCGCATGCGCGATAGTGCCGTGTATGCTTGTCCATTTTCAAATACGCCGCCCATGTCGATGCTTGCGCGCTCAAGCGACATGCCCTGGCTCTTGTGAATAGAGACCGCCCAGGCAAGACGCAGCGGAAGCTGGATACGAGAGGCGATCTTCTTCTTGCCATCGTGCACAGTGAATTCGTAGACCTTGGATACTTCGACCGCTGGCATGAGAGAGCAATAGGTCTTGAATTGGTGCTCAAACGACTTCGCGCCAAGCATGCCGTCGAACTCGACGCACACGTTGGCATGGGTAATGCGATTGAGCTCTGGGTCGTGGTAGGGCGTCACATTGATTACGGTGCCGGTGGAGCCATTTACGAGTATCCCCTCAATGAGATTGCGCAGGCACATGACGCGCGCACCAACGCAGAGCCAGAGCTGCTTGGGTGCCTGACACTGCTCAAGCTTGGCGAGATTCTCGGGCTTCTCCGCGTGGTCGATGGCGTTGAAGGAGTGCGGCATAGCACCGCCACTTACGAGCGCTCGGAAGCGCGACTGGTTGAGCTCGTCGGCGGGCTTGTTGCGCGCAAAGAGCTTGAGGCAGTTCTCGGGCTCCTCTTGCGCCGAGTTGGCTTTCAGGTAGACGACGTCGTTGGCAGTGGCGCGACCAATGCGCGCGCGGCTTAGCACCTCTGCAAAGGTGGGGTCACCCGACTGGCGGTGAATCCATGTGAGCACGTGGTTGCGGAACTGAAGCTCCTTCCACGCCCGCGAGTTGAAGATCCAGCCGTTCTCTTTGACCTGCACGGGCGGCAGCTGCATGAAGTCGCCGCAGCAGATGATCTGCATGCCGTCCCACATGGTGAAGGCCGCGGCGTTGCTCATCAGGTCCTCGTTGTAGTTACGCCGCAGCATCGCGGCGACGAGCCCCGCCTTGTTGAAGGCCGCGCCTCCTAACATCGACACCCCATCGCCGATTCAAGTCTTAATTGTGCGGATCCGCGCCAGCACCCGGGGCCCGTGATGCTGGG
>Ga0115003_10004832_pt1 | contig 10272 bp, 10 predicted proteins | sample ArcticOcean_MG_C_7_FD_88736 | JGI IMG/M metagenome (GOLD analysis project Ga0115003, IMG submission 88736) | Marine microbial communities from western Arctic Ocean - ArcticOcean_MG_CB11_88 | ecosystem: Environmental > Aquatic > Marine > Oceanic | place: Arctic Ocean: Canada Basin | collected... | reverse complement strand
TCTATTGTAGGTGCTGCTATTAAAGTTTTAGACTTACTCTCTTCTTCTACCGTATTAAGAGATAAGCTAGAAGGGAACGCAAAACAATTCCGCGCAGGAATGGAAGCTGCAGGTTTCGATTTGCGTCCTGGTGAGCATGCTATTATCCCTGTGATGTTATACGATGCTGAGTTGTCTCAAAAGTTTTCAGATAAATTATTGGCTGAGGGGATTTATGTAATTGGCTTCTTCTACCCAGTAGTTCCAAAAGGATTGGCTAGAATTAGAGTTCAAATTTCTGCGGCTCACGAGTCCTATCATATAGAAAAAGCCATTACTGCATTTACAAAAGTAGGGAAGGAATTGGGTGTTATAAAGTAGCTGGTTATTGTTTGTTTTTAGTTGTAGGATGTTTTGTATTTAACTCCTTTTCTATCAACGAATAACCATCAACGAACATCGAATGTTTACAATCAAAAAAGATAATAAGGGCAAGGTGGTTATTTGTGAAAAAAATAACTAACTTTGCCCTCCGTTTTTATGGGCAACATGTGTCCAATAAGTAACGGGAATTAATTAACCTAAATCAGAGAAAGGTGAATACATTAAGCTACAAAACTGTATCGGCTAACGCTCAAACTGTTCAAAAAGAATGGTTAATGGTGGATGCTGATGGACAGACGTTGGGGCGTATGGCTTCTAAGGTTGCATTTCTGATCCGTGGTAAGCACAAGCCAAGTTTTACTCCTCACGTAGATTGTGGAGATAACGTGATTGTGATTAACGCAGAGAAGATCGTGTTAACTGGTAACAAATGGGAAGCTAAAGAATACGTAAGACATACAGGATATCCTGGTGGACAACGTATCGCTACAGCAAGAGAAGTATTTGAGAAGGACCCAACGCGTTTGGTAACAAAAGCGGTTTACGGGATGCTTCCAAAAAACAAATTAGGGTCTGTTTTGAACAAAAATTTACGTGTCTTCGTTGGTGATGTACACGGATTAGATGCTCAAAAGCCAAGACTAATCAACTTAAAAGATATCAAGTAAGATGGAAGTTGTTCACACAATCGGTAGAAGAAAAAAAGCGGTAGCCCGTGTATACCTTACAGAGGGTACTGGTGCTATTGTTATAAATGGTAAAGACGTAAAGGATTACTTTACACTTGCCACGCTACAATACAAACTTGAGCAAGCTCAAGTTTTGGCCGGTGTTGAGGGTCAATACGATATTAAAGCAAACGTAGATGGCGGTGGTATCACCGGTCAAGCAGAAGCAATTCGCTTGGGTATCTCTCGTGCTTTAGTACAAATAAATCCTGATCACCGTGCAACCTTGAAACCACAAGGATTGTTAACTCGTGACCCTAGAATGGTTGAACGTAAGAAACCAGGACAAAAGAAAGCTCGTAAGAAATTCCAGTTCTCTAAACGTTAATATTGGTTTAGTATCTAAATTGTTAAGACTGCTTTGGCATTACTTAACGATTGCGAAAACGTAAAAAGAAAGTAAACAGACACAATAAAATGGCTGAAATTAAAGAACTTTTAGACGCAGGTGTACACTTTGGACACTTAACGCGCAAATGGAATCCTAACATGGCACCATATATTTTTATGGAACGCAATGGGATCCACATCCTCGATCTTAATAAAACCGTTGTAAAGCTTGAAGAAGCTAAAGACGCAATGAAAAAGATCGCCCGCTCTGGGAGAAAAATCATGTATGTTGCAACAAAAAAGCAAGCAAAAGAAATTGTTGCTGCTTCTGCAAGAGAAGTAAATATGCCTTATATCACTGAGCGTTGGCCTGGTGGAATGTTGACTAACTTCGTAACGATCCGTAAGGCCGTTAAGAAGATGTCGTCTATCGATAAGATGAAGGTTGATGGTACTTTTATGGTTCTTTCAAAAAGAGAACGTTTACAAATCGACCGTCAGAGAGCTAAATTAGAAAAGACCTTAGGTTCTATTTCTGATATGTCTCGTTTACCTGCCGCTCTATTTATTGTAGATGTAAAACGTGAAGCTATTGCTATCGCTGAAGCGAAAATTTTAGGAATTCCTACTTTCGCTATGGTTGATACAAATGTTGATCCTGAGTTAGTAGATTTCCCTATTCCTTCAAACGATGATGCTTCTAAATCTATCACTATCATTTTAAACGAGGTTAACGCCGGAGTTTTAGAAGGATTAGCTGAAAGAAAGAAAGAAAAAGAAGTTCAAGCTGCTGCGAAGAAAGACGAAGCTGCTGCGAAAGAAGAAGTGAAAGAAGTAAAAGAAGAAAAGGCTGAAAAAGCTGAATAATTTATAAGATTGATTAGCCTTTAGGGCTAATCTTTTTTTAACCCTTATTTTCTGTGATTATGAAAATTGCTGCTGCAGACGTAAATAAATTAAGAAAGCAAACAGGTGCCGGAATGATGGACTGCAAGAATGCTCTTGTAGAAGCTGAAGGTGACTTTGAAGCTGCAATCAATGTTCTTCGTAAGAAAGGACAAAAAATTGCTGCTAAACGTGCCGACAGAGATGCATCTGAAGGTGTTGCTTTAACAAAAATTAATGCAGACAATACCGCTGGTATTGCTATTGTATTAGCTTGTGAAACAGATTTCGTTGCTATTAACGATACTTTCAAAGCTTTGGCATCTCAATTTGCTGATATCGCTTTAACTCAACCTAACAAAGAAGCCTTTTTAGCTGCTGATTTCGACGGTATGACAGTAACTGAAAAGTTAACTGAGCAAACAGGTGTTATTGGTGAGAAAATTGAAATTAAAGGTTTCGATAGAGTAGAAGCTAACTTTGTTGGTTCTTACACACACGGATCTAAAATTGCTGTTTTAGTTGGTTTAGATAAGGCTGTTGATAATGCAGATGTATTAGCAAAAGATTTATCTATGCAAGTTGCCTCTATGGGAGCTACAACTTTATCGTTTAGAGATTTTGATCCTGCTTTTGTAGCTTCAGAAACGGAAGCGAGAATTGCAGTAATTGAAAAAGATAATATCGAGTTAGCGCGTTTAGGTAAAACACTTAAAAACGTACCTCAATATATTTCAATGTCTCAATTATCTGATGCAGTTATTGCAGAAGCTAAAGCGGCTATTGAAGCTCAATTACAAGCTGAAGGTAAGCCAGAGAAAATCTGGGACAAAATTGTTCCTGGAAAAGTAACTCGTTTTATCGCAGATAATACTTCTCTAGATCAAGAAATGTGTCTTTTAGACCAAGACTTTATCAAAGACGAAAAGTTAAATGTTGCTGGTTATATCGCTACTTTTGGTGATGTTACTATTGCAGAGTTTAAAAGAGTAGCCCTAGGTTAATCTTTGTTTTCAAAATATTTAAAAGCCACTCTTTATGAGTGGCTTTTTTTGTGTTTAAAATTTCTGAAATACTTAATTTTTACTTCCAACGATTTAGCTATCTTTGAAAAACTTTTCTCAATAGCACGTAACGATGAAATACAAAAGAATTCTTCTTAAACTTAGTGGTGAAGCCCTTATGGGAGACGGTGAATACGGAATTTCTCCTGATAAAATTGCCGAATATGCTAGAGATATTCAAACCATAGTTGACCTCGGTTGTGAGGTTGCAATTGTTATTGGTGGTGGGAATATTTTCCGTGGTGTACAAGCTGCTAATAGTGGAATGGACAGAGTGCAAGGTGATTATATGGGAATGCTAGCAACCGTAATAAATGGTTTAGCACTTCAATCTTCTCTTGAGCATATTAATGTGAAGACTCGTTTAATGTCTGCCATTAAAATGGATGAGATTGCAGAACCCTTTATCCGTCGTAGAGCTATAAGACACCTTGAGAGAGGTAGAGTTGTTATTTTTTCTGCGGGTACTGGGAATCCATATTTTACAACCGATACCGCTGCTACACTTAGAGCTATTGAAGTTGAAGCAGATGTGATTCTTAAAGGAACCCGTGTAGATGGAATTTATACCGCTGATCCTGAAAAAGACCCTACTGCTACAAAATACGACACCATTACTTTTGATGAGGTTTATCGCAATGGTCTTAACGTAATGGACATGACTGCTTTTACGTTATGTAATGAAAATAAATTGCCAATTATGGTGTTTAATATGAATACCCCAGGTAATTTATTAAATGCTGTTAAAGGAAAAGAAATCGGTACACTAGTTACTTTTTAGTACCCTAAAATATATAAGATGAACGAAGAAGTAGAGTTTTGTTTAGATAGTGCAAAAGAAAGTATGGGTAAAGCATTGATTCATTTCGATTCTGAACTTTTAAAAATTAGAGCAGGAAGAGCAAATCCTCAAATGCTTTCTGGTGTTATGGTAGATTATTATGGTTCTATGACTGCCTTGCCTCAAGTAGCCAATGTGGGTACTCCAGATGCACGTACACTTACTGTACAACCATGGGAAAAAGGAATGCTTGCTGAGTTAAACAAAGCAATCATAAATTCTAATTTAGGCTTTAGTCCTATGGATAATGGTGAAATGTTAATTATTAATATTCCACCGCTTACAGAAGAACGTCGTGTAGAATTAGTGAAACGTTCAAAAGGAGAATCCGAAAATTGCAAAGTAGTTATTCGTTCTGCGCGTAAAGATGCCAACGATGAAATTAAAAAGCTAGCCAAAGATGGTTTAGCAGAAGATATTGCTAAAGATGCTGAAGCTTCAATACAGAAACTTACTGACACATATATAGCCAATGTTGAGGCAGTCCTAAAAGTTAAGGATGCCGAAATTATGAAAGTATAATTTGAGCAAGCTTCGGCTTGCTTTTTCTATTTTATTTAACAGCGATTAACGATTTTATGTGGGCAAATATTTCTCGACTTATTCTTAGAAATAAATTATTCTTATTACTCGCTTTATTGGTTGCCACTATTTTTATGGCCAATAAGGCTAAGGATGTTTTATACTCATACGAGTTTATGCCATTGTTGCCAGAAGATGATCCTGTTTTTGTAGAGTATCAAGATTTTCTAAATTATTTTGGGCAAGATGGAAATGTCCTTGTCGTTGGTTTCCAAACAGATTCCTTATTTGAATTAGAGAAGTTTAATGCTTTTTACGATTTAAATAATGAGCTCGAAAATGTGCCCGGTGTAGAAGGGGTAGTGTCTCTTTTACAAGCTCATAATATGGTGAAAAATGAAAAGACCAAATCTTTTGAATTTGTCCCCGTATTTAGCGATAGAGTTGAAAGCCAGTTGGAGCTTAGTGCTGTTAAAAAACAAATTGACTCTCTACCTTTTTACGAAAACCTGTTTTATAATTCAGAGTCTAATGCCTATTTAATGGCTTTGACACTCAATAAGTCCATATTAGCTTCCGAAGAAAGAGTTGCTCTTATACAGACTATTGAGGATTTAGTAAATCCTTTTTCTGTAAAATCGAATTTCGATGTTCACTACTCTGGATTACCTTATATTAGAACCAAGAGTACAACGAAAACGAAGGCCGAAGTGCAGATGTTTATCTTTCTAGCAATGGCAGTAACAGCATTAATCATGCTTTTGTTTTTCCGCTCTTTTTCTGCAATGTTCTATTCAATGCTTGTGGTAGGTATTGGAGTTATTTGGGCTATTGGAACTATAAATTTACTCGGCTTTAAAATTACAATATTAACAGCATTGATCCCTCCATTGATAATTGTTATCGGGATACCAAATTGTATTTTCCTACTCAATAAATACCATAGTGAGTTTAAACATCACGGTAATAAAATAAAGGCTTTAAGTAGGGTAATACAAAAGGTAGGAAATGCTACTTTTATGACCAATGCTACTACTGCTGCAGGTTTTGCTACTTTTGTGATTACTCAAACACAAATATTGGTAGAGTTTGGTATTGTTGCTTCAATCAATATATTATTAGTGTTTTTTATCTCATTAATTATTATCCCTTCTATATATAGTTATTTGCCTGCACCCAAAGAGCGTCACCTTTCTCATTTAGAAAGAACTTGGGTAAATAACCTAACCGCTTGGATGGAGAAGGTCGTTTTATACCATAGAAAAAGTGTGTATATTTTCACCGCTTCTTTATTAATAGTCGCTTTTTATGGGGTTTCAAAAATTCAAACTACAGGGAATATTGTAGATGATATTCCAAAAGATGATCCTATTTATTTAGATCTTCAATTTTTTGAAGAGCATTTTGCTGGAGTAATGCCTTTCGAAATTATGGTTGACACCCATAAAAAAAATGGAGTTAATAAATCTTCGACTCTAAAAAGAATTGAAAAATTAGAAAAAGTACTGGCAGCTTACCCAGAAATATCTAGTACCACCTCGATTGTAAACTTAGCAAAGTTTTCTAAACAAGCTTATTATAACGGAAACCCAGATTATTATAGCTTACCTACCTCACAAGAAAAAAGCTTCATTCTTAAATATGCTAAAAAATCGGTAGCTGGAAACAGGGATTTGTTTAGCAGCTTTATGGATTCTACCAATAGCGTAGCTAGGGTTTCGGCCAGAATGAAAGATATAGGAACCAAGCAAATGCGTGCTTTAAGAGACTCTATTCAGCCTCAAATAGACGCTATTTTTAATCCTGAGAAATACGATGTTTCTATAACAGGTACAAGTGTGCTATTCTTAGAAGGTACCACCTATTTAGTGCGAAATCTGTTTAGTAGTTTATTACTCGCCATTGGCTTAATTGCCATATTAATGGCTTGGATGTTCTCCTCTTCTCGAATGGTAGTAGTTTCTTTACTACCCAACCTTATACCTCTTGTGCTTACTGGAGCTTTAATGGGCTATTTTGGAATCTCTATCAAACCCTCTACCATACTAGTATTTAGTATTGCTTTTGGTATTTCTATAGACGATACCATTCACTTTTTGGCTAAATACCGCCAAGAGTTAAAAGCCAATAATTGGAATATTCGCATAGCTGTAATTAACGCATTGCGCGAAACAGGGATCAGTATGTTTTATACTTCAATTGTACTCTTCTTTGGTTTTTCTATATTTATAGCTTCAGAGTTCGGAGGTACGGTAGCCTTAGGTTTACTCGTTTCTGTAACGCTGTTATTTGCCATGATGGCAAATTTGCTCTTGCTTCCTTCTTTACTGCTTTCTTTAGAGCGTATTATTACTACGCGTTCTTTTAGAGAACCTCTAATAGATATTTTAGACGAGGAAGAAGATATAGAACTCGATGCCTTAACCATACGAAAAAACACTTAATATGAAAGGGATAATTTTAGCTGGAGGATCTGGTACTCGCTTGCACCCACTTACCTTATCGGTGAGTAAGCAATTGATGCCAGTGTACGATAAACCCATGATTTATTACCCGCTATCCACTCTTTTGCAAGCGGGGATTTCAGAAATTTTAATTATTTCTACTCCTCACGATATGCCTGCTTTTAAAAAGTTATTAGGCGATGGTACATCACTAGGGTGTAAATTTGAATACGCTATTCAAGAAGTGCCCAATGGTTTGGCTCAAGCTTTTGTTATTGCTGAAGATTTTATTGGAGACGACGATGTTGCCTTAATCTTAGGAGATAATATTTTCTACGGTGCAGGAATGTCCTCCTTGCTAAAACACCACAGCAAACCAAATGGAGGAGTAATTTTCGCCTACCATGTATCAGATCCTGAACGCTATGGAGTCGTAGAATTTGACGCTCATTTTAAAGCCGTTTCTATAGAAGAAAAACCAAAAACTCCAAAGTCTAATTATGCAGTCCCTGGATTGTATTTTTACGATAATAGCGTAGTGGAGATTGCAAAATCCTTGGAACCTTCTGCTCGTGGAGAATACGAAATCACCGACATTAATAAAGAATACTTACGCAGAGAACAACTTCAAGTAGGAATACTTGATAGAGGTACCGCTTGGTTAGATACCGGCACCTTTGCTTCCTTAATGCAAGCTGGGCAATTTGTACAGGTTTTAGAAGAAAGACAAGGGTTAAAAGTTGGTTGTATAGAAGAAGAAGCTTATCGTGCAGGTTTTATAAATGCACAACAGCTAAAAGAACTTGCTAAACCCTTATTAAAAAGTGGCTACGGAAAATACTTGATGCACATAGATGAATAACTTAAAATCGATTGCTGATTTACAGGTACTTCTACACAAGGCTTTACAAAAGACCTCTTTTGTTGCCAAGCCTGCAGAGTTATACGAACCTATTTCTTACATCCTCAGTTTGGGTGGAAAGCGATTAAGACCCGTTTTGGTTTTAATGGCTACCGATATGTACGGAGCAGATGTAAATGCCGCTATTCCACAAGCTATTGGTATAGAGTTGTTTCACAACTTTACACTTATGCACGACGACATCATGGATGCGGCACCTTTGAGAAGAGGAAAAACTACCGTACATGAAAAGTGGAATACCAATATAGGAATTCTCTCTGGCGATGCTTTATTTGTGAAAGCCTATCAGTCGATTGTAAAAACTGAGCCTAAATATTTAGTAGCGCTAATGGACTTGTTTAATCAAACAGCTTTGGAAGTTTGCGAGGGACAGCAGTACGATATGAATTTTGAAAAGCAAGAACGCGTTTCTATGTCTGAGTACTTACAGATGATAAAGTTTAAAACGGCTGTACTTTTGGCATGTGCTTTAAAATCGGGTGCTTTGGTAGCGGAAGCATCGGCTAAAGACCAACAACATTTATACGATTTTGGAATCCATATAGGATTGGCTTTCCAACTCATGGACGACATATTGGATGTATACGGTTCTCAAAAAGATTTTGGTAAACAAATTGCCGGGGATATACTTTGCAATAAAAAAACCTGCCTGTACATAAAAGCTTACGAAACAGCTTCCGTTGCCCAGTTACAGGTACTCGATTACTATTTTGATTCTGTAGATTTCCCCGCTCAAGAAAAAATTGAAAAGGTGATGGAGGTTTATGAACAACTAAACGTTCAGTCTTTGTGTAAAGACATGATGGACGAGCATTTTGCAATTGCCCAAACACATTTACAAGATATAGAAGTTAGTGAAGAAAGAAAAGCAACACTTCAAGAATTTGCTCAACTCCTAATGGTACGTGTAAACTAATGAACTTTGAACTTCAAAATATTGAAGATTATACCAAGGATTTATCCTGGATGCTCAAAGCTCTGGCTCAGCTAGAAAAGGAATTCTCTACAGAAGACTGGTTGTTCATAAAACCAGTCCATCCAGCAACTGCTTTTACTGAAATATGTGAACAGCTTTATCCGAAATTAGCGAATGCGATTAGCGAAAAAGGAGACCATTATACGAAGCATCTCCTGTATACAATAGATATATCTGAGTCTCAGGTTGCTAAGGCTGCCGCTTTAGCAGTAGACTTAGATTTCACTTTATTGCTTACAAAGCTCATTGTTAGGCGATGCCTACAAAAAGTACTGATTAGAAACTATTATAAAAGCCCTGAAAAATTCGCTTTGGGCAACAGCTTAGAAGAATAAATTATTTATTTTTGCTGTGAATTTTTGCGTTTAAGAAAACGATGGACAATTACTCATTTTTGGGAGCAGCTAATACTGCTTTTTTTGAGGAGATCTACGAACAGTATCTCAAAGAGCCCGATTCAGTAGAATCGAGTTGGAGAAGTTTCTTTCAAGGTTACGACTTTGCGAATGAATCTTACTCCGAAGATGAGCTTGAAGCTCAGCTGCCAGATTCCTTTAAAAAGGAATTTAAGGTTATCAACCTAATCAATGCATACCGCCAACGCGGGCATTTGTTTACCAAAACAAATCCTGTACGTGAACGTCGCGATTACAATCCGAAATTAGATTTAGTTAATTTCGAATTGTCGGAAGCCGATCTTGAAACTGTTTTTCAAGCGGGTACACAATGTGGTATTGGGGCAGTATCTCTAAAAGCGATTGTAGCTCACCTTAAGAAAGTGTACTGCCAATCGATTGGGGTAGAGTATATGTATATCCGAGATCTAAAAGAAACAGATTGGATAAAGAACTACATACACCAAAACGATAACCAGCCGAACTTTAGTGCGGATCAGAAAAAACAAATCTTAAAGAAACTCAACGAAGCGGTTGCTTTCGAGAATTTCTTACACACCAAATACGTTGGTCAAAAACGTTTTTCACTTGAGGGTGGAGAAGCGTTAATTCCTGCTCTTGATGCTTTGGTAGAATATGGTTCTACCTTAAACATTAAAGAGTTTGTTATTGGAATGGCACACCGTGGTAGATTAAGTGTGTTGGCAAACATATTTAAGAAACCTTACAAACAGGTATTTAAAGAGTTTGAAGGTAAAGGCTACGAAGATAAAGAGTTTGACGGGGATGTAAAATACCACTT
>Ga0115003_10004825_pt1 | contig 10279 bp, 9 predicted proteins | sample ArcticOcean_MG_C_7_FD_88736 | JGI IMG/M metagenome (GOLD analysis project Ga0115003, IMG submission 88736) | Marine microbial communities from western Arctic Ocean - ArcticOcean_MG_CB11_88 | ecosystem: Environmental > Aquatic > Marine > Oceanic | place: Arctic Ocean: Canada Basin | collected... | reverse complement strand
GGCTAGGCAATCCTACACTTATTCTAGATTGCAAAACATTGGACCTGATAATAGCGGATGTTGATGTTTATACAACGCTAGGAAATGTTTCGAATGGAGGACTTATATCTACGGGTAATGACATATTATGGGCGAACTCGATTGTTTACATGGACATGCTTCAAGACCAACCGATTATAACGCAAAGTGGAGAGATACTTTCTACAAGTTTATACAACAGTTATCAATGGTATCAGGATAGCATTCCCATTCCGAATGCTAATCTCTCTTCATATGACACGATGGGGCAGACTGGGTCTTATCATGTGGGAGTTAGTCTTGATTGTGGCTGTGACAATGTTACTTCAAATTCGGTAACGATCTTGAGAGTGGGTGTGAATGAAGCCTATGGCGTAAGAAAAGTGGTGAGAATAATAGATCAATTAGGTAGAGAAGTCACTCACAAGACTAACCAGATTCTCCTTCACATCTATGATGATGGATCGGTAGAGAAGAAGTTTGTAATAGAGTAAGCATTCAATTCTTTCTCTTACTTACTGGAGAAGCGGGGCGGAGAATCCGACAAGTTTGAGGAATATTTGGTTGATTCATTGCCTTCAAACAATTGCATAGAGTCCACGATAATAATAAAAATAATTAAATGAAATGGTGCAATTAGACTTCTCTATTTTTAACTATCTGATGACTGTAACGTGACCAAATTTTTCTTCTGATTTCACACCCTGACTGTCTTTAAAAGTGTATAACATTCTCCAGGCGTAGATACCATCAGCGACGTAGTGAAAGCCATCCTGACATGACCCGTTCCATTGAGAACCAGGAGATTGCGTGGCGAATACAATTTCTCCATTTCTGTCCATAATCCAAAAGCTATATGTCTCAAAATAGCATTTAGAAGAGCTAACCTCAAACACATCGTTAACCCCATCATTGTCTGGCGTAAATGTGTTAGGTATATAAACACGACAATCACATAATTCAAATTCCATATATATTTCATCCGTCTTACTCTCACAAGTGCTTAAAACTTCAACTTGGTAAAGACCTGTTTCTGTCACGGTACGAATACTGTCAGTGACTGCGTCATGCCAATCGATTTGTAGTGGAAAAGTGAAAGATTCATCCCAAGCATTTAGAACATATGTAAGACCATCGCATAAGACCATATCTTCACCTAGGTGAAGGTGGAATGTTGGAATGACCTCCACATAAATTTCATCAGAAAACACACAGTCATTGAGGTACGATGTAGCAGTGTAAATTCCAGTTGTTACCGGTGATATAGCTGCTGTATTTTCACCAGTCGACCAAAGCACAGAAGCACCAGGGCTAGAGACAAAAGCTTGAATTTGAACGTTATCATTGTGGCAAATAATGACATCTGGTCCTAGATTAAAACTAGGTACAGGATTTACAATTACAGAAATTTCATCCATGTAATCACACCCGTCTTGATAAACCTCTACTGAATATACTCCTGTTTGATAAACTGTATATGTAGATCCTGTAGATCCGTCTTGCCAAACATATGTCTCACCAATGTTAGACACATCTAGCATTAAGGTCTCTCCAAGACATATTTGGGTGTCCGAACCAAGATTAAATAGAGGCAAGGGAACAACATCTAGAGCCACACTTTCAGTAAAATGACATCCATCTATTTCCGCGTTGAGAATATAATCACCAGATGTACTTACCGTGATGGAGGTATTAGTTTGTCCAGTATTCCAAGTGAATTGGTCCGCTAATACATCTGTACTAAAAACAGCTTGCTCACCCTCGCAAATAGTTAAATCATCCCCCAATTCTAAAGCGACATAAGCCACCTGATCAATTAAAATTGTATCAGAAGCACTGCAATTCCCTAACGTTACCAAAACTGAATAAACACCAGAACTATCAGGTGTATAAGTGGGGAGAGTTGAGCCATCCTGCCATAGATATGAATCTCCCAAAATATCAGACTCAAGGATTAAAACATCCTCAAAACATAAAGTCTGATCCTCGCCTAAATCGACCGTTTCTAGTGGGCTAAATTCTACAGATATGTCGTCAGAAAAATCACACCCATCAATACTCACTGTGACTCCATAAATATCCTCAGCCTCAATGAGTAATGTAGGGTCTGTTGAACCGTTATCCCAGTTATATATAGCCCCTTGAGTTGTGACATCTAAAATTAGGGTTTGTCCAAAACAAAGCACCGTATCCATCGGGAGCAAAGTTGCTGATGGGGCGAGTATTTCAAGAGCTCCAATCTCCGAAACACCTTGTCTTTCTTGACCAATTTGATCAAATTCACTCGCAAAATTATCGTTACCAGAATCAATAGCTGGACTAGCAGGGGTACAAGATTCCATCATATGAGTATCCGTGTTACCACCATTATCAGACAGAGTATAAAGAAGTGGATTTATGTCTAATAAATCTCCCGTAGTCACACCTACAAAAGTAACATCAACATCTGTTGTTTGGACCAGATTATGACCCCCTACAGACCCTATCTCACCAGCCAACTGTTCCCCAGAATTTGATGAAAGGTTCTCAGCAGCAAGACAATTATTAAGAATGAAAACACCCCCTAAATTAAACACTCCACCTCCCACTCCCATTCCAGAATTTCCTGGTCCGCTAAACCATCCATTACCACCATTACCACCAATTGCTTCATTAAAAGCGAAGGTGCAGTTTGTACATGTGACATCTCCAGAGTTATTAAATATACCACCTCCAAGACCTCCTCCTCCTCCTCCTCCTGAACCTCCACTGCAGCATCCTTGACCTCCGTCACCCCCATATAAACCACCATCACCACCAGGACCAGAATTACCTGACCAAGAATTTGCACCGCCGCCGCCGCCGCCGCCGCCAAATCCGCCAACTCCGCCAGCTCCTAAAAGTGATCCGCCACCGCCACCACCACCTGCCCAGTTGCCCGCACCTCCATTTCCTCCCTGCCCTCCTGCAGAACCTCCAGCTCCTCCTCCAGCCCCTCCAGGACTAGATACAACACCTGAACCTTCATGATGTGTCCCACCTCCTCCACGTCCACCAACTGCAATATTTCCGCTAAGTGTTGAATTGAGAATGACGCAAATGGCATCCGCGTCATTGAAGATAGCTCCACCAAAACCCGGGCCGCCTCCGCCTCCACTTCCCCCTCCAGGCGCAATTCCATTACCACCTTCTCCTCCTCGTGACATACAATCATTTATCGTCGTATTTTCTATCGTGATTATTCCATTGTTGTAAATAGCTCCTCCCATTCCTCCACCCTGCTGACCTTCGCCATCACCTTCAGCCATTGAAGCTCGAATCCCGATATGAAATAAATGTAACTCTCCTTCATTAAGAATGGCACCTCCGTCATCAGATAACACATACCCCTGATGTAGCTCAAGATATTCCAGGTTCACTACTACTCCGGGTAAGATATGGAATACACGGTCTAATGAATCAGCATTGATAATTGTTTCCCTGGTGGATTCTCCATGAATAACAACATCAGAAGTGATGTCTAAATCTCCTGAAATACAGCCATTTTCTAATGTCACACCAAGAGCAATGACATACTCACCATTGGGAATAAATATATCGCTAGCATCACCTGTGGAATTAGCCTCCATAATGGCCGCACGCAATGAGCAATCACCATTCTCATTTGCACAAATTCCGTCACCTGGATTTATATCTATTGCATCATCTGATGTGTCTACAACAAACTGAGCGTTAGCTGCTGATACACCAATAAAACACCAAACCAGCAAAAAGAAAGTTCTTTTACATATATCACTTGTTGTTGAAAGTCTTATCATTATATCTACTATATCAGAATCAATAATCAAGAAATATCTATCAAATAAGTTATTGAGTCATCGAGATCGTCTCATTAAAATACCAAGTAGAGTCTATTATTCTTAGCGCAAATATAATCTTCTAGTTACGACGCACCTACATTTTTACAACGATGCCTACAAATCAAGAGAAAGTAATACTGGTTGATAGCTGTATGCTGCTTTGGGGTATATGATTCAAAAAGGACGTAAAGTTCTATTGGGTGTCATGCGGCAAACAACAGATCAATGGAGTAAAAATCAGTTGCAATTCAGCTTTCATCAAACGATTTAACATTAGACAACAAAATTGTCGTAAAGCAAAGTGAACCAACAGTAAAGAGCTTACAGCAGACCAGTAGTCACCCAGTGGAGCCGAGAGGCGGGAAGTCGAAATATTTTGAGGAGGATTTAACCATTACTATTTCTGAGAACGTCTGATTTGAAATTAATCTAGTGCTCATGAGTCATAGATATTGTAGTATTACTAAAGTCTGCATCTGGAAAATAAAAAGACGATCTCTCAAATACTAAGGGAGCAGAAAAAAACCTTCAGATGGATAAGCTACAAATTCATAGAATGGCGTGTTAAAACTCGGGATATCCATCACACAGGTTACATTTGTATTATCAGTAGAACCTGTTCTGTGGGTCATTTCAGAATTCAATCAAAAACCGCTAAATCTATGCGACACATTTTATGAATAGATATTCCTTTACATATCTCGTTATAGTATATCTTTTATTTGGGATCTACACTTTGAATGGTGAAATTGACATCGATCATCAATTGAAGGCTGCACTTGTGTTAATGTCTTTATTTGGGATACCGCATGGCGCAATTGATAACGTGCTTTTTCTCTCGAAGCACAAGGTTCCTCAGCTAATGTTTTATTCTGTATACCTCTCAACCATTGCTGTCTACTGTTGTTTTTGGTATTTTTTTCCCATTTTTTCGCTTCTATTTTTCTTTCTCATCTCAGCGTTTCACTTCGGCGAATCCCAACTTTCCGATTATGCTTTCAAATCTCGCTTTAAGAAATTGATCTATACTTTGTGGGGTGTTTGCTTGCTTTCAACTCTAGTCTTTTATAATCAATCTGAACTTTTAATATTGTGCCAAGCGTTTACAGATACTGTGCAGTTTGGTCATGTGTTTGATCATCCCTCGATAGACTATTTATTTTATGGAAGCAATGTGATACTAATAACCATCTTATGTCTTAAAAAGTACAGAGATAAAAACAACACTCAAGATCTTTTAGCGGAATTGTTCCAACTGTTTCTAATACATCTGACTTTTTATTTATTTCCAATTGTGATAAGCTTTACCCTCTATTTTATTTTTCTTCATTCAATGAAAGTCCTCACCCAAGAATATAATTACCTCAGGGAGGTAAGACCGGAATTGGATTTGAAAAAATTTATTGTTTTACTTCTGCCACATACACTCGTATCGCTCATTTTTCTTTTTGTTTTTTACATGGGTATCCAAACCCAGGTTTTACCCATATCCTTATTTCTGTTCTCCGTCATTAGCATCTCAGTGATTACTTTGCCGCATGCGATCATCATGACGAACTTCTACGATAAATCAGTCACTTAGTAATGCGACTTCTTCTTAAAATCATTATATGGCGAGGCTTTGAAGTACATTAGAAGTCTTAAATCAATGTTATGAGACTATTTACTACAGCTTTAGCTTGTTTGATTAGTGTGACTATGGTGGGGCAAACAAACACGTCTGACGTTGATCACTGTATAGAAGAAAATCACATGTTTCTAGATAAGATTAATCCAAATAACAGATATAAAAATCGCAGACAGATTCAAACAACCTGTGCAAAAGAAGATTTTATGATTTTACTAAAACAATATGATTTAACCTGTATTCAAATTCTAGTAGATCATTTTTATTGCGACATCTGTTTTAATGCAAATGAAAATAATATAACTTCTTATGATGGAAGGAAATTTCTTATTGAGCATAAATTACCAATAGAAATAACGAATGAATGCCTCTCTCTAATAACCAAAATGAGAATGGGTTTAAATGAGCAGTCAAAATTTATAAATTCTCTTAAAACAAACGAATAGTGCGAAGCACTTCTTCTTGGAGAAGCGGGGCGGGAAATCCGATAAATTTGATAAGGATTTACAATCATATTGTAAATTGTCTCATTAAATATTTTTCATAGATCTAAATGAAATCATTTTTAAAATTAAACACCATATTTAAAATAATGCGATTACTTTTCTTTAGTGTAGCAATTTGTTTATTTATTATTTCATGTAATAAAGAGCATACATGTGTTAATCCTCCAATCACAAACAATATGCATTGCATTGATTCTACACTTATAGATTCAACTGCTATGTGCTTGACTATATGGGAACCTGTTTGTGGGTGTAATGATGTTACTTATTCTAATTCCTGCGTTGCAACCATAACAGGAGGTGTAACATCCTATGTTGAAGGTGAATGTTGTGAATAGGGTTGTATAATGATTAAATTATTTATTTTAGATAGTTAACAACTATATAAAAACCCACTCAATTGAGTGGGTTTTTCTTTGGTGGAGCAGAGAGGCGGGAAGTCGAAACATTTTGAGGCGGATTTGAAAGAGATTAGTAGGTAACACACTCAAATTAGAGTTACGTCTAATTGTGGCTAACAATCATAGATTTTGTTTATCACTGATTCGATTACTATGTGTAATCGGCTCATATTTTTTATATATTTGAGCCGAATAAGAATCGCAATCGGATCATGAAATATAATTGGGAACAAGAAGACTGGAGGAAATTTACCTACAACAAAGATAAAGTTGAGGTGTATTACAATGTTTTCTCGGAAAAGTTAGGCATTGCAAAAGGAGGTTTGGCTTTTTTAGATGAGAAACAACATGCAGACACATTGGTTGACATATTAGTTTCAGAGGCGATAAAAACATCAGAAATTGAGGGAGAGTTTTTGAGCAGAAAAGATGTAATATCCTCAATAAAGAAAAATATAGGCATGCCCTCAGACAGTTCTACCGTAAGAGATATTAGAGCTAAAGGAATAGCTGAAATGGTGTCCGTTGTTCATAAGGATTATGAGTCTTTACTGACAGAAGAGAAGTTATTTCATTGGCATAAATTAATGTTCCAAAAAAACACTACTGTAAAAGCCGGTTGTTGGAGAACTCATAAAGAATCCATGCAGGTTGTTTCTGGAAGACTTGGTAGAGAAGTTGTTCGTTTTGTGGCTCCTCCCTCCTCCTCAGTCTCAAGGGAAATGAGTTTATTTATTAAATGGTTTAATGAAACTGCACCTGGGGGAACAAAAGAAATAAAGTTTGCCGCTTTAAGATCTGCTATCGCTCATTTATATTTTGAGAGTATTCATCCTTTTGAAGATGGTAATGGGAGAATTGGAAGATCTATTGCTGAAAAGGCTTTATTACAAACTGTAGGGCATCCATTGCTATTAAGTTTATCTGTTGCTATTGAAAAAGATAAAAACAAATATTACGAATCACTTAGAGTTGGTAGTAAAAGTAATGAGATTACAGAATGGCTTAAATATTTCATTGAAACCATCCTGGATTCGTTTGACAATGCAGAGAAAATCATCAACTTTACATTGAAAAAAACTAGATTATTTGATCTTCACAAAGATGTTCTTACTGCAAATCAAACTTTGGTATTGAAGAAAATGTTTAGCAAAGGACTTGATGGATTCGTAGGGGGAATGTCAGCTAAAAAGTATATGAAAATTACTAAAGTTTCGAAATCAACAGCTACCAGAGAAATGGTCAAGTTAAAAGATCTAGGAATATTTAAAACTGTGGGCAAAGGTCGAAGCACCTCATACGAGGTGGATTTTAATTAACTAACCTACCTGAACGTCTTCAAAACCATTTGATAAATTCCCTGGAAGTCTTCAGCGAAAGTTGGATAAATTAGACGCATAAGAATCAATATCAAAAAATCTATAACTTGTATTTAAATACAAAATCGGTGGAGCAGAGAGTCGGGAAGTCGAAACAATTCGACAACGATCTCAAGAAAATTTGTAACCCCGTGCCCCTATCCATCAAGCTGTAGGATGGTCACACATTATTAAGATTTTATGGTCTTAATCGTTTACGGGCATATGGCGCGCCATTCCGTAAACACCGTTTGTTGCGCTTGTATGTTCGCCTTCATTCCATTTCTAGTAAGTTCCCAAGTTTGTTTAAAAAAGATACATTTACCTTGACCAATCTCTAGCCATTGTACTAATTCTTGTGTAGGAATTATAAATTCGAAACGGTGTTCTACATACTTACGTCTTACCCTCTTATACATTCGCTGCCCACTCCACGCGTCATTTGTTATAATGGAAGACAATTCTAATGTCTGAACAATGGTGTCTTTAGCTGTGAACCAACTAAGTTGACATATACTTGAGTCACATAGATTACTCGACGTGTGTGTGGTAATGTCTAAGGTCAAATACTCATTTTTATTTTGAGACTTCCATTCAAGGTTTTGAATGAAGTACATGACTGATCCGTCAGGTCTCAAAAATGAATTTATGGCATTGCCTGCTTGGTTGGATGATGGCTTCATGCTTAAGGTTCTACAGCCCGATAACCCTAGCCACATGCAATTAATAAAAAAGAATATGGCAGCTATACAAAGATTTAGCGAAACTTTAGGCATGAGTATAAATCGGCCTCAATCAATGTCTTGGCGTTTGGTAAGGATGAATAAGAATGAATCAAAAAGTCCAAGGTGATAAGGATGCCACTATCAGGTTCGTCGTATGCGTATCGGATTACTTTAGTATCATTAATTGTATTCCAGCTCCACTCATCCAAGACTATTTTAGAGATTAAATGCTGTCTCTCTGTGATGTGTTGTAAAGTATTAGTAATATCCTCTTTACTCGTGCCTTCCCCAGCTCCAATGTAAATTGTCCAACCTCGATTATCCTGAATAACACGATGTAAATAAATAGGTAACTCGTCACGAAAACAACATTTCTCGTATGAATCAATGAAGACTGAGTTAATTTCTTCATGCCATACATGGTGTGGTTGGATTATAAAGCTACTATGTATTCCAACGGGGACTTTGTTAGAAGTGCAGCCTATAGAGATCATTACTATTCCGCAAAAAGTCAAAATTAAAAAAACTCTCATGTGTCTTACTGTACTAAAAAAGGGTCACATAAGTGACCCCTTTAAATAATTAAAAACATTATACTATTACTCCCCAGTTACAATACACTCATGTGTTATAATAAGGTTTAGCATGTTTTTCTGACGATAGTCAACAGTCGAAATCTTGGTTATTCCAGCTGATCTAGCAGCAGATTGAATTCCTGCATCAGCATCCAAACAGATTACTCCTAAGTAACAAGTTCCAGATGAAGTTCCAACTTTAGAACCGATGGTATTAGAAGTAGCTCCAACAGGAAGAGTTAGGCTACAAGAAGCTAAAAGAATAGCAGCGCATAATGATAGAAAAATATTTTTCATGGATAAAGTTTTAATAAATAATGTTAAATATACACTGTAATTGTTAAAGTACCACATTTAACATCAACCACCTTCTGTGGGAAAAGCGCATTATTAGTTACACCTAATATTCATATAATTATTGTCGAGATAGACCTGAACCACATTTACTGTTATCATTTTTTCTTGTTTTTATTTAAGTTTACTAATCTTTCACTAATATTATAAAATCTACATTTCGAGGGTTCCATATAGCTTCGACCAAGTTATTTCCATTTCTGATAGATCGTCACAAAGAGTATGTCTATTCTGATCTGGTGTATCGTGTTAGCCAACCGTTGTGCGTAATTCAAAAAAGACGTTAGAAGATGAATAGACTAGTTGATATTGGCTTTATTTCAGTTGGATTCTGGAATCTTAATGATGAAGAAATTGAGTTTGGCTTGTTGGAGTCTCACAAAATGACAACTAATGTTCTGTATAGTTTTATTTCCAATGATGAAATAAAATATATTGGAAAGACTAAAATGAAGTTATCGCAAAGAATATACCATTATAAAAAACCTGGTCCTACACAGAGCGCCAATAAAATAAAATATTATGAGAAAATTATTAGTCCTCTTTATAAGTATTATTACCCTATTCTCTTGTAGCATAGAGTAGCTGGAGAAGGGGGCGGGAAGTCGAAACTTTTTGAGGAGGATTATATGTTGTTCTTTAATACAATCTTTCATGAAGGATAGGTAAGTTCCTAACGCACTCCTAAAAATAGCTTAAGTTCAATTATCTTAGACAATTATAAAGTCAATAGAATGGTTGGAAGGGTTTTAATAATATGTTTTGTAGCTCTCGCATGGGTTCCTGATTTGGATGCTCAAAACGATGAGGTTTTTACAATCTATCTCGTGAGACATTCTGAGAAAGATTTCACTTCTGAGAACACCTCGGATTTGC
>Ga0115003_10004824_pt1 | contig 10281 bp, 8 predicted proteins | sample ArcticOcean_MG_C_7_FD_88736 | JGI IMG/M metagenome (GOLD analysis project Ga0115003, IMG submission 88736) | Marine microbial communities from western Arctic Ocean - ArcticOcean_MG_CB11_88 | ecosystem: Environmental > Aquatic > Marine > Oceanic | place: Arctic Ocean: Canada Basin | collected... | reverse complement strand
GACAGCCATTGCCATGTCACCGCAAACCGCTTCGATGACGACCGAGCCGCCGTACTTGAGCGAACCTTCGCAGGCGGCGTGGATGAAATCGTCTCGATCGGGTCAGGCTACGGCCTCTCAGGGAACGCGCAGGCCATCGCGCTCGCGGAGAGCGACCCCCGAATCTGGGCGACAGTCGGAGTCCACCCGCACGAAGCGGAAGAGCTCGATGACGAGAATCGTGCAGCGATTCGCGAGGGGCTCGCCCACGATCGCGTGGTCGCCCTCGGCGAATGTGGCCTCGACTATCACTACATGAATTCCCCGCGCGAAATCCAGCGAAGCGTCTTTGCGGAACAAGTTGCTCTGGCGCGGGAACTCGATGTCCCGGTCTCCATTCACGTGCGAGGCGATGAACCGAATGCCTATGACGAGCTACTCGATATCTGGATCGCCGAGGGCAACGACGAAATCGAAGGCGTTCTCCACTGCTATTCGGGCAACCTTCCCTTCGCGAAGCGAGCGATGGAGCATGGCTTCTACGTCTCTTTCTCCGGAATCGTCACGTTCAAAAAGAGTGAAGACTTGCGCGAAACCGCACGCGGCATCCCCCTCGATCGCTTGATGGTCGAAACCGACGCCCCCTTCCTCGCGCCCCAGGGTCATCGCGGACGCCGTAATGAGCCGGCCTGGGTCGCCGTCGTAGGAGAAACCTTGGCCGAGCTACATGACGTCCCGGTCGAGACAATTGCCGAACACACCACGGCGAATGCACGCCGCTTCTACCGACTTCCGCGCTAGTTCGCGGCGATACTCCGGAGCACCATCCATTCATGCCGCTTTCGGTCCATGATCCAGACCTTTCTCAGCGCCTCACCCTCGCCCGGATGCTCGCGCGAAGGGCCGGGGCACTCCAACGCGAACGCTACGAGACCGGCCTCACCATCGACACCAAGAGCGCCGCGATCGACCTGGTCACAGAAGTCGATCGCGCCTGCGAAGCCTTGATCGTTGACGGAATAGAAGGCGCCGACCTCGGAGACGCCATCCTCGCAGAAGAAGGCCACGGCGAAGACAGCGATGCGCCCTATCGGTGGATCATCGACCCCCTGGACGGCACCACGAATTTTGCCCACGGCTTCCCACGCTTTTGCGTCTCGATCGGAATCGAACGAACGAAGCCCGGCGCCGAACCAGAGCGCGTGATCGGCATCGTCTACGACCCTCTCCTAGACGAATGCTTCGAAGCGGTTCTCGGAGAAGGCGCCTTTTTGGGCGAACGGCGATTACAGGTGACGCAGGAACCCGAGTTAGGCCGCTCGCTCGTTGCGACCGGATTTTCGTACGATGTCCACGAGACCGACGACGACAACCTGGCAAGCTTCCGCAACGTCGTGAAAACGGCTCGCGGCATTCGTCGCGACGGCAGCGCCGCCCTTGATTTGTGTTATGTGGCCGCAGGCCGGCTCGATGCCTACTGGGAGCTGAAGCTTCACCCCTGGGACGTCGCTGCCGGATTTTTAATCGTCGGGGAAGCAGGCGGCCGCGTCACCGACTTAAGAGGCGGCCCCGCGGACCGAAGCGGGCGCGAGGTCGTATCGAGCAACGCCCTAGTTCACGACGCACTGCTCGCGCAGCTCGTTTTTTAACCTGTACCTAGCCTGCGCCTAACCTTCACCAAGGTCCAATCCGTCTAGAGGATCTACGTCGAGCGGCTCACTGGCGTCTTCGCCTTCCGCCACTTCATCAGCGCCGTCAGTCGAAACGTCGACTTCGAAATTTTTCAAGTAGGCACTCTCTGAAACCGGCAAGCCCGCAGCCGACGCAGCTGAAAGTCGAAACACTTGCGGGCGGTCTCCGCGCTGCACGAGGAGACGACCACCAGAATCGATGCGACCGAAGCGGAGATCGGCGAGGGTCACGACTGGCCCGCCGGCATCCGCTCTGCCTTCGACGTTGATTCGTGCCCGCGGAGGCGAGAGCCCCATCCCCCCGAGCTCATTCGGCCCCATTTCCTCCGCGACGATCCCGTCCGCATCAAGGCTCGAAAGCAACCGCACGAGCTCTGAGATCGCGTCCCGGTCGAGAAGGCGATCAGCGCTCGACCAGCCCGCCTCTTCAAGCGTGGCAACGACACGGAGCGGTACACGGCCCTCATTCTCGACCGGGGCTGCGAAGCTGAATTCCAGACGGCGTGCCGAGGCAAGATCGAATTCCGCGAGCCTCTTGAATCGGTAGCGCTCCAGATCCTTGGGGAAATCGTCAAGTCGCTCGGCGGCGATTGTTGCCCAACGCCCCTCCGGTCCCTCGATGATGCGGCCGCCGGACACGAGACCGCCAATCCGGACGCGTCCTTCGAGCGCCGATTCGGTTCCAGTCGCCGTTAGGCCGATTGCTTCCGCTGGGTCTTCAGGATCGAGTGTCCAGTCAAATTCAATTTCGGTTTGTAGGAGTGCGGCGGCCGCAGCGGGCGTTCGCTCATCGACAAAGCCGGATGCCCGGAGATAGATCAAATTCGAGAGCAGCTCGCGAATCATTGACTCGTCCGCTTGCGCCCTAATCGGTGCAGCTACCCACCACGCCCCGTCTTCGCCCCGCGCAAGGTCGACCACAAACGGCTCGCCAGAACTCTCTGCGCCTGTGCCGCCTTGCGGCCATGCAATCCGAAGCCGGCGCACCCGCGCGCTCTCGACCGAAAAGAGGCGACGATCGCGGAGGTCATTCAGGTTTCGATTGAACGCGTTCACGCGGTAGCTCGCGACGTAAGCGACCTCAGCGTTTCCGGCGTTTCCGGCAACGTCCCCATCGCCGAGGCGGGCAACATAACGATGGCCGCCAACCGGCGTCGAGCGCCCGATCCGCAGGCCATGTTCGTCGCCACCGACTTGAAATCGCACGACGGTCGCGGACGCCCCCAAGCCGAAACCGTTCAAATCGGCGGACTCACCGACGGTCCCTTCACGTGGCATGTCGGCCAGAGCACTCGCGATTGCATCGAGAGCCGTCGCCTCCGCTCGCGCCTCGACTGGCGATGTCACCCACCAGCGCCCGTTACGCCGCTCAAATGTCGCCGAGACGCCGTCGAGCGTAACGAGTGAAACAGAGTCGATCGCCGTCGCATCGAAACCCGAATGAATCTTCGCGGCCTCATCTGCGGCAGCCCGACGATCCATGTCGCCTTCGATTTCATTGACGTAGACGAAGAGACCTAACGCGATTGCGACGATCGCCAGAATTCCGGTGATGCGCGGACTCAAGTTGCCCCCGGCGCCTTCCGGCGAAGCCACCATGTCAGCACGCCGAAGACCGCAATCGCTTCAGGCAATACAAAGAGCGATAAATATTGGATCCGGCGAAACTCATCCTGGGACATTTGAAAGCTCGATGCGCGAGACACGTTTGGACGGACTGTGATCTGTGAAAGATCTCCCGCCAACCAGTTCACCGAATTTACGAAGAGATCCTTATTGCGTAAAGCATCAAGGGTTTCGTTGGATGCGAAATCGGAATCGCCGAAGACGACGAGACGTCCTTCGGCAACCGGCTCGGCATCAGTCTCATCGCTCCCATGAACGTTGTGGGCCGCCGGCGGTATCCCCGCAGCCCGAACCGAGCCCGCCACGGCGATGCCGACGGGACCCATCACATCGAGTTCATCGTATTCAGCTCGCCCGGAAGCTCGCCAGCCCTCGAGGTCTCGCTCAGCCCATGATTCTTCGCCCGTCTTCGCGAGCACGGAGAACCGTGCAGCCGTCGCTTCAACGAGTTCAATACTCCGCACCATCGGGAAGAGCGCAGGCTCACGGAGAGGCGCCGTGATCGGATGAGAACCGTCGTATTCCTGGGCAATCGGCGTCGTGGCCTGCCCGAAGACTGCGAGCGCACGATCAACCACCACGTCGTCGCCCATCAATACGCCCCATTCTTCGAGCAGAGCGTAGAGATTCGTCTGTGCGCGAGGATCGATCGCCACGAAGAGCCCGCCGCCGCCCTCGACATAACGCCTGAGTGCCGCGAGTTCGCCCTCGAGCAAAGGCCGGGTCGGCCCAGCTACGATCACCGCAGAGGCATCCGCCGGCACATCTTCCATGCTGGCCAACAAAAGCGGTTCGACCGCGTAGGTTTCGTTCACGAGCGCATCCGCCGCACGACCGAAACTCTCGGGGCCTCCCGCAAAGGTCCCCTCCTCGCCCGGAAGCGGGGTGATGCCGCGTTCGTTATGCCCCACCAGGAAGTAGACCTTCTTGCCCGTGCTCTTGACCAGCTTCACGAGTGCGTTCGTGATGTCCGGCTCGGAGAACTCCGAGAGCGAAGTTGATTCCCCGCTCGACACAGTGAAACGCACGACGCCCGCAGCCAACTCTTCTGTCGTTAGGCCGAGCGCATCGACCAGGCCGGGCTCCGAGTTCGGATCGACATAACGAACCTTCACGCGTTCCGAGGCGAACACATAGCGATCGAGCAGGCCTGCGATCGGCGGCGATTCTGACTCATTAAAGAAGGCCGTGATTTCCACGTCTTCCTCGAGGCCCTCAAGAAGCTCTGTCGTCTGCGGAGCGAGTGTATGCACGCCCGCCTCACTCACGTCAAAGCGCGTGTGGTACCGAGTTGAGAGAAAGCCGAGAAGGCCGAGGATCACAATCCCGAGCAAAGCTCCGACGATCGCACTCGTGCCGTATTTGCCCGCGCGACGCCCGCCGCCGGAGCGCACACGCTCGCGAAGGGAATCGAGACTCATAAAGACTGCTGCGCCCAAGAGCGAAACGCCGACGACGAGATTGCCAAAGATCCAAAGCGGATCTGTAAAGGGCGAGAGAAGCGCCATCAGCGCCGAGAGAATCCCGAAGCCGATCGCAACGACCCCGAGCCCTGCAAGTAGAGCTGCCGTACCCGTCATCTATCGCCACCTCGCCGATTCGATCACCGTCTTTGACAGCAACAAGAAAACCGCACTCGAAATCACGAAATACGCGAGATCCGCCGTGTCGACCAAGCCCTTGAGCATTCGGTCGACATGGCTCCCTGTGGACATCCAGCGCACCGACTGCGCGATTCCGGACTCACGCCCCAGGCCGCTTCCCGCCATCGAGATATCGATGATGAAAGGCAGCATCATGCCCAGCATGACGAGCAACACCAAGGTAAACACGAACGCGATCAGCTGACTTCGCGTGACCGAGGATGCGAAGATGCCTACCGCCACGTACGTGATGCTCACGAATAACAAGCACAGCACCCCGGAAATCGTCTTGCCCAGTTCAGGCTCTCCGTACACGAAGAGGATGGCGGGAAAAAATGCCACTATCGCCGTCATCACTGTGACGAAGCCGGCGCCCGCGAGGAATTTCCCGAGGACGATGTCCCAGATTGAAATTGGACTCGTGAGCAGGAGCTCGTCCGTGCCGTTCGCCTTCTCACTCGACACGAGCCCCATCGTCACCGCCGGAAGCAGGAAGAGCAGAATCACCCACATCGATCCAATGAAGGGCTCGATGAGCTCATCGTTCAAATTCATCAGCTCGATCTGCTGAAACATTTGATACTGCTGGAGCTGAATGAGTCGCTCCTGAAAACCGATCAAGCTTGCTAGGAAGAACGTTCCCGCAATCACCGACCACAACGTCAACACCACGTAGGCCACCGGTGAAACGAAGAGCGATCGCAACTCCCGGGAAGCAATCGTTAGCGTATGAGTCATGCCGCCTCCCCTTCCGCGCCCGGTTCGATCGCTTCGTCTCGGGTCATCACTCGTGTAAAGACTTCCTCGAGCGAAGTCCCGCCGCCGGTCAATTCCGTCAGTGGTTGATCGAGCACCTTGCGGCCGCGGTCGAGCAGAATCACGCGCTGACAGATCGCATCAACCTCGGCCAGGATATGAGTCGAGAGCAGAACTGTCTGTCCGCCGGTCGCCGCTAGCCCCTGAATCAGCGAACGAATCTCGCGAATCTGAATCGGGTCGAGACCCACGGTCGGCTCATCGAGGACGAGCACCTTGGGTTCGTGCACGATGGCCTGCGCGAGGCCGACGCGTTGGCGATAGCCTTTGGAGAGCTGGCGAATCTCGCGACCGCGAACGTCGAGCAATCCGCAGCGACCGAGCGCACGCTCGACCGCTTCTTTGCGCGAGCGACGCGGAACGTCCTTCAGCCTCGCCACGAAATCGACGTAACTCGCAGGCGTCATTTCCGGATAGAGCGGCGGCGTCTCGGGTAAATAGCCGATCGCTCGCCGCGCATTCGTGGCATCACTGAAGATGTCGTGCCCAGCGATCCGCGCTTCGCCGTCCGTCGCAGGAATAAATCCCGTCAACATACGCATAGTCGTCGTTTTTCCGGCGCCGTTCGGCCCTAGGAACCCCACGACTTCGCCAGGCATGACCTCGAAGTCGAGCCCGCGCACGGCCTCGAAATCGCCGTATCGCTTCGCCAATCCTGCGACTTCAATTGCGGGCGAATTGCCCTGCTTCTGTGTTGAACTTTCGTTCGACAATGGATCCGACCCCCTCGTATCGATCGTCATATGATTCGCCGGGCCGAATCGATTCGGCCAGCGTTCGTGCCTAATACCTGAAATCTCGTACTAGGGTTCTCGCACGCCAGACGGTGCGCTCATCCCGTTCATAAATATATCGACCACGGTTTTTGCGTGGCGAGTCCACATGGGCCCCTCGTCAGACTGAACACCGGAGGCATCCTCAGCCTGAATCAATTCCAACACCCGGCTCGTCACCACGATGTCCACGGCACCAACGAAGACATAACACGCCAGTTCCGGATCGAGTTCCGCGCGCAATTCGCCATTCGTCTGCCCATCGCGTAAAATCCCCGCAATCACGCGGAAGAGCTCACCGACGACCTCGACCCGCTCGGGCGTGAGCATTCTCTGCGTCCGTTGAATCTCGAAGATCAGGACCTTGACCCATTCGGGACGGGCATTGTGCTCGCCGAGTACTACAGCCGCGATCGAAAGTAATTTCCCTTCGACGGGTCCGTCATCTTCCGCGATCTCGCGAACCGCCCCAATGAACTCATCCCAGCGTTCTAAGAAGATCGTGTCGAGGATCTCTTCTTTGTTCTTGAAATAGTGATAGACGAGTCCGTAAGCTATACCCGCGTGCTTAGCGATGTCCGAGATACGAGTGTCGTGGTAGCCCTTGTCTGCAAAGACCTTAATCGACGACTCTATGATCAGCTTGCGCTTCTCCCCCGCCAACCCCTTCTTCTCGCCAGAACTACGAGGGCGTGGCGCGCGATCCTGATCGGCGCGTTTCACTTGCGGCTGCGCTTCATCGCGTCGTTGGGTCTCGGCCATGGGGAGTCGTTATTCCAGCGTGCCAGCGTACGAGCGTGGCGGGTTCCGCATCAGGATCATCATCGGGTCCCCCTTGCGGGGCCCTACTCGGCCCAGAAGTCTGGCTGAAGCGCGTCCGTCTCGCCATCACTCATCTGTGCTTTTCATCGACCCCGCCCCCGCTTCCAAGTTCGCCCCGGTCGCCGGAGCCGGATACCCTCCCCCACTCCACTCGAGGACTAGAAGCTGCGCATCGCGATCGTGATTGAACGCTTCGTTCCCGGCGCCGGCGGCGTTGAGAATGTCGCATGGCAAGTGGCCCATGAACTCGCCCGACAGGGCGAAGAGATCACTCTGATCACGCGCGACGCGTCGACAGACACGCAGCTCGCGACTGAGATCGTCCCAGTGCCCACCTTTTGGCAGCCCCTGCGGATTAGCCGCTTCTCCCTAGGTGCTGCCGACCGGACACGCCCGCCGCGATTCGATGTAGTTCACTCTTTCTCCCACACGCGACACCAGGATCTCTTTCGCGCGGGCGGAGGTAGCCAGCGCGATCACCTGCGACGTAACTTCGAAGGCTTCGCGCGGGCCTATCGTCACGTCTCGCCGCGTTACCGAGTGCGCCTCGACACTGAGCGCCACGTATTCGAGCGCTCTTCTCAGCGCATCCAGTGCAGCTCAAGCCTCGTTTCTCGCGCACTCATGACGGATCACGGCGTCTGCGCGGATCGGATCTTCATGCTTCCCAATGCAGTCGACGCCGGCGTATTCTCGAGCCATGAGGCCATCGCGGCAGGCCAACAGCTTCGTCAAGACCGCGCACCCACGGCGAGAAGCGTCTGGCTCTTTACGGGATCCGGCTGGCATCGCAAAGGACTCGCCACCGCGCTCGGGGCCTTCGCAAAGGGAGCCGACGCAGACGACCGATTCTGGATCGCTGGGCGAGACGAATCGGCACCCTGGCAAAAACGAGCCCACGCCCTCGGCATCGCCGATCGCGTCGACTTTCTGGGAGAATGGAGCGAGATGCCCGCGCTCTATCAAGCAGCCGACGCCCTCCTTCTCCCAACCCGCTACGACCCCTTCGCAAATGTGACTCTCGAGGCGGCGGCCGCCGGGCTCCCGATCATCACGAGTGCCGGCAACGGGGCGGCGGAGTGGTTAGGCGAGGCAATCCAAGTCATGGATGAAGATGCGGGGCCTGCAGAGTACGCCGAAGCGATGAAGACTCTTCGCAACGGAGAAACGAAGCATTCACGTGGGGCCGATCTTGCTCGACATGCGAGACAATACGATTGGCCCCATCATGTCGAGGCGCTGCGTGAGGAATACGCGCGCATTGTTTCAAGCAGAACGAGAACGGCATCATGAGCCGAAAGGAACGCGGCAGCGCCATGAAGATCGAATGGAAAGCTGGGGCACCTGAGCTGAAAGAGGCCATTGAGGCGGCTCTGCCCTCCGCGATTGAGCGTGATGTGCCTGTACATCAGAGCTCAATGCGTGCGCTCTACCGGCTGCCGCTCCAAATGGGAGATGCTGCAACCGCATCGCCTAGCGCAGCCCGAGAAGTCATGATCAAGCTCTACACGCCACGCGGCGGAATGCGCGGCCTGCGTGACCGAGCAAAGAAGCGCGTCGGCCGTTTTGCCGCGGATCGCGAATGGAACGCGCTCGCGGAAATGCAGCGCCTCGGCCTCCCGGCCCCGACGCCGCGAGCGCGAGGCCGGATCCAGGGCGGATCTGAATTCGTCGCAATGGAGGTGATTAAGGGAGAGCCCCTCGCCGTCGCGCTTGATCGAGAGACGATGCGAATGGGCCGGGCTGGGGGCGACGCTAACGCCGACCCCGGGCTCGCAATGCTCGTGCGCCTTTCGGACAGCGTGCACGCGCTTCATCGCCTCGGCTTCGTGCATGGCGACTTACATGCCGGAAATATCCTCGCAAGTCCGGAGCGACTCGTCCTCATCGACCTTCAAAGACTGTGTCCTCTAGAAAGCAACGAAGCGCGACTCGCCGATTGGGCCCGACTCTGCTTCTCTCTTGAGCGAACGACGAAACGTGAAGGGGCCGCCGCCGAGCTGCGCAGCCTCGCTGAGCTTGGCCCCGAGTTGGATCAAGCGATGACCGAGTTTCTCGCGGACCACCAAAGGGGTCGCGTTCGCCGCTTCCACCATCTAGGCGGCGCATGGAAGCGTCTGCGCGTCCCGGCATTCGGGACCGCGTGGGTAGACACCTCTGCTGAACCGCCACTGGACGCCGACGCGCTCGGCCAACTGCTGTCCGAGGATCGCGCCGAAGGCGAAATCGACGTGCGGCGAGACGGACGTGTGCGGATCTGGACGGCGACGGCTGCTTCGCGACGCTTTGTTTGCAAGCGGGTTGATGCGGGATCGGCTTCACGTGCGGTCGCCGACATTTTTAGAGGAAGCTCAGGCGAGCGTGCCTTTCGCCTCGGCCAAGCCGACTCGCTCATTTCCAGCCGAGCCGCTCGCCCTGTCGCCTGGGTTTCACGGAAGACTCTGGGCATCCCTCGGACGAGCTGGTTAGTGATGGAGCACGTCGGCGAAACTGATCTCGATGCCTTTTGCCCGGCATCTCCGACGGAAGCGCGCAACGTTAGTTTCGCTCTCGTCGACTGGATCGCGGAGCAACACGCGCGCGGTCTAGGCCATGGCGATTTAAAAGCGGGCAACCTGCGCATCGCCCTCGAAGGCGACACCCCGCGCTTTTACCTAGTCGACCTGAATGACCTAACAGGTCCCTCGAAGGTCGATGAGGCGGATCGGATCGCCGCGCTCACGCAGCTGAACGCGGCGCTCGACGAGACACAGTTCGAGGCATCCCTGCGCAGGCAAGCGCTCGCCCGTTACGCCGAGCGATTACCCTTCAGCCAATCACTAGACAACGTGATGAGGGCCATCGCGCTCGCGAGTGTCGATCGCCACCATCGCTGGCAGGGCATCGACTGCGACTGCGTCAACTCGGTTTAGAACAGTTCAAGAAGGCTTG
>Ga0115003_10004823_pt1 | contig 10281 bp, 20 predicted proteins | sample ArcticOcean_MG_C_7_FD_88736 | JGI IMG/M metagenome (GOLD analysis project Ga0115003, IMG submission 88736) | Marine microbial communities from western Arctic Ocean - ArcticOcean_MG_CB11_88 | ecosystem: Environmental > Aquatic > Marine > Oceanic | place: Arctic Ocean: Canada Basin | collected... | reverse complement strand
TTTTTAAGATCAGCTGCTTGACTGAATGCTCCTTTAGCTATGTTTTCATTGGACATATTTTTTATTTTTTATTTTTTATTAATGATATTTATTTTTCCACCGGCTTTTTCAATTTTTTCTTTGGCTTGTTTTGAAACATAGTCAACAGATAAATTAAATTTTCTTTTAGCCTCACCCATTCCTAGTATTTTTAGTTTAGAATAAACATGTTTAATTAATTTTTTTTCTTTAAAAATTTTTATATTTAAAATAGTGTTTAGATCGATTTTGTGTTTGTCACAAAATCTCTGTAAAGTTGATATATTTAAGGAGTATACAGATCCTTTGGTTAAAGATTTAAACCCTCTTTTTGGTAATCTTCTGTAAAGTGGCATTTGTCCACCTTCAAAACTTTTAATCGCTACACCTGATCTTGATTTTTGACCTTTATGTCCTCTTCCCGAAGTTTTCCCTTTACCGGAACCTATTCCACGGCCTACTCTAATTTTTTTTTTATTAGTTTTTATTAATTCGTTTAATTTCATTAGCTATTTTCCCTTTTAGAAATTATTTCTGATATTTTTTTTCCTCTTACGTTAGATAAAAACTTGGGAGACATTTGAGAAGACAAACCTTTAATGCAAGCTTTTACTACATTGTGAGGATTTGCCGATCCTAACGATTTCGCGACAACATCCTGTATTCCTAAAACTTCACATACTGATCTTATCGGACCACCAGCAATAATTCCAGTTCCGGCTGGCGCTGATCTTAATAAAACTTTTCCTGCACCATTTTTACCTTTAACATCATGATGCAATGTTCTACCGTCTTTTAGTGAAATTTTAATAAGATTTCTTTTAGCTACTTCTGTTGCTTTTCTAATTGCATCGGGAACTTGTTTAGACTTACCACTTCCTAAACCTATAGAACCTTTTTGATTTCCAACAACTACCAATGCAGCAAAACCAAAACGTCTACCACCCTTAACAACTTTGGTAATTCTGTTAATTGCTACTAATTTTTCTTTTATATCACTATCAATTTTTTTTCTATAATCAGCCATTAAAATTTTAAACCATTCTTTCTTAGAGCGTCAGCAAATATCTTTACTCTTCCATGATATTTATATGAACCTCTATCAAAATATACACTATTTATTTTTTTCTCTTTTGCTCTTTTTGCTAATACTTCACCTAGCATATTTGATGTTTCCATTTTTTTTAGTTTATCTTTCTTTAGTTCTTTTTCTATAGATGAGACCGAAACTATAGTTTTCATTTTTATATCATCAATTATTTGGGCAGAAAAATTCTTTAAAGATTTGTTTACTGAAACCCTGTACTGAATGTTTGTAACGTTTTTAAGTCTTTTTCTAGTTCTTAATTTCCGTTTAATGCTTTGTTTTTGTTTTGTCATTTTATTTCTTTTTTCCTTCTTTTCTTAATACAAATTGTCCTTTTTCTTTAATTCCTTTTCCTTTGTATGGCTCAACAGGTTTAAATGATTTGATGTCTGAAGAAGTTTTTGAAACTAATTCTTTATCTACACCATTAATCTTAATAATAGTTTGTTTTTCTACAGTCATTTTTATGTCTTTTGGTATTTTGTAGTTTACATCGTGACTGAAACCTATTTGTAAATTTAAAAATTCACCTTTTAAATTTGCCCTAAATCCTACTCCGTTTAATTCTAAGATTTTCTCGTGCCCTAGAGACACTCCCTTAACTGCATTATTTAATAAACTCCTGTATGTTCCCCACATAATAGAAACTTTTTTGTCAATTTTTTTTTCTAAAGGTAATATTTGTAGTTCATTTTTCTCATTAATCTTGGATGAAAAAATTTTATCATCAATGGTTAATTTAGTTGAACCTTTAGGACCTGTAATTGTTAATAAAGCACCGTCAATTTTGACAGATGAGTCCTTTGGAAGGTTAATTATTTTTTTACCAATTTTTGACATTAAAATACCTTGCAAATTATTTCGCCACCTAAATTGTTTTTTCTAGCTTCAGAGTCGGACATAACACCTTTTGACGTTGATACAATTGCTAATCCAAGGCCATTTTGTATTCTAGGAATACTAATTGCTCTTGAATAAACTCTTCTACCTGGCTTTGAGATTCTTTTTATTTCTTTAATAACCGGGTTTCCTTCATAATATTTTAAATCTACTTTCAAAATATTGATATTTTCATTTTTTTCTATAAAGAAGTTATTTATGAAACCTTCTAATTTTAATATTTCTAAAATTTGTAATCTAAATTTTGATGCTGGCACATCAATTCTTGTCAAAGAACGCATTTGTCCATTTCTTATTCTTGTAAACATGTCTCCAACTGGATCTATTATTGTCATAATTTCCTTACCAACTTGACTTTGTTATTCCTGGAATTTTACCTGATGACCCCAAGTCTCGGAGTGCAATTCTAGAAATTTTAAGTTTTCTATATACGCCGTGAGGCCTGCCTGTTATCTCACAACGATTTCTTATTCTTGTTTTTGAAGAATTTTTTGGCAACTTTGTAAGTTTTAATTGCGCTGCAAATCTCTCAGCTAAGTCAATTTTTTTATCCATAATTATTTTTTTCAAAGCAGCTCTTTTTTTTTTATACTTTTCAGTTAACTTTCTTCTTTTTAAGTTCTTTTGTATTGCGCTAGTTTTGGCCATATTTCCTTTATTAGTTTTTTGTTATTATTGGAAAATTAAATTCTTTGAGTAGTTGAAGTGTGTCTTTAGTATTACTTCCACTTGTTACTATTGTTATATCTAATCCTCTTATTTTATCTACTTTATCAAAATTTACTTCAGGAAAAATTATATGCTCCTTAATTCCAAAAGTAAAATTACCTGATTTATCAATACCTTTTGATTTTAGTCCTCTAAAATCCTTAATTCTTGGCAAAGCAATATTTATCAATCTATCTATAAACTCGTACATTTTGTTTGATCTTAATGTTACTTTAACTCCTGCATTTGATCCCTTTCTAGTTTTGAAATTAGAAATAGACTTTTTAAATTTTGTTATCACAGCTTTTTGACCTGTTATTAGAGTCATGTCGTCTACACAACTTTTCAACTTTTTATTATCAGATGCATCTTCTCCTAAACCCATATTCAAGACAACTTTAACCAATTGAGGAAGTTGATGTTTATTTTTGTAATCGAGTTTTGACATCAGATTAGCTTTTATTTTATTATCAAAATCAATTTTTAATCTTGGTATCATTTTTTAATTTCTTTCTTTTCATCTTTTTTAAGGTCAATATTTTTGATATTTGAAATATGTATTAAAGACTCTTTGCTTATTATGCCGCCTTTATTTTCTTTTGTCGGTTTCAGATGTTTTTTAATCATATTTATTGATTTAACTTTAACTTTATTATCTTTGCGATTTATTTCTAAAATTTCACCTGTTTTTCCTTTGTCTTTACCAGCAATAACTTTCACCTGTACTCCTTTTTTATAAGTCATATTAAATTACCTCCGGCGCTAAAGAAATTATTTTAGTATGTCCTTTTGATCTTAATTCCCTTGTTACAGGACCAAATATTCTAGTACCAATAGGTTCACCTTTGTCATCCGTTAAAACAACAGCATTAGTATCAAACTGTATTTTTGAGCCATCGTCTCTATATATTTCTTTTCTAGTTCTTACTATTACAGCTTTATGTACGGCTCCTTTTTTAACTTTTCCTTTTGGTATAGCGTCTTTAACACTGATAACTATTAAATCTCCGACTCCTGCATATCTTCTTTTAGAGCCGCCAAGAACTTTTATACACTCCACTCTTTTGGCTCCAGTGTTATCTGCTACTGTTAATTCTGTTTGTACTTGTATCATTTTTCAATTACCTGCCATGTTTTCTTTTTAGAAATTGGTCGACTTTCTTCTATTGAAACCATTTCTCCTTCTTTAAAATTATTATTTTCATCGTGTGCGTGATATTTTTTTGATCTAGAAATTACTTTTCCATAGAATGGGTGTCTAAATTTTCTAACTACTTCAACAACAACAGTTTTATTATTTTTAGCACTAGTTATTTTTCCCTTTAATACTCTTTTTGTCATTTTGAATTCCTTACTGTTGTGTACAATCTTGCGATGTTTTTTTTAATTTCACTATATTGAGCTGGATTTTCAATTTGATTATTTATTTTTTTAAATCTTATGTTAAATAAATCTTTTTTTAGATCTGCTATCTTCTTTGTAGCTTGATCTTTTGTTAATTTTTTATTTTCTTTATTTTTTTTCATATTATCTGCTAATAAATTTAGTTTTAATTGGTAGTTTTGCACTAGCTTTATACAACGCTTCTCTTGCCACTTCTTCTGTTACTCCATCAACTTCAAATATAATTCTTCCAGGTTTTACTCTGCAGGCATAATATTCGGGAGCTCCTTTCCCTTTACCCATTCTTACTTCAGTTGGTTTTTTTGAAACAGGTATATTGGGAAATATTCTTGTCCAAACTTTACCGGTACGTTTCATATATCTTGTCAAAGCAACTCTTGCAGCTTCAATTTGTTTTCCTATAATTCTTTCAGGCTCCATTGCTTTTAATCCATATTGGCCGTAGTTTAAAACAACTGCTCTAGAAGCTTTACCATGTATTCTACCTTTGAAAGCTTTCCTAAACTTGGTTCTAACTGGTTGTAACATTATTTACCTTCTCCATTTTTTTTTTATCTATATCTTTGTTAAATAATTCTCCTTTATAAATCCAAACTTTTATACCTATAATTCCATAAGTTGTTAATGCTTCTGCAACTCCATAATCGATATTAGCTCTAAGGGTGTGCGAAGGAATACTTCCTTCTCTTAACCATTCTGTTCTTGCTATTTCATTACCAGCTAATCTACCACTCACCATTACTTTAATTCCTTTGGCGTTTAATCTAATCGCAGATTGCATAGCTCTCTTCATAGCTCTTCTATACGCAATTCTTTTAACTAATTGTTGTGCAATATTTTCTGCTACTAAGTTTGCATTAAGTTCAGGTTTTTTTATTTCTTTGATATTTACGTTAACTTCACCGCTTGTAATTTTTGCTATGTTAAGTTTGATTTTTTCAATATCAGCACCTTTCTTTCCAATTACAAAACCAGGTCTTGATGTATGAATAGAAACTGTACATTTTTTTGAAGATCTTTCAATTATAATTTCAGATACGCCAGAATTTAATATATTTTTTTTAATATAATTTCTAATTTTAAAATCTTCTATTAAATATTTACCAAAGTCTTTTTTCTTTGCAAACCATGTGGAGTCCCAGCCTCTATTTATTCCGAGCCTAAAACCAATCGGATTTATTTTTTGTCCCATTATTTACTTTCTTTTTTTTCTTTTTTTTCTTCTAGTACAATCGTAATTCTACTAAAAGGTTTTTTTATTGGGCTAGCTCTTCCTTTGGCCCTTGGTCTAAATCTTTTCATTACTAATGATTTTCCAACGTAAGCTTCTTTTACAAATAAATTATCTATATCGTATTGATTATTGTTTTCAGCATTTGATATAGCAGATTTTACTGTCTTACTTACATCTTTTGCAATTCTTTTTCTTGAAAACGCTAAGTCTCTCAAAGCTACATCAGCTTTTTTTCCCTTAATAAAATTTAGGACTAAAGACAATTTTCTTGGACTTGTTCTTACATTTTTATTTATTGCTTTTACTGTCATGTTATTTTTTTGCACCAACACCTCCTGCTTTGGCTGGGGCGGCGGCAACTTTTTTATCTGCTGGTGTATGACCTTTAAATGTTCTTGTTGGAGCAAATTCTCCTAATTTATGTCCCACCATTTCTTCAGAAACAGTAATTGGGATAAATATTCTTCCATTATGTATCATAAAACTATGCCCAACAAAATCTGGTATTATAGTCGAATTTCTTGACCAAGTTTTAATCGGTTTTTTATTTGTTCCATCTTTTAATTTGTCTACTTTTTTTAGTAAACTTGGGTGTACAAATGGTCCTTTCCAAATAGATCTAGCCATAATTTATCTTCTTTTTTTCCTTCTACTAATAATTAGTTTGTCACTATTCTTGGGTCTTCTTGTTTTTAATCCTTTGGCGGATTGGCCCCAAGGTGAAACTGGACTTCTTCCACCAGAAGTTTTTCCTTCACCACCCCCATGTGGGTGATCAACAGGATTCATAGCGACACCTCTTGTCTGTGGTCTTTTACCTTTCCATCTATTTCTTCCGGCGGAGCCAATTTTAACATTTTTCTGATCTGGATTTGAAACAACACCTATAGTTCCAAGGCATTCACTTCTTATTTTTCTAGTCTCACCAGATGAAAGCTTTATTATTGCATAATCACCATCTAAACCAGATAGGGTAATTGAAGATCCTGCTGAACGGGCAAGCTTTCCACCATTACCAGGAATTAATTCTACATTATGTATTTGAGTTCCAGGAGGTATACTTTTTAATTCTAAACTATTACCTATTTTAATTTCTACATTTTTACCAGATTCAATTTTGTCGCCAATTTTAATACCCTGTGGGCAAATTATATATCTACGCTCATTGTCCTCATACTTAACCAAAGCTATATAAGCTGAACGATTGGGATCGTATTCAATTCTTTCGATTTCAGCTTTCATGTCTTTTTTGTTTCTTAAAAAATCAATAATTCTAAATTTATGCTTAACACCACCACCTCTGTGTCGAGAAGTTATTCTACCATTGTTATTACGTCCACCGGTAGAATGCTGACCCACTGTAAGAGGTTTGTAAGAAGATCCTTTCCAAAGATCTTTTTTATCTACTATTACAGTAGCTCTTCTGGTTTTTGTATAGGGTTTAAATGATTTTAATGACATAGTTTAAATTCCAGTTGTCAAATCTATACTTTGACCTTTCTTTAGAGTTACAATTGCTTTTTTGTAACCACTTTTAGTAGATATCTTTCCTTGTTTTATTTTTAATTTTGTTTTTGTGTTTATTATGTTTACTTTTGTTACTGTAACCTTAAATAACTTTTCAATATTTTTTTTTATAGTTTTTTTATTAGCGCTTTTATGAACTTCAAAAACTGTTTTATTTAATTCAGACAATATAGTAGCTTTTTCTGTAATTATTGGTTTTCTTATCGGGTCTGTTAAATTAATTTTTTTCATCTAATATCCTATTTTGTAAATTTATTATTGAACTTGAAGTAAATATTACATTTTTAAATTTCATAAAATCATAAACATTTGCACCGGCGTCATTTATTAATTTTAAATTTTTAATATTTCGAGCAGATTTATTAATATTTTTAAGTGACTCTTTATCTGTGACAATAATTACGTTATTTATTTTATTAAGTAGTAAAAATTTATTAAATTCTTTGGTTTTTTTTATTTCTTTTTTTACATCAGATAAAACATGTAAATTTTTATCCGTATTTTTTTTAGAAAGAACTTGAGCTAGAGCTTGTTTTCTTATTTTTTTATTAATTTTTTTTATTTTATAGTTATTTCCCTTAGGACCGTGAGCGACACCACCACCAACAAAAATTGGTGCTTTTCTACTAGCATGTCTGGCTCCGCCACTTCCTTTTTGAGCTACGATCTTTTTTGTAGAACCTCTAATTTCATTTTTTTGTTTAGTTTTTGCAGTTCTTGGTTTTGCATGATTTAATTGCCAATCAATTACATATTTTATCAATTTGTGATTAACTTTTAAATTAATTACTTTATCTGAAATTTCAATTGTTTCAGATTTACCGCCATCAATATTTAATAATTTTAATTTCATTTATTTTTTCTTACCTTTAGCTGCTTCTGCTTTTTTTATTAATTCTTCTTGTTTTTCAGCAACTGTCTTTCTTCTTACATCTTTAATAGAACCTCTCAAGAAAACTGTTGAATTTTTTGAACCTGGAATTGATCCTCTTATAAATAATAAGTCATTTTCAATGTCAGATTTGATAATTTCTAAATTCAACATAGTTCTATATTTATCACCCATGTGACCAGCCATTTTTTTTCCTTTAAAAACTTTTCCTGGATCCTGTCTTTGACCAGTTGATCCGTGAGATCTATGCGAAACAGAAACACCATGAGAAGCTCTTAATCCACCAAAATTCCATCTTTTCATTACTCCAGCGAAACCTTTGCCAATTGTTTTTGATTTTACGTCAACAAATTTTTTATCTTTGAACACTTCTAGGCCTAATTCGTTACCTTCTTTATAATCTTCTGGTTTCTCAACTCTATATTCTTTTAAAATTTTCTTTGCTTCGGTATTTTTTTTTGTAAAGTAGCCCTTCATTGATTTAGAAATTTTAGAGCTTTTAACTTTGAAAAAACCAACTTTAACTGCATTATAGCCTCTACTATCTTTGGTTATGACATCTAAGACTCTTGCTTTTTCTACTTTAATAACTGTGACGGGTACAGATTGACCGGAGTTCAAAAACTCTCTTGTCATTCCAATTTTTGTTCCTATTAATCCAATAGTCATATCTTATATTTTTATTTCTATATCTACACCTGAAGCCAAATCTAACTTCATTAAAGCTTCAACTGTTTGTGGAGTTGGTTCAATTATATCAATTAATCTTTTGTGAGTTCTTGACTCAAATTGCTCTCTACTTTTTTTATCTATATGCGGTGATCTCAAAACTGTATATCTTTCTATTTTAGTAGGGAGTGGAATTGGCCCCTTTACTTGAGCGCCTGTTCTTTTTGCAGTGTTAACTATTTCTTCTGTTGAGAGATCTAGTATCTTGTTATCAAACGCTCTTAAATGTATTCTTATATTTTGATTTTCCATATTATGCTAATTTCTTTGTTACTTCATCTTGAACGTTTTGTGGCACTTTATCATAATGACTAAACTGCATTGTATACTGTGCTCTACCCTGAGTAGATGATCTTAAATTATTTATATACCCAAACATGTTAGCTAGAGGTACATTTGCATTTATAGCTGTTGCATTGCCCCTTGGTTCAGTTGATCCAACTTGACCTCTTCGACTATTTAAATCACCTATAACATCACCCATAAAATCTTCTGGCGTTACAACTTCAACTTTCATTATTGGTTCTAGCAATTTTAGTGTTCCTTGTTGACATGCTTCTCTGAAACACATTCGTGATGCTATTTCGAAAGCTAAAACACTTGAGTCAACATCGTGGTGTAATCCATCTAAGATTGTGACTTTATAATCAATTAAAGGAAAGCCTGCTAATATTCCTGTATCCGCTACACTTATAACTCCTTTTTCAACACCAGGTATAAATTCTTTTGGTATAGACCCACCTTTAATCTTGTTTTCTATTTCTCTACCTTTGCCTGGTTCCAAGGGCTCTACGTTTAATGTTACTTTAGCAAATTGACCTGAACCACCACTTTGTTTTTTGTGTATATAAGTCACTTCTGCTGAATTTAAAATTGTTTCTCTATAAGCAACTTGAGGCGCACCTATGTTTGCTTCGACTTTAAACTCTCTTTTCATTCTATCTACAATAATATCTAAATGTAATTCGCCCATTCCTTTAATTATAGTTTGACCAGACTCCTCGTCAGATGTAACCCTAAATGAAGGATCTTCTTTAGCCAACCTACCTAAAGCTTCACCCATTTTTTCTTGGTCAGCTTTAGTTTTTGGTTCAACTGCAATTTCTATAACTGGATCAGGAAATTCCATAGGTTCTAGTAAAATTGGTTTGTCTTCCTCGCAAAGAGTATGACCTGTTATTGTGTATTTTAAACCTGCTAAAGCCACAATATCTCCTGTTGTAGCTTCTTTTGTGTCTTCTCTGCTATTAGCGTGCATTAAAAGCATTCGCCCAACTCTTTCAGTTTTTTCTTTAGATGAGTTGTAAACAGAAGTGCCAGCTTTAATAGTTCCAGAATATATTCTTATAAATGTAAGTGAACCAACAAAAGGGTCGTTTGCTACCTTAAAAGCAAGAGCTGAGAATGGTTCATCATCAGAAAACTTCATTTCCTCTTTTTCATCTGATCCAAGCTTTGTTGCCTCTATTGAGCCTATATCATTGGGGCTTGGAAGATAATTTATTACTGCATCTAGTAATGGTTGAACGCCTTTGTTTTTAAAAGCAGAACCAGTAGTTATTGGAACAAAACTAAAGCCCAAGGTTCCTTTTCGTATACATTTAATCAATTCTTCTTCTGAGGGCTCCTTACCATCCAAATAAGATTCCATTAATTTTTCATCTTCTTCTACGGCTGCCTCTACCAAATATTTTCTATACTTATCTGCCTTATCTTTTAGATCAGAAGGTATATCTACAGTATCAAATTTTGCTCCCAAGTCTTCATTTTGCCAAATGATAG
>Ga0115003_10004817_pt1 | contig 10285 bp, 17 predicted proteins | sample ArcticOcean_MG_C_7_FD_88736 | JGI IMG/M metagenome (GOLD analysis project Ga0115003, IMG submission 88736) | Marine microbial communities from western Arctic Ocean - ArcticOcean_MG_CB11_88 | ecosystem: Environmental > Aquatic > Marine > Oceanic | place: Arctic Ocean: Canada Basin | collected... | reverse complement strand
CTCTCAGCTGAAAGCGCATGGAATACTCGTGCACAGCTATTAGAACTATGCACAGTAAGCATATGGGACGATGCATTTCAAGCACAACTTCAGTATGTATTTAATGAACCACCTTCACCTATACCAGACCCATCCTACGTTATACCGGCAGAAGATTAATTTTTAAAGTCCCTTAGGGCTTAACAAAAAGCTCGTAGCTACGGAGTCGTGCCTGTGGTTGCGAGCTTTTACTATAAATAGATCTATGGAGCCCTTTTGTTATAACGCTACTGTTGTTAGAATTGTTGATGGAGATACTATTAGATTAGATATAGACTTAGGTTTTGATATTATACTTAAAAATCAAAGCGTGAGGTTATATAAGGTAGATACACCTGAGTGTAGAACGAGAGACCTTAAGGAGAAGGCCGCTGGTCTATTAGCCAAGGTAGTAGTTCAAGATCTCGTTGCAGTAGGAGAGCGTGTGTTTATACGTACCAAACTAGACACTAAGGGTAAGTTCGGTAGATTACTAGGTACTATTATTACTGCAGATAACCTTAATATCAATGAGCATTTAATAGATAATAATTATGCTGTTGAATATTACGGTCAATCAAAGACCGAGGTTCAATCAAAGCACGAAGAGAACTATAATATTTTAGTAGAGCGTAAGGAACTATCTATATAGTAGTAAGTTCCTTTGCATACTTTAATCTTTTACCTGTATGCGGAGTTCCAGCCTTCTCATACTTCTTTAAGAAGATTAACGTAGCCTGTTCAATAGAATCTGTATTGTTCAATTGTTCCTTTACTCTTCTATATTCTGGATGCTTTTCCATTTCATATAGTATAAAGTCTATCTGTGTATCTAAATCAGACCAGTTTGTTCCTTTTTTAGCTGCGAACTTATTAAGGTTTATTGGATCAGTATCATACCTACCACCCTTTTCCCATTGCGCTAACCCTCTACCAGGACCACCTCCGCGTTGTTTAATACCTGGATCTAAATTAGATTCTGCTTTTAGGTTAGCAACAACACCTATAGCGGCTGTTTTAGTTAGCCCCCCATTAACGAGTCTATCAATAATATACTGTGGCGATCCTTTTGCTACGACTGTTTTAACTTCTCGCTCTAGTGTATTGATAACTTCGGCAGCTACCTGATCGAACTTAGGAGACTTGATTATATCATCAGCTTGTTTAACAGCTGCTATCTTTTGCTCTATAGGCTCAGGTGTCTTCTTTAATTGATCTAAAACATAGTCTGCTTCATAAGCAGTCGCGCCTAACGACAGCATAGTCATTACTATCTCTTTTACACCTTCATCAAACTGCTCAGTCATTTAGTATATTTAATCTTGAATGTTAAAATTTATATGTTATAATAAGGTATGACAGTTAATAAAAATGATCGTAAGACTAAAAAACGTCCAGGTGTTGTAGCCAAGACAAGAAGTTCAAATCACAAGCGAGCTAAGTACTATCAAAAGAAATATAGAGGTCAAGGTAAAACGAGATAAAAAAAGCCGAGCTTAATATTAAGCTCGGCTTTGTGTTATTTAGAATAATATAACTTTCTCTCTATGTCTCTATACCTTTTGTCTGAATGCCAGATTTCCTCTTGTTGAGGTGTATATTGACCTTCCTTAGTTTGTATTGTCACTTCCGGTGTCAATACTATTGTAGAAGGTTGATATATGTTTAATGTACTGTTTTTCAGCGATGAGCTGGGACTGCAAGAGGTCAGCGCGCTCAGTAGCAGCACTGCTACGCTTGTTACGCAAACTTTCAATTTCATTTATAATATCTTGTTGTTTGTTTCTTGATTCTTGAGTAATGCTATAGTAGAATGCCTTATTGCGTAATTGCAAATAAGCACTTAATGCCGTTAAAGCAGTTTTAACTAAACCTAACATACTACTAGAATCACTTCTTAGCTTTTTTAGCTGCAGCCTTTTCCTTAGCTTTGCCGATGTTTAAAGCAAGCACTTCAATAATTTTATATGCTTTACTTAACAATGTACCCTCTTTAGGGGTAGGGGTAAGGGCTGTAATAGATGATGCGAGTAAGACAGCTGCTGCTGCGACTCCGAACCATGGTTGGTCTTGTACGAATTGTATAATGAATTCCATAAAAGTATTTATTAAATAAGTATACTTTTCCGCATATTCTTATAAATAGTTATATGTCATTAGGAGATATTACTAAAGGGATACAGACTAAAGTAGGGGTAAGTGCTGACGGTATTTACGGAAAAAATACAGCTTTAGGTATTATCAAAAAATTAAGCTTTACAGAAAAGGAGCTTACCGCTATTATTCAACAGAAGGTAGGTTCTCTATCTGATGGTGCTTATGGAACTAATACAGCAAAAGCTATTGCTGAAGATTTAGGTATAGGTGAAAAGAAGACACCCCCAGCTGTTATTTCAGCCAAAGCTGATGGAGCATATCCTGAAGTATTTAAACCATCACCTAACGTCAGTAGTTCTCGCATTAAACCTGAAGGAGTAGTTCTTCACCATTCTTCTGGCTCTTATGGAGGTTCCGTTAGTTGGATATTAAAGGATGTATCTAATGTATCTTACCATTGTATAATTGATGAAGATGGTAGTCGCACATCATTTGCGGATGATGATCGTAGATGTTGGCACGCTGGTAAATCTAGATTTAAAGGACGTGGTGGTTGTAATGGATTCTTATTAGGCTTAGCTGTATCAGGTAATACCAAAACAAGAGAACTGTCTGATGATGAGGTTGCATCTGCTGTTGAATGGCTGTTACCAAGATTTAAAAAGTGGGGATGGCCAACAGATCTATCAACAATTACTACCCATCGTGAAGTTTCACCAGGTCGTAAAGACGATGTTGATGTGAGAGCAGAAGAAAAAATTAAAGCAGCACTTAAAGCTGCATTATAATTATGATAAAGAAAATAGAAAAAAATAAAGTTAAAGTATGCTGCGGTAAGAAAGGTTGCCCAGTAGTTGAAAAGATTGATGAAGATACCTATAAAGTAACTGACGATGATGGTAATTCTATTATCGTAAAGAAAGAAGAACTTTCTTTAATGGGTGACGCTGTGCAGACTATTAACGAGGATCAGCAACTACTAAATGGTTAATGAACCTGCCAAGGTTATAGACGGTAATGGATAATCTGGTGTTATTTACATTAGCATCTTATGGGTTGTGTCATATTCTTATGTATGGCACAATCCTTGATAAACCGCGGATGTGGTTAATCAAGCGTTATAGTATAGTTGACGCTTTATTATCCTGTGCTTTATGTACAGGATTTTGGTGTGGGCTTATAATACAGCCTAATATTATATTCGCTCTATATAGCGCAGCTACGTGCTATATTATAAACTTACTTACAGACATTCTAGCCAACAAAGCTTATGAAGACTCTTGAAGATCGTCAATATAAGCTTTGAGTTCGCCTAACATATGAACAGCATACATCATCTCATCTTCATATGCTGTCTTCATTAAATCTTCGATCTTATTAATTATAGGATCACTCTCTTCATCGCTATTAAGTGGTACTCGTCCCATAGCATATCTATTTCCACCGCCTGGTTGCGCGGTTGGTATTTGACCTCTTTGATAGGAATGCGGACCTTGATTATAAGTATAACCTGCATTAGGGCCCTGATCGTAAGACATACCTAGGTACCCTTCATATATTTTACTTAGCTTAGAATAATCATCCATTACTACCTATATTTAATTGAATAATTCAAAAATCAGTATATAATATACAAATGAAGGAAACAATTATTAATTACGATGTAATAAATTTTCTTACTAAGACGCTCGCATTAAGATTTAAGCTAAATAGTAGAAACTTTACTCATGTTATAGGTATCGCGCGCGGTGGTCTAGTACCTGCTACTATAATGAGTCATATGTTTGATGCTGACTTACTCACGTATAACGTGAAATCATATAAAGGTAAGCGTCAGGGTGAGTTTAAGATCATACAAGATATTGATCTTGATGAATTACCTGAAAATAGTAGAATTTTAGTTATAGATGATATATGTGATTCGGGTAAAACCTTCACTAAGGTAAAGGAACTTATAGGTACTAAATTTAAGTTTGTTAGATATGCTGCTCTCTTTACTAAAAAGAGTAGTAAACATTTAATAGATCATTACGGTGTCGAAGTTAATGACGAAAACTGGTTAGTATTTCCTTGGGAAGAATAATAATATGTCGAGAAAAATTAAATGCTTAGTTACTGGTAACCAGTATACATTCGGTAAAGACTACTTTGAAACTAAAGTAACGGAGTATGGAGATGAGGATTCTCTTAAAAAATTCTTTATAACTAAAAAGGCAAAGACGTATTTAAACAAAGGATACTCCGTACAAGAAATAAGAAATATTTTAAATGTTCAAGAAGATGACTTACCGGGTGATGATTCGCAAGCTATTAAAGAACTAATTGACTTTCACCGAGTTAGAGGCTCGAGTAAAAACAAAAGAATTTCAAATACAATGAACTTTGCTACCCATAAATCCGACCCTAGCGTGCTTGAGTTTATAAATACTATTAGAAGTTATGAATAAGAAAATCTTTACCGCACAATTAGGCTCTGGTAATACTATTAAAGTATTCGATGCAGTGACAGGCCAACTATATAGAATTATATCAACAGGTGGTAATGTTATATCTTCACCAATTGTAGTAGATCATACGGTGACCGTTACAGTATTAGAAGGTGGTGTAAATGTTATGAAAATATTTTCATTACCAAATGGAGGCTTAAAATCAGTCACTTCCATATAATAATATAATGGAAACAAATATTTTCACGGAACAGCTATCTCGTAAGCCAAACCGTTACCCATGGACAGAGCAGTTCATAGAGTCTATGCATAATGGCTTCTGGACAGATAAGGAGTTCTCTTTTACCTCTGATGTGCAGCAATTTAAAACCGTACTTACCGATCAAGAAAGGGAGATTATTGTAAGGGTATTATCTGCTATTGGTCAAATTGAAGTAGCTGTTAAAACCTTCTGGGCAAAGCTTGGTGAAAACTTACCGCACCCTGCACTTCAAGATCTAGGCTATGTAATGGCAAATACTGAAGTTATTCATAACAACGCATATGAAAGACTCCTTACAATTCTCGATATGGAGGATGTCTTTGAAGAAAATCTAAAACTCGATTTCATTCAAGGCCGTGTAAATTATCTACGTAAGTATACACATAAATTTTATAGTAGCTCTAAAAAGCAATACTTATACGCGCTAACTCTCTTCACATTGTTTGTTGAGAATGTATCTTTATTCTCGCAATTCTATGTTATTAACTGGTTTGCTAGATATAAAAACGTTCTTAAAGATACCGATCAGCAAGTAAAGTATACAAGAAATGAAGAGAATATTCACGGGTTAGTTGGTATCAAGATTATTAACACTATACGTGAAGAGCTTCCAGAGCTATTTGATGAAGAGTTAGAAGAGCGTATTAGAGGTGAAGCTGTTGAAGCGTATAATTCTGAAGCTAGAATTGTTGACTGGATGGTTAATGGTATTAATGAGCCAGGTTTAGATGCGCCTACAATTAAAGAATTTATTAAAAATCGTATTAATTCTTCGTTACAACAAATTGGGTTTAACCCTGTGTTTGAAGTTGATAATAAGTTATTAGAGGCTACAATGTGGTTCGAAGAAGAGCTACTCGGTAACAATATGACTGACTTCTTTCACTCTAGACCTGTAGAGTACTCTAAAAAGAGTCAGTCATTTGATGAAGATGATCTCTTCTAGTAGACTTTATTAACATGAGTGATATTTACTGGCTTAACGAAAACTCGCGTAAGTTTCTCGAAAGAGGTTACTTACTTCCTGGTGAGACGCCCGAAGATCGTATTAAAGATATAGCGCATCAGGCGCAAGAGTATCTTGGTATCGAAGGATGGGCTGATAAATTCATCGATTATATGCATAGAGGATTTTATTCTCTATCATCGCCTATATGGTCAAACTTTGGCCGAGATAGAGGCCTTCCAATATCTTGCTTTGGATCTTATATTCCTGATGACATGGAGAAGATTTTAGCTAAGGTTGCTGAGGTTGGCACCATGTCTAAGGTGGGTGGAGGGACTTCTGCATACTTTGGTGATGTTCGCTGTAGAGGTGCAGAGATCTCAACTGGCGGTACTTCTACCGGGGTGCATCATCAGTTGACTGTTTTTGACGCTCTAACTAATTATATCTCTCAGAGTAATGTTAGGAGAGGTTCATTTGCAGCTTACCTACCGATCGATCATGGTGATATAGAAGAGTTTTTATGTATTAGAGGTGAGGGTAATTCTATTCAAGATCTATCTATAGGTGTAACTGTTAGCGATGAATGGATGGAAGATATGATCGCCGGTGATAAGCAGAAGCGAAGTATATGGGGTAAGGTAATTAAGAAGAGATATGAATCTGGCTACCCTTATATATTCTTTTCTGATAACGCAAATAATAATGCGCCGCAAGTTTATAAAGATAAAGGTAAGCGTATTAATGCTTCAAATCTCTGTACTGAAATTTTTCTATCTACAGAAGAAGATGAGTCATTTGTTTGTGATTTATCATCTTTAAATCTGGCTAAGTGGTCTGAAATTATCGAGACAGATGCTATTGAGATGTTAACTTATTTTCTAGATGCTGTTATGACTGAGTTTATTAACAAAACAAGAGGTATAAAGAATATGGAAGCGCCTCATAAGTTTGCTGTTACACAACGTGCTATAGGTATTGGAGTATTAGGTTGGCATTCATACCTACAGCAAGAAAGTATCGCTTTTGAGTCTATGGAAGCAAAACTTCAAAACTCTGTTATCTTTAAGACTATCGAAGAAAGAACTATAAATGCATCTCGTTAGATGGCTCAAGAGTATGGTATACCTTCTTTAATGGAAGGTTATGGGTTACGTAATAGTTGTTTAGTAGCTATAGCTCCAACTACTAGTAGTTCCTTTATACTCGGACAAGTTAGCCCTTCAATCGAACCTCTTAATAGTAATTACTTTACAAAGGATCTAGCTAAGGGTAAGTTTACATATAAGAATCCAGAACTTACAAAAGTTTTAGAATCATATGATAAGAATGACAATCCTACATGGAGAAGTATATTGGAAAAGGGAGGATCGGTACAACACTTAAAGTTCCTTACAGACCATGAAAAGGAAGTATTTAAGAACTTCGGTGAGATATCTCAAAAGGAAATTCTTATTCAGGCCGCTCAACGACAAAAGTATATTGATCAAGGTCAATCAATTAATATGATGGTACCGCCAAGTACAAAGCCTAAAGAAGTAAACGAATTACTTGTATGGGCATGGAAAAATGGAATCAAATCGCTTTACTATCAAAGAAGCGCTAACCCTGCACAAGAATTATCTCGCTCATTAAATGAGTGCTCATCGTGTGAAAGTTAAATTTATGAAATGGAAATATAACGCAGTCGCAGAGACTGAAGAGCAACAAGACCCTATGACCCAGCCTTTAATTATTAATACTGCCGCTTCAAGTGGTGGTGGTGTTACTAGAGTGGTAGAGAATAATGTTTACTTTTATGGTGATATTACAGAATCGAACGCTTTAGAGTTAAATACTGTGCTTTATGAATTAGATCGTAAACTAGCTGTTACAGGTCTATTTATAGAATCTAATCCGGTTATTAAACTTCATATTAATTCTTACGGTGGGTCTCTATTCGCAGGGCTTGCTACTGTAGATGTAATAAGAAATCTTAATAGTCAAGTGCACTCATATATCGAAGGAGCGGCCGCATCAGCTGCAACTATTATATCTGTTGCTTGCGCGAAAAGATATATCGGTAAGTATTCTAAGATGCTAATCCATCAGCTCTCTGCAGGTTCTTATGGTAAATATACAGAGCTAGAAGATGACATGGAAAATAATAAGCATTTAATGGAGACTATAAAAGCTATATATAAAGAATACACCAAGGTACCTATGAAGAAGCTTGATGAAATTCTTAAACGTGATCTTTGGTTTGATTCTAAGAAATGTCTACTATTAGGTTTAGTTGACGAAATAATTTAAGCCACCTTAGCTCAGCTGGTAGAGCTACTGATTTGTAATCAGTAGGTCGGCGGTTCGAGTCCGTCAGGTGGCTCCAGCTTAAAGACCTCTACATGTAGAGGTCTTTTTTTATTTCGGACCTGTAGTATCTGAACCACCATTACCGTTACCATGTATATGACTTAATAAAGACACACTACCGTTACCTGCGATTACATCACCACCTGCTGTTATTGTACCAGTAACATGTAGATCACCAGCAATATGCAAGTCACCATCTATTACTGTTTGTGGTGATTTTATACTATATTGACTCGACGCGGTAGTTTTAATTATCGGTGCTGATGTAGTTACAATAACACCACTACCTATAAACACATCATTATCCACATTGATCCTAACAGTTCCAGCATTATTACTAGTACTACCTCCAATAGTAACATCTGCACCTCCGAGAAGTAGTCTACCCGAAGTGGTTAATTTAACATTACCTGAAGTATTTAAATCTACTCCACCAGAACCAGCTTCAAGCATAAGTTTACCATTTGCTTTGACATGTACATCACCGAATGGTAGAGCTGAAGATGTATCCTTTTCTTCAAATACAGGTACCGAGATAGTATTTAATACATGAGTCTTGTCACCACCAATAGTATACTCACCATCAACAGGTATAGCATCTTTAATAATAATTCCAGAATCGTAATTAGCTGGTGTGGTACCCGCAATTAATGTTAGATGTTTAGCAGATGATAACTTAATATTACCACCTTTTCCCATCTGAGCTTCTATTTCTGTTAGATCAGGTACCGTCTCTTCTACAAGTTTTGCTATATCTATACCTGATTCTTTCCAATCACCACCTGCCGCGGCACCAGATCCATCAGGGTTAGTGGATCCACTTCCCTCAAATTCTGCATTAGTATTATTACCAACTGCTGGGTATTGTCGTTCAGGTGATGTTTTAGCGACAGCAATCGGTAGGTATGCATTAAGCCATTTTTCATTAACCTTTTCTTTATATTGACTTACATTACCGGTAATAATATTAAAGTCGCCACCAGCGCGCTTTTCCATATCTTTACAAGACCGTTCATAACTAGCACGCTCTGTAGTATCAAATTTATCTCCTTTGGTTAAAGACTGGCAGTTGTTTGTTGCTAACGTACTAACAACTTTATCATTCATATAAATATTACTTCCAGATTTACTGGTAAGCTGTACACGTTGGTTACCGGTGGTATTAGTAAATACTAAAGCACCAGCATTTTGATTTAATACAAATTCATTTCTATTAGTATCTTTTTCAATAGGGTTGTTAATTGTTATCTGTTTACTCATTTTAAGCTATGTTGTTAGCAACAGGGTAGTTTGGCCATACTCCCGGTACCCCTATTCCGTTTATAGACTCTATACTTGTACCACCATGTAGAGTGCCTAACACTACCGGTAACCCCCTTGCGCTATTTATAAACCCAACTAAAACAGTATCACCTACATTTGGCATTGCAAACCAACCTTTAGGACAATTTGTTCTATTATCTGGAGTATAGCTATTACCGTTGGGATTAACACCAGCAGTACTAGGATCTGCACCTGTAAAACCATCTCCAATAGTAATACCTGTGTAATTTTCTGCTGGTGCAGGGTCGTTAAGATTAGTAGGAAAATCTACATCACTAACAATAGCGAGATCACTACTGGCGTTATACCGCGCTAATGACCCACCACCGCCAGTTATTGGAGTTAACACATAAGCCCATATCTCATAATCATCTACTAACTCTTTTGTTTTAGGGGAAACTGTCTTATCTAAATTTTTACCAAACGGGAATCCAAACTCATCACCACCAGATGAAGTTGTTGATATACCATTAATAAGGACTTTTACTTGACCTCGTGGTTGTTCATTTTCAACATCTGATATGTCGCTATTGTTTAAAACCGTACCTATATACAAGCTGTTTAAATTCATATCAATTTAGCTGCTGAGATTACACTAGCAGCTTTATTTAGCTGCTTACTACCTTTATCCATAAAATTATTTATGGCACCTACTGGTTCTGATATTTTATTAGATAATTCCGAGACCTTGTTATCTATTGAACCTAGACCAGAGCTGATATCTTTAACAGCTTTTAAGCTTAAATTGTTAATCGATTCGCTTATAATACAATTCGCTAAAGATGCCGCGGCGAACTGACAATTTTCTTTTGTATCTATAAAATCTTTTATATCAAGTAT
>Ga0115003_10004811_pt1 | contig 10294 bp, 8 predicted proteins | sample ArcticOcean_MG_C_7_FD_88736 | JGI IMG/M metagenome (GOLD analysis project Ga0115003, IMG submission 88736) | Marine microbial communities from western Arctic Ocean - ArcticOcean_MG_CB11_88 | ecosystem: Environmental > Aquatic > Marine > Oceanic | place: Arctic Ocean: Canada Basin | collected... | reverse complement strand
GTAAATATTTATAATTCTTTTGAACCTCAGGGTAATATTTCAAAACTTTTATATGCAGTTGCGGAAAAGATTAGATATGAGTATATTGGGTCTTCTTACTTTAAAGGAGTTAAAGAAAATTTAAACCAACATTACAAAGCAAAAGTTAAACAAAAAATTGATTATAAAAATAATGATTATGAATTTGTAGATGCTTTTGAAAACTACTTTAGAAACAAAATTTTTAAATTTAATAACGACAAAGAAACAGAAGATAAATTTAAGCAATATAAAAAAAAATTAGATACAAAGTTAAGAAATCAATTGAGTTCATTGACTTCTTCAATCTTGGATCAAAAAAAATTTAATTCTTTGATATCTAAGATAATTTCTCAAATGCAAGTTGAGGAAAATATTAAATCTAAAAAAAAAGACGATAATCAAAAAAATGAAGATGAGTTAGACGGTAAATCTAACATACAAAATGAAGAAGAATCCAAAAATTTAGAAAATAATGATATGTCAATTGAGACTAATTCACCTGATTTAGATCAACTAGCTTCTGATACTGATAGCCAAAATGAAGTAGAAGAAGAAGAAGATGAATTTTTGAATTCTTTGAAAGGTAATAGAAAAAAAAGCAAAAACTTTGAGAATTCTAAGTACAAATATTATACACAAGATTTTGATGAAATTATTAATGCTGAAGGACTAGAAAGTGAAGAAGAGCTTTTACGATTAAGACAAAATCTTGATCAACAATTGCTAAGCTTAAAAAGTTTTATTTCTAGATTGGCCAATAAGCTACAAAGAAAATTATTAGCAAGACAGAATAGAGCTTGGGATTTTGATTTGGAGGAAGGTGCATTAGATACTTCAAAATTGACCAGGATTATTATCGACCCTCTAAACTCGCTATCATTCAAAAAAGAAAAGGATATTAAGTTTAAAGATACAATAGTTACTATTTTAATCGATAATTCTGGTTCCATGAGAGGAAAGCCAATTTCAGTAGCTGCAATATGTGCTGATATTTTATCAAGAACTTTGGAGAGATGCTCTGTAAAAGTTGAAATATTGGGGTTCACAACTAAGCACTGGAAAGGTGGGGAAAGTAGACAGAAATGGATAGATGGTCAAAAACCATTGTTTCCTGGAAGACTGAATGACCTGAGGCATATTATTTATAAATCAGCTGACACACCATGGAGACAATCTAAAAATAACATGGGTCTTATGCTTAAAGAAGGTTTATTAAAAGAAAACATTGACGGTGAAGCACTAAAGTGGGCTTACAACAGAATTATTAAAAGAAAAGAAGAAAGGAAAATAATGATGGTTATATCCGATGGAGCTCCTGTTGATGACTCAACTTTATCTACGAATACAAGTGACTACTTAGAAAATAATTTGAAGCATACGGTAAAATGGATAGAAAAAAATTCTTCTGTAGAGCTACTTGCGATTGGTATCGGCCATGATGTAACTAGATATTATAATAAAGCAATTAAAATTGCTGATGTGCAAGACCTTGGGGATGTTATGATAAATCAACTAACTGATTTATTTGATGAAAATAAAAAAAAAAAAATACATTAAGTTGTATATTTTTTTCCATTCAAGTCTCTTATTTTAAAAATCAATAACCTAAATGGAATCAACATTAAGAAAGCCATTAAGAATTTTACAAATAAATCTCCAACAGCAAGTGTTATCCAGGATATACCTGTTCCAGCAAATGAAATAGAGAAAAACAAAAAAGTATCAACTGTCGAACCTGAAATAGACGAAGTAATTGGTGCCACAAACCATTCTTTATTTCTTAAACGTTGAAAAATTTCTATATCTATTAGTTGGGCAACTAGAAAAGCTGTACCTGAACCTAAGGCTATTCTAATTGAAATTATATCTTTAAAATTTGTTGAGACAAATGTTGTTAATAAAATTCCTATACCAAAACCAATATACACTAACTTCCTAGCTTCTTTTATTCCAAACCTTCGATTTGCTAAATCAGTAATTAAAAAAGTTATAGGATAACTAAAAGCTCCATAAGTTAGTATGTCTTGTAAGTGAAATTTATTGATTGGAAATTGAACTAAATAATTAGAAATAATAATTATTGCACCCATTATAATTGAGAGTGCTATAAATAAACTTCTATCTGTGGATTTTTTTACTGCCACTTAAACAAGTGTGTTAATACTAATTTTTAATTTTTGTGCTTTTCTAGAAAGTTTTTGTTTTTTCACTGACTTTAAATATTGATCGAGGCCGCCTTTAAAATCTACTGTACGTACCGCTGAATTAGTTACTTTTAGTGTAACGTTTTTTTTAAGCTTATCGCTTTTAAAAGTCACTTTTTTTAAATTAGGCAAAAACCTTCTTTTAGTCTTATTGTTAGCGTGACTAACATTATTGCCCTTTAAAGGTGATACTCCAGTAAGTTCGCATCTTTTTGACATAAATAATTTTATTTAAGTGGTATAATTTGTGTGTTTACTATGGTCAAGGTAATATATCTAGATTGACAATTAAACAATCAAATAATATTAAATTTAATGGACTTTTACTTACCTATTGCTCAAGTTCAGATTAGCATTACTGTAGTTATACTTTTGAGTTTCGGAATTGGTGTTTTGTCAGGAATATTTGGAATAGGTGGAGGTTTTTTAATGACTCCTATTCTTATCTTTCTTGGAATACCTGCCACCTATGCTGTAGCGAATGTAGCGAATAATATTTTAGGTATATCAGTTTCTGGAGCGACAACTCATTGGTACAAAAAAACTTTGGATTATAAAATGGGTTTTATGATTGTCATTGGTGGGTTAGCTGGAGCTATTGTGGGTATGCAAATTTTTCAATATCTGCGTGAGACCGGTAATATTAATACAATCATAGCATTGGCCTATGTTTATCTATTGGCAATTATTGGGACACTTATATTTGTTGAAGGAGTTAGAGAGGTAAGTGCTTTAAAAAAAAAAATATTAGTTAAAAAAAAACTACACAATCATTATTGGATTCACGGTCTTCCTTTTAGAATAAGGTTTAATAAATCTAAGGTATATGAAAGCGCTTTAACACCGATCATCTTAGGTTTTATTGTTGGCTTGTTTGCGTCAATCATGGGTATTGGGGGGGCTTTTCTAATGGTTCCTGCAATGATTTATTTAATTGGAATGCCGACCAAATTAATTCCAGGTACATCATTGTTTGTGACTATTTTTATTACAGGGTTTGTAGTAGTGGCTCATGCAATTCAGTTTGAGTCTATAGACCTGGTATTAGTCTCGTTTCTGCTACTTGGATCTATTATAGGTTTACATGTAGGTTTAAAAATTTCTGACAAATTAAATGCCTCAGAATATAAAACTTTATTAGCTATTTTATTAATTGCCGTAGGTATTTTTATGGGTGTTGAAACGTTTGTCTTTAATAAAGACATTGATACTTTAAAATCTATATCTTCACCAGAAGTTAATTCTAATCTGAGTCTTGGGATAGTTAGTTTAGCAAAAAACTCACCTGTAATTTATGCATCTTTATCTGTGATACTTGTTGTTTTTGTTGGATTTATTTTTTCTTATATTAGAGAATTAATCCATCATTTTAGATATTCTGCAAAAGTTAAGAATTAATACCAACAGCTTCCTGAATATTTTTTATCTTTTCTTTTTTTAAAATTTCAATTAATTCTTTTTTAATATCTTTGACTACTCCAGGGCCTTTGTAGACCATTCCAGTATAAAGTTGTATTGCTGTGGCACCAGCCGCAATTTTCTCAAAAGCACTTTGCCCGCTATCAATGCCACCTACTCCTATTAAAGGTAATTTTCCTTTATTAAGCTTGAAAAAAGTTTTAATAAATTTTAATGATAATTTTTGCAATGGTAAACCTGATAACCCACCAGTTTCATTTTTTCTTGGGTCGACTAAATTATCTCTGTTTTGGTTTGTAGTGTTTGTTAATATTAGGCCGTCAATTTTAAATTTTACTACCATTTCATTAATATTAGAAATTTCACTTTCCCCGATATCTGGTGAAAGTTTTAAAGCAATTGGACATGTTATTTTTTGTTTTTTTTTGATTTCTAACAACTTGCTTAAAAGTCCAGATAATAATTTTTCTTCATGAAAGTCTCTTAAGCCTGCAGTATTTGGTGAGGAAATATTAACAGTTATATAATTGGCAAATTTATTCAATTTACTAAAACATTCTATAAAATCTGAAATTTTTTCTTTAGTTCCTTTATTAGGTCCTATATTAACTCCCAAAATTCCATCTGGGATATTTTTGTTTAGACGCTCAGATACTATTTCTATGCCATCATTATTAAACCCCAGTCTATTTATCATCGCTTTATCTTTTTCGAGTCTAAAAACTCTTGGTTTAGAATTACCAAATTGTCTTTTTGGTGTTACTGTTCCTACTTCAACAAAACCAAAGCCAAATTTAAACAAAGAATTGTATACTTCAGCACTTTTATCAAACCCAGCCGCTAACCCAATAGGATTTTTTAATTTTTTTTTAAATAATTCTGTCATAAGTATTTCTTCGTTTTCAACTTGGAAAAAACTTTTTGGTATAAAATTAAATTTTAAAGATTTAATTACTAAGTCATGAGCAACTTCTGGGTCTAAGTTAAAAATATAAGGTCTTAAGATTGAAAACATTTAATTTTTTTTTATTTTTTCGTTAATTAGTTTGATTGTTTCCTTAACGCCAAAAAAACTAATAAAAAAACCCATTCTAGGTCCGTCTTCACTACCAAAAAGAACTTCATAAATTAATATAAACCATTCTCTAAGTTTTTTTTCATAACCATTTTCTTTTCCTGCAGAATAAATAACTGTCTGAATATCCTCTGGTTTTGAATCTTGTGTGACAAGCTCCAATTTTTTTACCATATTTAAAAGGGCACTTTTTTCGATTTCGTTAGGTGTTTTGTACTTTTTGTTTGGTTCAACTTTATCTTTGAAATAATTAATTGCATATTTAGTCAATTGATCAAGGATAGGATGGTTCTCTGGTTTAATATCTGGGTGAAATCTTTGTATAAATTTCCATAAAATTTCTTTATTTTCTGCATTGCTAGAACCAACTAAATTTAGAAGCATGGAAAATGTCATAACTATTTTTTCTTTTGGTGGGTTTCCGCTGTGCACATGCCAAACAGGATTCAGAAGTTGTTCATTGGGTTTTTGCTTAGGATAAACATCAATTAACCCAAGATATTCATCTACTGCTTTTGGAACTACTTCGGAATAGAGTTTTTTTGCGCGTGTAGGATTTTGATACATGTAGAGAGATAGGCTTTCAGGTGAGGCATACCTTAACCATTGCTCTATGGAGATACCGTTACCTTTTGATTTAGAAATTTTTTCACCTTTTTCATCTAAAAATAATTCGTAAGCAAATCCATTTGGTGGTTTTTTTCCAAGCACTCTACAAATTTTATTTGATAGGATGGCACTTTCTGTCAAATCTTTTCCGTACATTTCAAAATCAACGTCAAAAGTAAACCAACGCATAGCCCAGTCAACTTTCCATTGTAATTTACAATTACCATTTTTTATTTCTGTTTCTAATTTTTTCCCATTGTTATCAAAAATAATAGTGCCTTTTTTTTTATTCATTTCTAATAATGGAACTTCTAAAACTTTTCCTGTCGTGGGGCATATAGGTAAAAATGGACAGTATGTTTTTTTTCTTTCACTTCTAAGTGTTGGTAAAATAATTTCCATTATTTCGTCATATTTTTCTAATACTCGTATTAATGATTCGTTAAATTTTCCACTTTTATAATTCTCAGTAGAGCTTTTAAAATTAAAGGTAAAATCAAATTTATTCAGAAAATCTTTAAGCATCTCGTTATTGTGTCTCCCAAAACTATCAAATTTATTAAATGGATCTGGAATACTCGTTAAAGGCTTGCCGAGATTTTCTATTAAAATTTTGCTATTAGGTACATTTTCTGGAACTTTTCTTAAACCATCCATATCGTCTGAAAATGTTATAAGGTCAGTATCAATTTTTTGAATATGATTAAGCGCATTAATCATCATTGAAGTTCTTGCAACTTCTGCAAAAGTTCCTATATGAGGTAAACCACTTGGACCATATCCTGTTTGAAAAATAATTTTATTTTTCGATTTTATTAAATCTTTTCTGTCTTTTAATAGTTTTCTAATTTCAACAAACGGCCAGGAAGAAGTAGATTGAATTAAATTAATATCAAGCATAAGAGTGGTTTATTAAATTTTGTACATAAAATACAGATATAATTACAAGATAATAAGTTGAATTTTGCAGGTATTTAAATAATCTATTTTTTATTATGGCATCAAACAAAACTGTTTTTTTTATAATTGGGAGTTTGTTAATTATTTTAGGTCTATTTATGTTGATACCTTATCTGGTACAGATATTTTATAGAGAAAATAGTCATAGCTTTCTATCATCTTCATTTATCACTATTTTAATAGGCGTTCTATTCGTTTTAGCTAATCTACAGAATGAGTACCAATTAAACCTTAAACAAACTTTTTTATTTTCTACACTTGCGTGGATAGCTGTAGCAAGTTTTGGGGCTTTGCCTTTTATTCTTTCTAATATTGATTTTTCTATAAGTGATTCATTCTTTGAAAGTATGTCTGGAATAACGACAACAGGCTCTACTGTGATTACAAATTTAGATGGTGCACCAAAAAGTATACTTATATGGCGAGCGATAATGCAATGGCTTGGAGGTGTTGGGATAATTGTTATGGCTGTCACAGTGCTACCTCTTTTAAAAGTTGGAGGTATGCAATTGTTCAAAATAGAAAGTGCAGACAAACCTGAAAAAATTTTACCAAAAACTTCTCAGGTTGCTTTTATTATAATTTTTACTTATTTAATTTTGACTTTTAGTTGCGCTTTTTTTTATAAGATCTTAGGAATGAATCTTTTTGATAGCATTGCACATGCAATGACTACTATTGCTACGGGTGGATTCTCAACACATAATGACTCTATAGGTTTTTTTAAGAACTCAAATATAGAAATAATAGCTACAATATTTATTATTTTAGGTAGCATACCATTTATAACTTATTTAAAATTTGCTAAAGGTGATAGAAAAATTTTCTTTAAAGATATTCAAATCAAAGGTTTGGTTTATCTTTTTCTTTTATCTACTCTAATTATGTTTCTTTATTTATTTTTTAGCAATAACGATATCTTAATAAGTGAAAAAATCAGGATAGCCTCCTTTAATGTTGTTTCTATTTTATCAGGTACAGGATATGTGACTAATGATTTTAGCCTATGGGGTAAATTTCCTTTAATTTTTTTTCTATTTTTAATGTTTATTGGAGGCTGTGCTGGTTCTACAGCTTGTGGGATAAAGATATTTAGATTTCAACTATTATTTTTATTTTTAAACAATCAAATAAAAAAAATAATTTATCCTAATAGTATTTTTATTTTAAAATATAATAATCAAAAAATTACTGATAGTTACATGAGTTCAGTAATTATATTTGTTTTTGCTTATTTGTTTATATTTGTTTTAACAGCCATGCTACTTTCTATAACTGGTCTTGATTTTTTATCTGCGATATCTGGCGCTGCAACCTCTATATCAAATGTTGGTCCTGGACTTGGGGAAATGATTGGTCCTAATGGAAATTTTAAATCTATACCTGAAGTTTCTAAGTGGATATTATCATTCTGTATGCTACTTGGTAGATTAGAATTATTTGCAGTATTAATATTGTTCTTTCCATCTTTTTGGCGAAATTAAATCAATATGAAAAAATTTTTGAATCCTTATTTAGATCGAAGAATGTTAAGGATTTTGCTCCTTGGTATAATGAGTGGTTTTCCCTGGGTCTTAATAGGTAGTGCTTTAAGTTTATGGTTAAAAGAAAACGATCTAAGTAGGACAACAATTGGATGGGCTGGATTGATCTTTGGAGTATATGCTATTAATTTTTTGTGGGCACCCTTAATCGATAGATTACATTTACCATTTTTATCAAAAAAAATAGGTCATAGAAAATCTTGGATAATTTTAATGCAAATAATTATTTTTATTTCTTTGTTGATCTGGAGCTTCTTAGACCCTAGTAAAAATTTATGGTTAGTGATTGCAGTAGGATTAGGGATAGCAATATCTTCTGCTACCCAAGACATAACGATTGACGCGCTGAGAATTGAACAAATAGGAGAGAATGAAAAAGACCTACTAGCAGCTGGAGCGGCGATTTCTGTAGTGGGTTGGTGGACTGGTTATAAAATTGGAGGCTTAGTATCTTTAGTAAGTGCTGATATGCTTCAAAAACAAGGTGTAGAAAACTATTGGCAAATATCTTTTTTAATTCTTTCGGCAATTATTGTATTTTGTAGTGTAAGTTTGTTATTCATCCCCGAAAAAAACTCTATAGATAAAGTAAAACTACAAAATTTAGCTGATAGAAAAATATTAGATAAAATTGGAACTTCTAACTATTTTATTAAAGCGCTTACCTGGTTTTATGGTGCAGTAGTTAATCCACTACTTAGTTTCTTCAAAAAAAATACTCTTAGTGTTGCTTTTGCAATACTTGGTTTTGTTTTTTTATTTAAAATCGGAGAAGCTTTTCTTGGAAGAATGTCCTTAGTATTTTATAAAGAAATTGGCTTTTCTAAAACTGACATTGCTTTATATTCAAAAGGAATTGGTTGGCTAACTACTGTTATGTTTACTTTATTGGGTGGTTTGTTTGCTGTACGTATGGGTCTTGTTAAGGCAATGTTTGTGTCAGGTATTTTGATGGCTTTAACAAATGTTATGTTCTCTGTCTTAGCTTGGGTTGGTAATTCTGAAATTTTATTTGCGTTTACAGTGTTGATAGATGACTTGGCTGCTGCATTTGCTACAGTTGCATTTGTAGGGTTTATTTCTGCTTTAGTAGATAGAAATTATACGGCAACACAATATGCTTTACTTGCCTCCATAGGTACTGCTGGAAGAACTCTTTTTGCTTCGTCATCGGGAATGATGGTTGATTGGCTTAATGGAAATTGGATAATATTTTTCATTATCACAGCATTAATGGTTATTCCATCTTTAGTGTGTTTGTTTTTAATTAGAAAAAAACTTAATCTAAATGAGTAATATCTATACAAGTAGCTATCCTGTAATTAGTCTTTATAAAAAGGCTTCATTTAAATCAAAGATAGTTACTCAAATGATTTATGGAGAAAGCTTTGAAATAATTAACAAGTCTTCAAAATGGGTACAAATAAGAATAAAAGAGGATAAATATATAGGCTACATAAGAGAAAGAAAATTTACCTCATACTTAAAACCGACACATAAAGTTTCTGTTTTGTCGGCAAATATTTATAAAAATTCAAACTTTAAAAAAAAAATAGGAAAACTTCCTTATGTCTCTAAGATTAAAGTAGAAAAAATTATTTCAAAATTTGCTCGATTTCAAAACAAATGGATTGAAAAAAAAAATATAAAGCCTATTAAATTTAAAAATAAAAATTTCTTTAAAGATATTCAAATATTTAAAAATATAAAATATAAATGGGGAGGAAAAACTTTTGAGGGTATTGATTGCTCGGCTTTAATTCAAGTTTGTTTAAATTTTGATAATAAATTTTGTCCAAGAGACACCAGCGAACAAGTTAAGTTTTTTAAAAAAAATATTGATTTAAAAAATATTAAGAAAAATGATATTATTTATTGGAAAGGTCATGTTGCTTTAGTATTATCTAATAAGAAACTTATTCATGCTTATGGCCCAAAGAAAGAAACAATAATTATGGATATTCAAAAAACTATCAAACTAATAAAAAAAACTACTAATTTAAAAATAATTTCTATTAAGAGAATTTAATTTGGACAAGGTGGTTTCAGTCTCCCTCCACCACCTTATTAATAGTAATACTTGATTCGTTGTAATAATTTTAACGCGTAATAAGTGTATTTGTGTATATTTCTTTGGCGGAGAGAAAGGGATTCGAACCCTTGATACGATTGCTCGTATACACGCTTTCCAAGCGTGCGCCTTCAACCACTCGGCCACCTCTCCAAAAATTAGAGTTGTTTGAATGTTCCCTCTTTGCTTAAATATAGCTTATAAAAATTTTGGTACCATTTAATTGTACTTTTTAAACCAGTGTCAAAATTAATTTTTGGCTTCCAGCCTTTAGAGGTTATAAACTTATTGTTTGCTTGCATTTTCCATATCTCATTAGGCCTATATTTAATTGAACCAATTCTTAGTTTTGAATCTGAGTCTGAATATTTATGAATTTTTTTAACTAATT
>Ga0115003_10004810_pt1 | contig 10294 bp, 8 predicted proteins | sample ArcticOcean_MG_C_7_FD_88736 | JGI IMG/M metagenome (GOLD analysis project Ga0115003, IMG submission 88736) | Marine microbial communities from western Arctic Ocean - ArcticOcean_MG_CB11_88 | ecosystem: Environmental > Aquatic > Marine > Oceanic | place: Arctic Ocean: Canada Basin | collected... | reverse complement strand
GTACCATCTGATGAAATGAAATGGGAAGAGTATGGTGATGATACTCAACGCTTTATAGAAACCGAGGAAACGGAGTTACAACGTCCAAGTGGTCCGCCTTCAGCAGATGCATTCCAATTCAAAGAGTAAACGTTACTCTTCTTCATACTTTGAAGCGAGTTCAGAATTCACTAACGACAATTCACAGTAAGGACAGTTATCTTTTGAATTCAAAAGATCCGGACGAATAGCAAGTACGGCCATACAATGAGGGCATGCTGCTAACATCTCACCGGGCTCTAACTCGATACCCGGTATTTGTTCGATGCGATCAAAATATGCATTTTTGTAACTCGGATGGAAATGGGAGAGTGAGCGGCGGAAGGAGCCAAACATTGCCCATACAAATAAGAAAACCCAAAGAAGAGATGAGACTGATCCAGTGAGGAGAGTGATAAGTGCAATAATCGCATTAATCGCAAAGAAAGCACCTGCCAGTCCAATAACTGCAGCCCCAACCCAATAGACCATTGGATGTCGGTTGCGATATGCAAGCCAATTAATCATCAATAATCCGGCTAAAACACCCATCACACTTGTTTGAGTACTGTTTGAAAAGCCTGATACGAGTTGTGAAACGATGAGTAAAATAATCAAACTGTCGACGAACAGAATAAAAGAAATTCCTTTGTGTAATCGAAGGAAGGGGTTCGACATGTTGACCATTGAATGCGGCTTCATCCCGGCAATGACCATCTCGTCTGCTCGGCCTGCCATGGTGAATCCTACTGCTCATGGTGTTTGAGCATTGCTCGACGTTGAGAGAAGAACTCAATGGAAGAAGTCATGATGGAGACCATTCTCCCACTACCCATGGGGATTCGTGATACCGATGTCAACATGCGGGGCGACAGCCTTGCTGGACAAACGGTCTTACTGGGTGTATCGGGTGGAATTGCTGCTGTCGATACCGTTCGTTTAGCTCGTGAATTACGTCGCCATGGAGCGGAGGTACGAGTCGCATTAACGCATTCAGCCCAACGAATCATCACACCACTCGCTGTTGAGTGGGCTACACAAGGCGAAGTCATTACCGATTGGGATGGAAACATGGAAGTTCTCGATGAAGTCGATGGAATCTTAGTTGCTCCAGCCACTCGTGATACGATGGCAAGCTATGTTCATGGATTACAACATGGACCTTTGATGATGGCACTCAGTGTCGCACGTAGCCGTGGTTGTCCAGTCATGATGATTCCGAGCATGCACTTGGATTTAGCCAAAGACCCGGTAACTGACGATATTGTCGAAGAAGTTCGAAAGCATGGAATCCATGTCTACTGGGGTGAAGAAGATGAAGGAAAAAGAAAAACACCTCCTCATGAAGAAATTGTTGCACGCTTCGCACATCACATGAATTGCGGAAAGTCGAACCGAAAAGATGTCGTTATCACCTTGGGAGCCACTCGCTCTGCCATCGATGATATTCGCTATGTCCAGAATACCAGTTCAGGATCTACTGGTTTTTCGATTGCTGATGATCTGTACCGCCATGGTCACGATGTGACATGTGTAGTTGGTGTGACTTCAGTTCCGGCACTGAAATGGCTACCACTGATACTCAAAGTTCCAGAGCCCAATGCCATGCTCAAAGAATTACAGGTTTTAGCAAAGGATACCATTGATGCCTGGATTCATACTGCTGCAGTACTGGATTACCTGGTTGAGAAACCAGCTGAAGGGAAAATCGCCAGCCAACAAGGAACACTCAAAGTCGAACTCATAGAAGGTGCCAAGCATATTGAAGCGCTCAAAGAATCCTGTCAAAATGCAGTTCGAATCGGATTCAAACTCGAATCTGGCATCAAACAGAAAGATTTGATTTACCGTGCAACTGCACAAATCGAAAAAGCAGGAATGACTGCAGTGGTCGCCAATCGACTCGAAGACCTTGATGATGAAAACAAACCAAGAGGCTATTTGGTCGATTCACTCGGAAGTCACTTCGTTTTGGAGAATACTCAAAAGATGTGTGAAGCGATTCGCACATTCGTCGAACGAGGCATCTGAGGGAAAACCATGCGCCGTTTTGCAATTATAGGACATCGTGCGATGTCAGAGGGAAAATTACCACTCAATGACATGGCCGGTGGTGCTGGAAGAATGGATGTACTTGTACGTGCATTGATGGCTGGTCTCTTGACAAGTCATGGAATACGCCATGACACTGAAGTAATCCTCCACCTAATGGGAGGACCTGGCCCCTCACGACGAATCAAATTTGTTGGTTCATTGCTCAAGGGAGTTCATGCAGAAGAGCGTGCAGTTGGAGGACAAATTGGGAAAATCCTCAACCTACCAACACCAGCACGTGGCCATTGGACCGAACGTTCCCATGGAATCTTCGATAGCGGAGGCGATATCACTCACACCTTGAATGAATGGAAAGACATTGAAATCGTTTGCCTCGATGCTGCTGCACCTCGACTCTGGCAGGCAGATGAACCGCTTCCAATAGAAGGGAAAGCTCATTCGAACTCTGAAGGCGAACACGGTGATTTCACAATCACAGGCATTGATATTGGGTTTATTCTAAGTGATGACAAACCATTATCCGAAGAAGTACCAAAGGAAAACATGGTGTTGCGTTCGCTTGGAGACACGTGGTTGCAAGGTCACATGGCTATTGGAGTGTGCCATTTTTTGCTCGACCAAGGAGTTTGTCTCAACCTGGTTCAATCGTAAAGCCAAGCAGGGTAACCGCCTTCACAAGACTGTAAGGCCCATGTCAAGAGTCGGTCATCAAGAGCGAGTGGGTGAGTCTGTGGCCAAACGGGTAAGCATGAAACGCTGGCCTTTCCTTTTGCCACCACATCACAGTCACTTTGGTCAACTTCAGAATGATCGATTGATGCTGCACCAATGGTAAAGGTCGCCGCTTCATCAGACTCTATAGAACTAAACGACACTGCGTCTCGATACCATCGCATACCAAGTCGAGTCGTTGTCACCTGGCCATTCCATCCAGGTGGAACGTTAAGATTCAACATTAATTCACCCTGTTGGAAAGCAGTTCGAAGGGCAGATTTTGGGTCATGTTCCCATGCTGGATGTTCAGGGATCTCAGGCCAACGACTCAAATGGGTAGCCGATAAATCAACTTCAGGCCTTCGCAGGTTCATTGGCTCATTCGGGAGAACACGAAGAGCGACTTCGATCAGTTCGACCGTTGCTCGAATCGCATCTTCCATCCCCTCGAGTTCGAAGGAAGTGAATGAAGAGGCAATGGCTGGCATTCCATACAAACCTGCTTCACGAGCAGCACCCATCGTACCGCTGTGATATGAATCCTGAGACATGTTTGGACCAAGGTTGACTCCAGACACAACAAGTCGTGGACGAATTCCAGGGACCACGTGCTCTAATCCACCATCAAGAGCGACGATCATGGTGTCACAAGGAGTTCCTTGCAGTTCAAACAATTTTGCTCCTGCTTTCTCGGTGTCTAATTCCCATGTGTCGACCAAATCATCACGTGGACGAAGTTCCATTGGTGTGCCCAAGTTAATTCGCATTCCTGCGGCAGAATTATTCTCATGTGGTGCAAAAGCAACCACGCTGTGACCGGCATTATTCAAGGCTTGAATCAGTAATCGAAAGCCTGGTGCCTCGATACCATCATCGTTTGTAAGTAAAAGCCAACCTTGTTGTTCCGTTGATGACATGATGACGCCTCATTCTTCCCCGGTTGGCGGGTATGTTTGATTGTTCGTATTGTCGCTATCAATCCCGCCATAGATGACCAAGAGGACACCAACCACCAGAATTGGACCACCGAACCATGTCCATTGTCCAGGAACTCCACTTCCAAAGAATGCCCAGCCAATCAGAGAACCGAGTAAAGGTTCGAGAGTGACACTGGTTGAGATTACAAGTGGAGAGATGTATCTCAAACAGGTGTTGAGGCCTGTATGGCCAAGTAGACCTGCGATTAAGGCCAGAGCCAAAAACCATGGGAAGTATTCAGCATCGGTCCATCCAATGATGCCTAATGACGAAAATTCGGGCTCAAAAGCCCATGATGCCGGAATGAGAAGGAGTGAAGCAAAGAGAGTCACTGGGAATGCATACAGGAAAATCGGCATCCATTCACGGAGTACTCTGCCACTGATGATGTAGCCAACAACAAAGATTGCTCCAAAGAAAGCGAGTGCATCACCCCAAATCGTAACAGTGTGGCCACCTTGTTGATGTCCTTGGTCAAGGAGCGTGATGGCAGCACCTGAAAACCCAACCAATGCGCCGAGAACTTCAAGACGATTGGGTTGACGATGACCAACGAAAAAGGCAGCTAGAAGCCCCATTCCAACAATAATAATAAGTGGATGTGCGGTTACAAAGAGCAGTGAATGTGTCAATGAGGTTGCATCTAAACTAGCAACCCAGGAACCAAAATGCAAGGCCAGTGCACTTCCACTGGCCAAAATGATGAGAACTGTTTTCCGCTCAAACATTCTTACCTTAATCGAATGATCTTGTTGGCGCCATTGATAAACAAAGAACGGCGCAAGAACCAGAGAAGTAAGTTGCAAGCGCCAAGATGCACGCAGAAGGGGAGGAACCGTGTCGACATGCTGGAAGAGGGCACCTGCACTGGAAACGCCACACACAGCTGCTACGAGTAAGCCCCATACCCAGAACGGGGTCTTGGGTGGTTCCATACAAGTCACGCTCAGTTTTCGAGCTCGGCGTCAACGGAGTCTCCACCGATAACACCAGCACGTTTGAACAACAAGTAGATTCCACCACCAATCAAGACATTGAGTCCTATGAATCCGCCCATTCGTGTGAAATACCAGGTTGTACTGTCTGGATCCTTTACCAATGTGTCCACAAAGGAGAGAATACTCGATTCAGTGCCAAAGAATGCTTCACCTGTGAGCAGCCCTGCAGCAACCATAAACGTGCTCAATAACAGAAGAGCACGTTGCTTTTCAGCGATTGTTGCCCCTTCCTTTTCTTTGATAGCCTCAATCTTAGGACGAAGACGCTTATCTTCCCACTTGTCACGAGAATAACCACCAATTAGCATTGGCAAAGTATGTGGAATGTCGAGATACATTCCAAGTCCAAACGAAGTACCCATCCCAGTGCCCCATTCAACAAACATTCCAAGAAGGAATCCAAGTGCCAGCAAATACAGGTCACCTTGACCTTCAGCAAAAATCACTGAGAAAGTAGCAAAGGCGTTGGCTTGAGGTGCCATCAAATCAATGGTTCCATCAGCGAGTTGCTTTGAGAGGAAGATAGCCACACCAGCACCGATAATAGCACCTGGAATGACGCCCATGATGTTTCCTTTGGAGATGTGATATGGGCGGTTACCGATGTAGAGACTGTTCTTGTAATCACCAATAACAGTACCCGACATTGAGATGGCTGAACCAAAGACCGTCGTTCCGACCAGTCCCAGAAGCACTGCATCTTGAGTATCGAGTTGAAGGAGGTCTTGCGCATTTAAGAATACGCCTAACAACATCAAAAGAACAATGAATGAAGTTCCTGAAACCGGTTCAATTCCTGTTTCACCCATGACTCGAACAGCAATGGCACCGAGCAAAAAGGTCGTCATGATCAGGACGGTTGCAAATACAAGTGAGGCGAGAACTGAGAAACCACCGACAGTGAAGATGAGAATCATAGCGAGGAAAGTAATACCCATAAAGATAGGAATATGTTTGAGTGGCCATTCATACCAGCCTTTTCCTTCCATGTATTCTTGGCTTCCCTCACCCTTGAATGCAGCACCGATGTCTGCAAAAATGTTGACGAAAGTCTTCCACATCTTTGCTAATCCAAACATTCCACCACCGACAATTGAACCAATAGCAATGGTTCGCACGGATTTACTGAAAGCAATCATTTGCAAGGATGCAGAGCCACCTGCAGCATATTCTTGAATCGGTATACTCGCTTGTTGGGTTGCATCATAGATTGGGAAATTGAAGTAAACGACCAAAGGCACCAAAAAGAACCAGCCGACAAGAGTCCCCAGATTGACAAGGAAAGCAACTCGAGTTTTCATAAACCACCCAATGGCAAACATCGAGGGTGTGAGGGCAACACCGATGTAGGTGTAAGCAAAGGGATTCCAAGCAGTCTCGGCAGACCAATGGGTATAATTGAGGGACACACCATCTTCAATACCGCTCGGTTGGTGGATCTTTCCGTTTGAATAAAAGGTGGCAAGTCCGTAATCACCAATGTGGCCAGACTCGGCCAAGAAGTCAAGAAGAGCCATTTTCTTGCCATCAATCCACACCAAGGGGTATTCAACGAGGAACAAGACACCCATCGTGATGGTCGTCCACCATCCAATGGTTTTGAGCGATGCACGAGCATGCTCAACAGCTCCTGTATTGACATCAGATGCGATATCCAGCATCTTGAGGGTTGCTTCAAAACCAGGCAATGGCAGGGGGTCCTCAACCAACCATACCCGTCTGAATATGATGAAATACATGATTCCAAGGAATCCTGCAAACATACTGGCTACAATTCCAACAAAGGCCAAATTAAAGGTATCAGCATTGGTAATCAGTGGACCATCGGCTAAGAAATAGCGTGGGTCTGAGGCCAAGAGAAAAATTGCTGGGAAGGTGAAAATAAAACCTGTCGAAGCATGTGTAGCACCGGTCGTAGCAGAGGTTGCAATGTTGACTTCGGAAGGTGACCATTTGAGAGCCATACCCAAGAGGTAGGCGATATACCATGCAGCCGAGATGGCCAATCCTAATTTGAGTCCAATGTAAGCAGTTACGCCAGAAAATATTGCTCCAATCGCAATACCGTAGATGACTTTCGGTGTGCTCCAATGTGAAACTTCAAACGATTCTTGGACGTTCTTTTCTTCCAAATATTGTTCAAGAACACCAGTGTTGAGGTTGTTGTACATATCGTCATCAAGCCAGGTAAGTGTCCCCTTTTCTATTGCTTTGAGACCTTGAGGAGTGACCGGTTGTCGGTATGCAGATTTTTCGACACCCATTGATTTCACTCCCTCATACGCTACGCGTACATGCTAAGGTAGAGCAATCCGTTTGAATAGGTTGCTGTTGTTTACCATTGTTTCAGCCAAGCTTCAACAATTAGGATTCATCTCGAGATGAAGAACTCTGGATAAGAACTGCGGGTAGACCGCCCCATACTTCACCAGCAGGAATAGAACGATATTTGGGGACTAAAGCATTACTCGCTACAACAGCATTCTCTCCGAGAGTAACACCTGGTTGAACAGTGGCACCAGTACCAAGTAAGGAGCCTTGCTTTAGGTGGATGGGTGCGAAGATCATTTGATCTTTTTCAACCAAGTGGGCATTGAAGATTGCACCGCCGCCAACAACACAATCATCATCGATACGAATGAGTCCAGGATCGTTTAATCGAAACGTATTGATTTGAGTGTTTTTACCAATTTTAGCACCGCATACTCGGAAATATGCATTAGCAAAGAAGGAGGGTACGAAGTGTTGCAGTAGAGGTCGGGTCGAACGCAAAATTTGGCCACAGAAAGCCCAACGTAAGGTCGTGAATGATCTTAAAGGCACAACTGTTTTCTCCTTAATTCGAACATGGAGAAAGAATTGCAACACTGCCGAAAAGGTCAGAAGAGAGAGTGTGTAAACAACAAACGAACTTGAAAGAACAATCCCGGTGAACAGAGCTTGTGCCCATTGGTGTTCAAAAGACGTTAACCCATTCATCCAATCATAAAAGACAATGGTTGGTGCAAGTGGAACACCCCATAACACAATCATGACCAATAATACGACAACCGTGCCAAATGTTTGTAGAAACTTGAATGACTTCATATCAATTACCCCTTCGATTGTGCGATGGTGTTCAACTCGACAAATCCCAGTTCATGAACAATTCGTGGCTCACTTTGTGGGCTCCGAATCGAAATGATGAATGTTCTCTCGAGCAATTCGGTCTTCTTCAGCTGCAACACGTATTCCTTCTTCCAGGTCGACTTTACTCGTGAGATAGGTACCCAAGAGAATAACGATCGTGATGGTTAAAATCGCAACACGACTGTCAAAGGTTGTGCTTGCAATACCATAGAGGAAGGTACCAATCATAGCTGCAGATTTGCCAAGGAATCCAAAGAATCCAAAGAATTCGGATGTCCGTGTTTCAGGAATAAGCATTGAGAACATGGAACGTGCCTGTGCTCCTGCAGCACCCATTGCAACACCAACAAACAGACCAAGGATGATCCATTGAAGTGAAACTGAAATTCCGAATGGGGCCCATACCTTGTCACGCATGAAGTCTGCATAACCATCGACTGGACCACCCTGGTCCACCATGGTCGGATGCTGTGCACCAACTTCTGCTTGGCCGTCTTGTGGACCGTCAATAAATACAATCGAGAATCGATGGTCTTCAGCGCCTTCGAAATTAGCCACAATTGCCGCAGCATCATCTGCGTTAATGGTCTTGGCTACATCTTCGTCCTCTGTTGCTTTATCAGCCAACATGGAACCACCAATCAGTCCAATCATTACAACAAGCATAATGAGAACTGCACCTTTGAAGCCCATTTCCATACCTTGTATGTAAACCATAGCGCCACCAAGCAAACCAAGCATCACAAGGATGAACAGGCACACGAGTAGACCGGTACCAATGGTGCTTGCACCAGCATCCTCTGCGCTATAGTCAGGTGTAGGGAAATGTTCCTGGAATGAATCTCGGAATTCTTTATCACCCTCAGAGGTCTCTCCAATCCATCCCTCATATCCACGATCATAAAGCGTGGCCATGGTATAATTTTCAGTCGCATTGTCCCATTCAAAGGTAAAGTCGTAGTCTGAGTCGGCTGCCTTGACATCAGATTCAAGTTCGAGTGGAGCGAAACCGGCTGCCACAACTGCAACACCACAGTAAATCATCAGCGAAAGCATGAGCGCAAATTTAGTGCCCTTCACATTCGCTAGTTTACCAAAGAGGAGTGTCATCGGAATCGCAACCACATTGACTGTGAGCAAAAGCAAAATATTCATGCTTGGGTCAAGACGCAACACTGACTCACCAAATGCGCTGGCCATGCTTGCGATGGTGTTGACACCGTCGTAAAACAAGAGGTAAGCAGCGAGAAAGAGTGCTAAAACCTTGAATTTCTTAATTTCCTTGAAGGTCTGCAAGACTTGACCATACGACATCTTTGTAGCATGAACAATACCCTGCCATTCCATTGTAGAAGGAATTTCTGGCTCAGGAGTCCACTTGAACATGAGCATACCAAAGCCCCACCACCAGAGTGCGGAGGTAACGAAGATTGCAGCGAGTCGGAAGTTCGTATCCCAATCAAAAGGACCCATCAAGATGATGAGGTGGAAAATGAGCAACAAAGATCCACCCATGAAACCGTAGGCATATCCGCGACTTGAAACATGATCCATACATCTCTTTTCCGCCATATAGGGCATGAAGGAGTAATAAATGACGTTACCACCGGTGAATCCAACGGTACCTATGGCGAACATGACAGCGAGAATGATGTATCCCTGTGAACCAAAATACGGAGCAGCACCCATCAGGGCGGTAAAAATAACACCTACCAAAGTGTACCATTTGAGAAGTTTCTTTTTGATCGGCATGCGATCTGCGATGACTCCCAATGCAGGTGCTGTAAATACAACAAGCAACATAGAACCAGTAAGGATAAACGCATAGAAGGCGTCACCAGATTGAGTTCCAGTTGCTTTATTGTAAAGACTTGCCATCAAAGCTGGTGCGATGACGGTCATAACTGTCAGTGCGTACGCTTGGTTAGCCCAATCATACCAATACCAACCTCGGAGTGCTTTCTTATCTGCTTCAGGCATTGCCTTGATGGCTGCATCGACTGAGAAGGGTGTGTCTTCTGATGCTGTTTCAGTGGCGGTCATACACCGCCAAGAAACCACATGGCTTATGAATACAATACCGGACAAAAGTTCAAATTGTGTGATTCACAATTTGTTTGAAAAAAGTCACTTCATCTTTCGATTTTGTAACGACCTAGCGCTTCCATCCAAAGAATTTCTTTGCCTGAATCAACTTCAATATCTGGATCAAGAGGGAGAATCATCATCGAATGGTCTTTCATGTTCATTGCATGAACTTCTTCACCTTCAATGTGAGTTACAATTGCCTTACCCTTCTCAATCATTGGGACATTGATACTATCGGTGACTGAGCCAACGTGTGAGATTTTCTTTGAAGAAAACAAAGAGACCAGTTCAATACGTGCTTTAGCAGAACCGTG
>Ga0115003_10004809_pt1 | contig 10295 bp, 11 predicted proteins | sample ArcticOcean_MG_C_7_FD_88736 | JGI IMG/M metagenome (GOLD analysis project Ga0115003, IMG submission 88736) | Marine microbial communities from western Arctic Ocean - ArcticOcean_MG_CB11_88 | ecosystem: Environmental > Aquatic > Marine > Oceanic | place: Arctic Ocean: Canada Basin | collected... | reverse complement strand
GTCGCCAGTTGCATCGGCTCACCCATTGAGCACGAAGAAGACAGACCAGGCGACCGTCGCACCGAGTGGATCGCCATCGCTGGCCGCGGCACTCGGTCGTCCGATCGCAGCGCCGTCGACTCGAAAGCTCGCCGCCGACCTCGGAGTCGACCTGGAGGTGGTTCGAGGGTCAGGTCCGGGAGGCCGGATCCTGCGCGGTGACGTGCACGCGACAGCCGCGACATCAATGCCTTCGATGCCAGTTGAGCAAGCGGCAGCCGACGGGGACGTCGTTCGGGAGCCGTTGATCGGGGTTCGCGGCACCATGTTCCGTCACATGACCGAATCGAGTGGTGCACCCGCCACCACAACCTCGACGTTCACGGTGCGCATGGAACGCGTCGAGGAACTCGTCAGCGAACTCCGCGTGGATCACTCGCCTTCTGTCGGCGTGTTCGCCATAACGAGCCTCCGCGTGGTCCAGGCACTTACGCAGAATCCGCGGCTTAACGCCACAGCGGATCCCGATAGCAACGATCTCCTGCTCCATCGGCCGGTTCATCTGGCTGTCGCCGTCGCCTCACCGTCAGGACTCGTCGTTCCTGTCCTTCGCGACGCGCAGAACCTCCAGCTCGCCGAACTGAGCAACGCAATCGGTGAGGTTGCCAAGCGCGCTCGGGAGGGCAGGCTCGCCACAGCCGATCTGCGGGGAGGTACGTTCACGGTGTCCAGCACCGGTGGATTGGAAAAGGCATGGGTCACGTCGGCCCAGCCACTCATCAATCTCCCCCAAGTCGCCATCCTGTGGATGTCACGTACCCGGGACGAAGCCGTGGTCGACGACGGTGTAGTTCGGTCCGGTCGGGTTATGAGTTGCAGTCTGTCCTTCGATCACCGGTACATCGACGGCGCCGAAGCAACCGCGTTCATCAACGACCTCACATCACTCGTCAGTGACCCGCAGCAGGGCCAATCATGAACACTGACCGACCGCGGGAACTCGTCGTACTCGGCGGCGGCCCAGGGGGCTACGTGGCCGCGATTCGGGCCGCACAACTCGGTGTCGCAACAACTCTGGTCGAAGAAGCGAACCTCGGCGGCGTCTGCCTGAACGAAGGATGCGTGCCGAGCAAGGCATTGATACACGACGCCGACGAAGTGCAGCACGACCTGGAGCTTGGGCTGATCGACGATGACCAGCGAGCAATGCGTTTCGCCGCGTCGAAGGCCAACCGCGGCGCCACGATCGGTCGGCTCCGGCAAGGTGTCGCCGGTCTCCTACGAGCCAACGGTGTCGAAACCGTCACGGGTCGCGGAACGCTCGCCGATGCTCACACAATGCGAGTCGTCGACGGCGAGAACGTTACGCGGTTGCGCTTCGACGAGCTGATCGTTGCGACCGGGTCTGAGGCGCTCGTGCCACCGGGCATGGACGTCGACGGTAAGTTCGTGCTGACGGCGCGGGACATTCTCGAACTCGACGAGCGTCCCGGTCGCGCCGTCGTTGTAGGCGGCGGCTATATCGGACTCGAGCTTGCGTGTGCGCTCCAGCGGTTCGGCACCGAGATCGTCGTGGTCGAGGCCACCGAACGAATCCTTGCGGGAATTGAACCCCTCCTGGCAGAGCACCTCGGCTCCCGTCTCGAACAGGACGGAATCGACGTACGCCTCAACACGACGCTGGTCGAGGTCTCCGAGCGATCGGTTTTAGTGCACGATCAAAATGGTGACACCGTCATAGACACCGACGCCGTGGTTGTTGCTGTCGGACGACGACCTCGGACGTCGGGAATCGGTCTCGAACACGCTGGCGTCGTACCGAACGCGACCGGGCATCTCGACGTGGACGACCAACTCCGCACAGCGGTTGGCCACATTCGGGCAATTGGGGACGTTACGAACGGGCCCGCACTTGCACACAGGGCCATGGCCCAGGGGCGGGCGGCCGCAGCCTCGATCGCCAACCGCCCGGGGACCTACCGGCCCGCGGCCGTGCCCGCTGTGGTGTTCACCACGCCGGAGATCGCAACGGTGGGTCTTCGCCTCGACGAGGCGCTCGGACGGGGGGTCGATGCCCGTCAAGTCCGGTTCCCGCTTGCTGCGAACGCCCGGGGACTCACCCTCGGCGGCGATGGCTTCGGCCTGCTCGTCCACGAGGTTCGCACCGGTCTCGTGCTGGGCGCTCATCTCCTCGGCCCGGGCGTGGGGGAACTCATCGGCACCGCCACTTTGGCGATCGAGATGGGTGCAGTGATCGAAGACCTCGCTGGAACCATCTTCCCGCATCCGACGATCAGCGAGGTGTTCGGTGAGTTGGCCGATGAGGCGCTCGGTCTCCCAACGCACGCAGTGCCGTCCAAGAAACAGAGAGAGTGACGAATCGTGCCACGCCCCAGTAGATGGAATGACGTCGTCGAGGCGGCCGCAGTGGTGTTCAACGAACGCGGCTATCACGCCACCCGACTCGAGGACATCGCCGAGGCCCTCGGGATGCAGAAGGGGAGCCTGTACAACTACATCGACAGCAAGGAGGCACTGCTGCTGGCAGTCGTCACGCCGCCGGCAACCCAGCTGTTGGATTCCCTGTCGACGCTCGCCGAGTCGGACCTTCCCGCATCAGAGAAGATCCGTCTCGTCGCTCGGGGCCATGCTCGTATCCTCGAGGAATACCTCCCGTACGTCGCGGTGTACGTGCACGAGATCGCCGGTCAGTCGCACTCCGAGAAGTGGCGCGAGATGGACCGCTCCTATGTCCGGCATCTGAGTGCGATCATCGACGACGGGCGCCAGACCGGCCTGTTCGACCCCGCGACCGACCCGCTGATATCGGCGATGGCATTGATCGGTGCATTGAACTGGATGACGCGGTGGTATGTACGGAGCGGCACGCTGTCGGCCGAAGAGATCGCCGAGAGGATCGCCACCACTTTCCTCGCTGGCCTGCTGGCTCGCAACCAGCCGGCTGCGCCACGCTCTGACGATCAAGAATAGACGACCTCGCCGGTGTCGGCGTCGATGGCCGAGAGCGCCCCAGTGGGACACATAGTGATCGCCTCGGCCAACTCCGGATGATCGTCCACTTCGAACCGGAGAACCACCACGAGGTTCTGTTCGTCGTGTCCGAACACGGACGGATCACTCAGCACACACTGTTGAGCCCCGACGCAGGTGTCCACGTCGGCTTCCACCCGGAGGCGACGGGGCTGGCTCATGAGGCGGGCTCGATGTCGCCGACGCGGACAGGAAGCGTGGTTAGACCTCGACTGAGCAGGGTCGGATGCCAGTCAAGCGCGTCGCGGTCGAGGAACTCGATGTCGCGAAATCGTCGAACAATCGACTCGATGGCGACGCTGCCCTCCACCCGTGCGAGGGGAGCTCCGAGGCAGTAGTGGACACCGCCGCCGAACCCGACGTGGCCGCCGTCTTCCCGGTCGAGTACGAGCCGGTCCGGGTCGGAGAACCGCTCCGGATCACGATTGGCAGCGCTGGGAACGAGGAACACCCTGCTTCCCGCCTCGAGTGTCTGATCACGGATCTGGAGTTCCTCTGCGACGATGCGAACCGACACCTTCGCCGGTCCGTCGTAGCGCAGGAACTCCTCGATCGCCGGGCCGATCAGCTCATCAGGCGCCGCCGTGAGCCGAGCGAGTTCGCCCGGGTGGTCAAGCAACCCCAACATGCCGCTCCCGATCAAGCTCGTGGTGGTCTCGTGTCCCCCAAACAGCAGCAGGACGCAGGTCGAGAGCACTTCGTCGTTGGTCAACGCGTCATCGTCATCTCGGGCATCGATGAGCGAGCGCATCAGATCATCGCCCCCGACCTCGCTGTGCCGGCGGATGAGCCCGTCGAGGTAACTCGTCAGCTCCGACATCCCCGCTATCGCCTGCTCGCGTCGGTCCGGTTGATCCAGCGCACCGAACACGAGCGCAGTGATCTGATCGGACCACTTCTTGAACAGGTAGCGGTCTTCGGGCGGTACGCCGAGCATCTCGGCGATCACAATCGCAGGGAGAGGATAGGCAATGTCACGCACGAGGTCGATGGGATGCTCCGGATCGAATTCGTCGATCAGCTCATCGACGATCCTTTGGACGCGCGGGCGCCAAGATTCGGTCTCCTTCATGGTGAATGAGGATTGAAGCAAGCGCCGTAATCTCGTGTGGTCGGGTGGGTCCTTGAACACCAGCCAGTTGGAGAGGACGTGCAGCACGTTTTCGAATGCCTCGTCCTGGTCAGGATTGTTGGCTGAGAACGCGGCGATCCGGTTCGCCGAGAACCGGGGGTCACGAAACGCCTGCGTCACGTCGTCGAATCGCGTCACGAACCACGCCCGGTACTTCGCATTCCAGTACACCGGCGTGTCGCGCTGCATCTCGCGGAAGTAGGTGTACGGATCCCGGACCCGCTCGGGGGAGAGCACGTCGTCATCGATCATTGATCATTTCCTTTCATCGCAGATTTGGCGGCCGGCGCGACGATCATCGTTCCAACGCCACGATTACGCACGCGTTCCCGTCAATGCCGGACACGCCACCGCCCATCGTTTCCACGAGCTTGCGTCGGGCGCTGTCCACTTGCCGGTCGCCGGCCCGTCCGGTCAGCTGCCAGACGATCTCCGCGATCTGAGCCAGTCCCGTGGCGCCGAGCGGATGGCCGCGGGAAAGCAGGCCGCCCGACGAATTCACCGGCATCGCGCCGCCGAGCGACGTCGCGCCGTCGCGGATCAACGCCGCCCCTTCACCCCGTGGGCGAAGACCCAACGCCTCGGTCGTAACAATCTCACCGATGGTGAAAGCATCGTGGCACTCGATGACGTCGAAGTCGCCGGGACCCAATCCCGCTGCTTCGTATACCTCCGCGGCGGTGTCCCGAATCACTTTGAATCCCCAGGCGTCGTCGCTGCGCTGGTCCCACGGACCGCCCGACCGCATCACCGAAGCCCGGACCCCGACGACATGATCGCCGTCGACATCGGGTGGACCGACCACGACGGTGGCGGCACCATCTGACAGCGGGCAGCACTGGAGCAACGTGAGAGGACCGGCGATCATCCTCGAAGCGAGCACATCGTCGACGGTGGGAACGGGTCGTCCCTGCGACCTCATATTCAGCGATCCATTCGTGTGATTCTTGACCGCGACGCTGGCGAGATCTCGGTGGGTGACGTCATGGACGGCGAGATACCGCGATGCCGCCATCGCATACAGTGCGGGGAGCGCGAGGCCAGCCCTCCCTTCGGCGTCGGTGTTCTCGGGCACGATCGGCCCCTCGAACTCGTTCGTCATCTTCTCCACGCCGACAGCGAGGACACCCTGGTAGCGCCCGTGTTTCACTGCGGCGACCGCTTCGTGGAACGCCGATGTGCCACTAGCGCATGCGTTCTCCAGCGTGATGATCGGAACGCCAGTGATCCCCAGCGGGTGGAGCGCTCGTTGGGCGACACCTGGTGCGCCGAACACCGTGCCGAGAAAGACGGCGTCGATGACAGGGCGGCCGGCATCGTCGAGTGCTTCGGCGACCGCTCGCCAGACGAGCTCCGACGGATGCAATGACTGCTGCTTGCCGAAGAGTGACGTGCCGACGCCGAGAATCGAAGCAATCATGACGACTTCCGATTCGTCGCGGTCCGTGAGACTTCGATGTCGCCGCGCTCGTTGATGCCACTGATCGTGACGCGGCTCCCGACGACAAGCGGTTCCTGGGTGCCGTCAACGTGAGCAAGAAACCGCGGCCCGTCGTCCAGATCGACGTAGGCCAGTCCATAGGGCGCCGAAATACCGGCGATGTCCAGGTGCACGACGGTCGATGACCACACGATTCCCCGAGGCCCAAAGTCGGTGGCAACCAGTTCACCGGCGCAGTCGGGGCACCTTGGGGCGTGAACCGCCCGCGCGACTCCGCACTCCGCGCAGCGCCACCCGCGGAGCTGAGCGCAGCTGTGATCGGGCGTCAAGCGCTGGCGAGGGTCGGGCCGTTCGGGCTCAATTCGACGCGCCATACCGTTTGGCATAGTGCAATCATAAACGACCGTTCGGTCGGAAACAAACGTTTCTGTCTGATTGAAAATCTTAAAAACGCATATTTTATTAGGGTTCCCGAGCGTCACGAGGGCGCAAGATGTCGACTCGTGGTTCAACTGTCCGCCGTTCAACCCGCTTTGAGTACCTGTGGGTGCGCGAAATTCGGGCGTGGGCGTTGACCACGCGAGATCATCGTTCTACGCCACCAACTCGTCGTGGGCCACCGCCAACATGAGCGACCAGCGCTCATCAATGACGACCGGTCGCTGTTTGGCGCCATCGCCCACGCACTCACACAAAACATGCTGAAACTGTCTGGTCCGAGCGAGATTTATCATGATCGTTGTCATGAGAAATGCACGATCTCGGAAATGCGTCAACGCGGTGGTCAAACTCTTTGAATGGAAACTCGCCTCATGACCGCCGGCGAGCAGCGCGCGTGTGAACTCGGCTGAAAGGACGGCGATAAGCAGATTCTGCGGCAAGATCGTGATCGTCACGGGAGCTGCGGGGGACATCGGGCGCGCCGCGGCGGTGCGCTTTGCCAGCGAGGGCGCTGCAATCGTCGCCGTCGACCTCGAGGATTTGGCTGAGACTGTCGCCGCTGTCGAGGCTGCCGGCGGGAAGGCGCTTCCGGTGCGGGCCGACGTGACGAGGTCCGCCGACGTGGCCACCTACGTGCAGCGGGCGATCGACACGTTCGGTGGTGTCGACGTCCTATTCAACAACGCCGGTATCGAGGGAGACGTCTCACCTCTCGAGGACTACCCCGAAGCGATGTTCGACAGGGTCCTCGACGTGAACGTCAAGGGCGTCTGGCTCGGCATGCGCCACGTCGCCGCCGCCATGCGAGCCCGCGGTGGCGGAGCGATCATCAATTCATCGTCCAGAGCCGGCTTGGTCGGGACCCCGAACCTGATCGCCTACGGCGCGGCGAAGCACGCAGTCATCGGCATGACCAAGACCGCGGCCATCGAGCTGGCACCGGCCGGCATCCGGGTGAACGCCGTTTGCCCTGGACCCATCGATACCCGCATGATGGAGGCGATCGCGGCCGGCAGGAACCCCGAGGACCCGCGCATGTTCCTGAATCGGAGCGCTGAGCGGAATCCCATGGGTCGGATGGGCAAGCCGGAGGAGGTCGTCGCACTCGTGACGTTCCTTGCCTCGGACGACGCCTCATACATCAACGGCAGTTGGCACTCGGTCGACGGTGGGCTCGGCACCACATGAGCCACGACCTTAACGGCGGTGATGTCGTCGGCGATGCCCAAGCGCTCTATTGGGATCTGGTCCTGAGGGGGCCGAATACTCATCCACCCTGTGTTCTCAACGGTTTCAACGGAGGGACCACAGTCACCCTGCCGCGACAGTGCGCCTCCACGCGGCGGTCGTTCACCTCAGGCCGTCCCGAACCGGCGACCCGCGGTAGCGGTGTGCCGTTCCCTGGGGTCCCGGTTGAACCTGGTCGAAGCTTGCGTCAGTCAGAGCCTGGTGGATGTTCAAGGAGCGCTGCCCAGGAGTCGGCCTGGCCGCCAACTAAGGGCGGCAACACAACAACCGGTTGCTCAGCCACAGGCGCCGATCAGGTTCTTGACTGCGACCCAGTGGCGTCGGTCGCCGGACTCCATCAAGTCCACCCAACCGCTGCACGAGGCGCCAAACGCGCGTCCTCGTCTCGAACTTGCATGTGACCTTTATTTCACCTACTCGATTCGCATCCCAGAGATGGCGCGAGAGATGACCAACTGTTGGATCTGCTCGGTGCCTTCGAAGATGTCGTGGATCTCAAGATTTGAGGGTAAAATCCCTGCTCAGGGCACCTCCGTGGACCACAAAACCCGGGTTTTTGGACCAGAAACGCACATTTACAGTCCGATCTGCAAGCAATTTTTGGTCCTGCGTAAGGGGTCGATTGACAGCTGACGTTGCATGCGCACGGTCGATCTACATGTCCGTCCGCAACTCCCCCACAGCAGCGCCCATCAACCGACTCTGGAACGTCAGCGACTTGGCGCTTTATCTTGGCGCGAGCGAACAAGACGCCCTTCACATCTCACAACGATGCGGCTTTCCTCGCCCGGTGCCGCTCGGCGGAGCACATGAACCGCTCTGGCATGGACCCACCGTCGATACCTACGTTGCCGAACTCAGCACACCACTTCAAGCCGGCGAGTCTTTGCGCACCAGTTCCCCACCACCTATCTCTGCTAGCAAAGCACGCCAAGCCGCTGGAGTTCAGTGATGCCTCGGCCAAAGAACCCGCTCGGCAACCCGGTCAGCATTCAGAAACGAGGCGAGTTCCTCGACATCCGGTACTACCCGAACGGCGTTGTTGGCGATCCATCAGAGCGGCGTTGGCTGAACGCAAAGTTTCCGTTCGACACCGCTGAAGAGGTCATACAAACAGTTGCCGAGCAGCTCCGAACAAGCCTCATTGCTCACAGATCCGCGCACGGGCAAGGCACCGTCGATGAACTCCACGCTGTGACGACTCGCGAAGCTGTTGACGCGTTCGTGCGAAGCCTCAAGCAGAGCGGAAACACTCCGGTTGGCACGTCAAAAGCCATCCAGAGTCGACTGAGTTACAACTTGAGCGAAAGCTTTGGGGACATCTTGATTGCAGAGCTGTCGCTGCACACAGCAGAGATCGTCGAGCAAGTCGACAAACGAAAAGCGATAAGAAGCAAGGTCCTTCGCAAAGAGGGCACTCGCAACGACATCTGCATGACGCTTGGACAGTTCGGAGCTTGGGCCGTCTCGAATCTGCACATCCCAGATCCATTCAAGAACGAACTCGCCAAACGGCAACAAGCTGCGCCGCAACGAAAGCGGCAGCGAGCCATGCAAAAAGTCGACCGCGAGGATCCTTTCGTCAGAGACGAACAGACGCTCGACATTGAGTCCGTCGACCCTGATTCGCTGCCGGACAGACACGAGATCGAACGCATCACCAAAGCCGTCTACTGGCGAGCGTCTACTGGCTCAGTCGTTGAATCCAACGTCAACGACCACCGTTCCAACCGGTGTGCAATCGACCCTGACGCCGCCCGACAGACAAGTCGAGCAATCTTCTTCTTCGCCGCAACAGGGCTTCGTGAATGCGAAGCTCTCGCTGCGCACACGTCGAGGATTCGCATCAGCCAACAGATCGTGCGAATCGACAGACAACTCGACCGCTACGAGCCTTGGGATCCTGGGCAGCGACCACCGCTGACAGCACCGAAACACAACATCGAACGAAACGCCGTGGTGTGGCCAGAGTTCATTCCAATGCTGAAAGAACTTGTTGCGTATGCCGACGAGTTCAACGACGGCTGGCTGTTTGCGCCCACTGCCGGCCAGCGCTGGTGGGCAGCCGGTTTTCCAAACCTGATCAAACGCGCCACTCAAGAACAGGTCGACCTCGGCCAGTCCCCGTGGACCCACCGGCTTCACAGCCTTCGCCACTTTTATGCGTCGCATTCGCTCGCTGGGCAAGAGCACGGCGGCCAAGGCTGGTCCGTTCCGTTCGTGAGTCGATCACTCGGCCACGCTTCAGAAGAGACCACAAAACAGACATACAGGCACATCATCAGTGGCGAATGGGAAGCAGCCCGAAAGGGCGGCCAATCGATACTTGCCTTCGATGACGAGGACTAGACCACAGCAGCGTGGCAGAGCGCGATGGAGGGTGGTTCGTCGTCGACGGCGTGACCTCAAATAGCGACAAAAGTGGCTCGGAGAAAGCAGCTCGCCGAACCGGCTGTCACTTCGCCGGTTGAAACTTCTTCGAGTTGACGGCGTTAAAACAGCGGTTATTTCCGTCAGCCGGACGATGACTTCCTGATCCTGGCGGGCCTTCCTCGCTGGTTCTGAGAGCGCACCGTCTACCCGGCCGGTGCGCTCGACTGCAGCGTTGCTCAAAACGAGCACGTTAATGAGGCGAAACTAACCGCGGGCAGCGCGTCGTTGAAGACCTGACACCACAACCATTGAGCGGCAAACCCGAGAGAAGACAACCAATGAACACTGAACCTGAAATTACAGCCACCGAGGCAGCATCTACCTCCAAGATCCGAAGCACGCTCTGGACTGCCCGGTCTCAGAAAGGCAAAGCAGGCCTACTCGCCGGTCTACTCATTGCAGGCGTCGCGGTCTCTGCGTGTTCCGGCGAGACAGCAAAGGCGTTGGAGATCGCCACCGGCACGGTTCAGGTTGATCTAGCGATGGGCGCAGACGAAATCGACTGGGTAGCACTTGATCTTCCCGAGCCGATCCCGCCACGCCTTTGAGACGCTAGGAGTCAGCGCAGTT
>Ga0115003_10004807_pt1 | contig 10298 bp, 7 predicted proteins | sample ArcticOcean_MG_C_7_FD_88736 | JGI IMG/M metagenome (GOLD analysis project Ga0115003, IMG submission 88736) | Marine microbial communities from western Arctic Ocean - ArcticOcean_MG_CB11_88 | ecosystem: Environmental > Aquatic > Marine > Oceanic | place: Arctic Ocean: Canada Basin | collected... | reverse complement strand
TGGATCAGAAAGATTGTCTGCGCGTATTAGAATAGCTTCACGTGAAGTCTTAGTGATTATTCTTGCAGCATCTATAATGTATTTAGCTGAAATTTGAGAAGAGTTTTCTAGAACTCTTTCCGCCTCACAGAAAATATTTATAGATTCTTTTAAGTTTGATAAGCGAAGCTCTTTATCTGAAATAGCTTGAGCTAGAGTCGCAATATCAATACCAGACATTGAATTCTTTTTGATTAGATCTGCCATGTCTCTTATCTGCGAAGACAATCCTTCTTTAAATACATCAGACAAGGATTCTGACAAGTCATTCTCTCGAGATCTTAAATCAGAGGCTTCATTCAAAAAAGACTCAACTTTTTCCAAATGAGACGAACTGTCCAAATTCTCTATAATGTTGATTTCAAATTCTTCTAAGTCAGTTGGTAGTGATTCAGTGAGTAATTTAAGCTTATTAACGCAAGAATTTTTTATATTAACATCTGCTTCAAACTCTTTTAATTGAGATCTTACATTTACAGAATTTTGATATGTCTTAGAAATGTCATCGGCCAATCCCAGTATCTCATCAGCAGAAAATGGATCAATATTAGTTCTTTTTATATCCTTCCACCAATTGTTGCATTGTTGAGCTTCTATCCATGCATCTTCAACAGCTCTTAACAAAACCTCTACTTCGTCTCTCTCAACTTGTGAAATATTCTTTGCCATAGGAACACTATAGCCCTGTAATTCCTTAGGTAATGAATTTATATCGCTTCTTAAAGAGATTGCATTTCCAAGAATCTGATGAACATTTTTCCCAGAACCACCAAATTCAGATGATAAAGTTTGTATGTAGATTCCTAATTCATCTCTAGTTTTTTTAAACGAATTTTTTAGACCTTCTAGCTCTTGAGGAGATGTTGGAAATCTCGCTTCTATTCTGTCTCTTATAGAGGAAATAATCTGCTCTTTTGACGATCTTGCTGCTTGTAAAGGCAACAGAAAGTGACCCAATCCAAACTTCTCAAGTCTTGATCTAACTACTTCTAGTGCTGCTGACTTCTCTGCAACAAACATCACTTTTTTTCCTTGAGCTAAATTTGCTGCAATAGTATTTACAATTGTCTGTGATTTACCAGTGCCCGGAGGGCCTTCAACAGCTAAATTCTTTCCATCCATTACATCAACAATTGTACTAAATTGAGATGAATCAACATCAGTAACAACTAGAGGAACCTTATTCTCAATGAATGGGTCATCAATGTTATACTCATCGCCAAATATAGAAACTTCTCTATCAACATCTGAACTACCGCCAAATAGAGAAGATATGATTGGGTTATCAGCAAAATTCCATTCACTGCTTTCATCAAGATCATAATACATTGAAAGCTTAGCAGAAGGGAAGACTCCTAAGACAACCAAGCGTTTGAATTTCCAATCCATGCCTTTGGGATTTTGAGACTCAATTTTGGTAAAATATTCTTCAATTGAATCCCCAACTTCATATTTTGGTAATTCAATTCCGTAATCTATACGCAACTTCTCTGATAAAGTCATATTCCATTCTGGCGTTGCATCCTCGGCTGATATCCAGAATTCTTGACCAGATCTTCCTCGTTTTTTCTCCAATTCTATTGGCAAAAGAATCAATGGAGAATGGAATGTCTTTTCTGATTCTTTGCTCTGTTTCCACTCAACAAAACCAAATCCAGCATATAAAACATTGATTCCAACTTCCTCTTTCCAAGTTCTGTCCTTTAAAGAAAGAGCATTTAACTTTCTCTCTAGTGCATCTGGTAATAAGAGGGTTTGAATATTGTTATCTGAGTGTCGTCCATCTTTGTGCTCTTCACCTTCTACTGACAAGTCATAATGTGGATTAATTCCATGATTTATTGCATGTTGCTGTATTGAAAGATTTGCCTTCGTCTGCCTTGCTGGCATCTTTAATTTTGCTCTAATCCTATCCTTTAAGCTACGTTCAGCCTTAGCTAATAAATCAGGAGCCTTCTCATTTTCTTCATCTATCTTGTCGATTTCTCCCAAATAGAGCTCTTCACTTATTAAAGCCTCTGATAGTGCATCATGAAATTCTCTTGTCGTTTCATCTTTCAATTCCTCTTCTAATGCTGGCAAAGGAACAATTTTCATTTTTCCAGATTGCAGCTTATCAAACAAAAAGTTAAGAACCTCATCAACGACTCTTATGTTGGAGCCATGCTTATCTTTTAAACTAACGGAAATTAAAGGGTTTCGTCTCGTTAGATCTAGAAGCTTTAATTTTAATTTCTCAATTTTGCCGTTAATGACCTTTGAACGATCGTCAGATTTATTTTCGATATTATTATTTTCAGAATCACTCATGTCTATTAAAGTTTATTAAGATTTAACGAGATCCTAATTAGAATTTTTATAAATTGCTAAAACAATGAAGGTTTTTATTGCAAAATTGCTATCAATCTCATCTTGCGTTACAGTTGTCTAATCTGAGAGAGGTAAATTGTACAAAAATACTAATCTAGTAACTTAATGTAAAATTCATTCTGAGGATAGATGCAAGCTTTTAGTGATGATAGGCCTGCACCTGAATTGAGAGGTTACGAGGTTAAATTCCTTTTATTAAGTCCCCCTGCATAGAAAAGGGCACTTCACCATAACTAATAAGAGTCGTGTTAATACTACTATGCCCCAAGTTCTGGCTCCAAGCCTTAAGTTGTTGCATATTGTTGCATCTCATTTCGCCAATAGCAGTTAAGGTATTTCTGAAAGAATGAGGGTTAAAATATGGCAAATGATATGCTTCAAAAGATGTTTTAAATATCTCTCTAATCTGGGAAGTACTTTGCCAGTGATCTTTTGTTAGTCCTATTGCTTTAAAAGAATTATTCTCATCATGCCCCAATTTTGTTCTAGGAAATAGTGGGTCGTTAACACCAAAGAGTTTTTCAGTTATTAGGTAATTAATCCAATCTAGCACAATTTTTTCTACATCTTCTCCAACCGGAAAAAAGAAAGTATAGATTGTTTTACTATTTTTTGTTCTAACCTCATTCGGATCTTGAAAAACCAGCTTTTTATAAATATCAATATGCTTTATTTTCAAGCTAGCAATGGCATTATCTCTAATACCAGTCAATATTGTAAAGGCAATCAGGGCTTTATTTCTTCTCTCAATGTCATTAGTTTCAGGTAGGCTAAATATAACCTTTCTTACTTGCTCCATTGTAGGAAAGTCAACAATCTTTCTGGATTTTGCAGCTCTTTTATCATTTTCAAGAAGATTGAAATAATCAATATCAGTTAGTTTGATCTTTGACCTATAGCCAGCTTGGCAAACTAACCAATTAAAGAATTGTTTTAGATTGTTGATTATATGAAGCAAAGTTGACTTACTAATAACTTCATTTTTTTTATTCTTTTGATTTGAGATGAATTTCTTAAAGGCAATAGCTTGATCTTTATTGAAAGTGCCAAAGTCCTTAAATTTATTATATTCCTCAAATCTAAATAGAGAGTTTCTAACCTGATTTAAGGTTTTTACACTCCTTCCTTTTGATTCTTGTAAATATTCATAATATTGCTTTTTAATCCTTTCGTTTCGTGCGTTATATTTAGTCATTTCTTGTTAAATTTTTATTGTTATTGCTTGAGAAACTGGCTCCTTGTTTTATATCACAATTGGAGCTGTTAGGGAGGTGTTCTATTAAGTGTTGATTATGAGGCTGTTGGACTTCAAAAGTATTTTGCAGGTGACTAAGATACTTGAGAGAGAATCTTTTGTTCATTTTACCCTCACAGATAGAACACAGAGCCCTTAGATTGCCACACTTTTGGTTTTCAGTTGATATGGTAACCAAATTGTCTTTAGGCTTCCTAGGCTTCTTGCACTTAAAGCAAAATAGTTCGTCCATTTCGCATTTAATTTTTTTGCTAGCCTGTCTTCTGGTCAAAAACTCTTTAAGATCTTTGCCATGAATTAAGCGAGGTCTTTTATTATCAATAGTTTTCAAGTCCTCTTCTCTAATCCAATTATCAACAGTATTCTTATGCTTATTGAAGTCTTGACAGAATTCAGTAATTGAATAAGTGTAGTTGATTTTAATGAGATTAAGATTAATTTTTCTTTTGTATTTTTTCATAACCACCCCTAATTCGCGTTAGGGTTGGTTCTTTGCTCCAAGAACTGAAGCAAGTCACTAGATCTATATTTACAAAGCCTACCAACTTTGATTACTGGCAGATTGTATCTTTTAGAGCAATGCCATATTGCAAGAGTATTTTCCTTAATCCCAAGAAACTGAGCCGCTTCTTTTCTGGTTAGTAGTTTGTCATTTAAATTTTGCATTTTGCTATTAATTTAACTGTTAATAAAACATCAATTCACATGAATTAACAGTTAAGATCGTAATAGCAGATAAATCTAAATAATGGATGAGGAAAAACCCTAGATTGCATGTTAGATTAGGGTTAAATCTAGGGTTTAGATTAATGAGTCTTTATATTATAGGGGGAGGGGGATAGCATTTAGAAACTATATAATCCTGTCCTGGACATCTCCATATTCTATTCTTCTTGCAATAACTCTAGATGTTATGGGGTTTGGTTCTTCTCCATCTGGTATATTTGGAGCAAGATCTTTTTTAACATCTTTATAATACTCTTTTCTAAGAAAGATTTTGCGCTCTATAATATTAGTTGGAATTTTACTAGCTCCATTAGGATCAATTAGTTCTAAAAATAAGTCTCCTTTTCTAATTGGATCTCTTTCTCGCTTTTCAACTAATGGAGTGAGCGAGCCACCACTTAAGAACTGATTCAGTTCATCTTTTGATAAATAAAGTCCAACAATTTTAACTTTATTTCTTGATAAATCTCCATCAAAATTTTTGACTCTTTCAAATAAATTAGTAGCTGATTCTGGAGATGGAAATCTTCCTGTTGACTTACTATTAGTAACCGTGGGTGATTTCAATCCTATATCAAAGGACATACTATCTTTAGCTATCGAAATTGATAAAGAATAACCATCCTTAGCATCATTGGGATCGTAATTTTCGAAAAATTCTTTTATGGTAGCTGGATTTAGGTGCTTTAATTTTCTTTCGTGACCATCTAAATTACCTTCATCTAGAAAGAACTCTAAATCTGTTTTGGACAAAGAAACTTTAAGCCTATTATTTCTTATCAATGTATTTCTAAAGGGATCCGGTATCCTTCCCAGAATTCCCATTTTCAAAACTGTATAATCTTTATCCTTATAATAATCTCTAGTTTTAGACCCTTCATTCTTATACTTAACCATAAACTTTTCCTTATCAACTCCAGCTATATTTTGATAAGTTTGGACTTTAATTGTTCCTTTAGACTCTCCTATATCATCTCTAGTTGGGACAATAAATTTTTTCGATGTTTCTTGAGTAGCTTTGTTTGTCAGGTAAGTAAAAGAAGCATTACTTTTATCAAGAGTATTGGTGGTTTCTTCATGAGGATGATTATATCCACCAGTACCACTTGCAGAAATTAATGCTGCTCTTGCTCCAAGACCATCTACAAATAGCGTATTTTCAGATTTTGCTCCAGGAAAATTCATTTTTGAGCCATGATGAGGAACAAGAAATGCTTGAATTGGAAAATATTTAATTACTCCACCGGAGAGCTCCTCTTTAAGTTGTAAATATTCTATTAAATTTCTATTTGTTTCAAAGTCTCCAGCCGTATAATACCGAAAATTATCCATACTAACTAATGATACTACAGATCCATTATTGTCATCTTCCATTAAAGCAAAATCTACTCTATTTCTCCTAACGTGCAAATCTAATTCTCCACCTTTAAAAAATCCATCAGCTGCAAGAAACTCTATAGATGGGGCACTATCTGGTTTTGGTTGTTCTAAAACCATCCATATATTTTGACCAATCTTATTATAGCCAAAAATAATACGCTTCCTAACAGCCAAATCTTTATCTGCCTGATTTAGAATATCTCTTTGAATAAAATTCTTAAGCCTTCCATAAACAACATCACCACCACCTTCCTTGCCACTGTGGATTATAAACTTAGTGTTATCGTTAAGATAAATATCCTTTTGCTTAACCATCTCCAATATTCCTTCAGCATGGTCAATGTCATCATGAGTTATTATTACTGCATCTAAGGCTTTTAATCCCTCTTGTGAGAGAGCAAGGGTTAAGGCGCGCTTCTTCCTTCTGTCTTTGGCTATAGATGCTACTACCGTGGCTATTTGATCAATTATTCTTTGCTTCTCAGGATTTGGCGTTCCATCTTGCTTATCTTTTCTACCCTTTGTTGGCGTATTTAATTTTTCATTTAGTGTTCTATATTCTTTTTCTTTGGTTAAAAGATCTTCTTGCTTGAGATCCAAAGCAGTTTTTATTTGTGCGTAGTTACCGCCAATCTTACTATCTAAATAATCTTTTATATATCCTCGAGCATTACTTTTTCCACCATCAATTAGAATTGCTTTATCAACCTCATATTTTTTGATATCTCGATTTAATTTTTTAAATAAAATAAGGGCAGAATCACCCTGACCAATATCTAATTGATGAATTTCGAGCTTCCAATCTGAATCTTTTTTCTTTGCCTTTACGGAAGGTATTATTTTATTACTTTTCATTGATAAATAAGGTTAGATTTTAGATTTAAATTTCTTTGTGACTTGATACCAAACCAGGCTTTTTTAAATCCTTGGTTGCTTCATTTTTCCAAATTTCATTATATTTATTCGCTGAAACATTATATAGATCCATAGCCAATATTTGAAAATCCTCTTTTTCTCCACGCTTAATAGCCTTGTTCTGAATTTGTTCTTTGAACCAATCTAGGCATTTATTATCTAGCCATTTTTGAGACATGCTTTTTCTTAAGCCAGAGAAACATCCTTTTACAGCATCAATAAAGAGTCGATCGTTTATGTTAAAATTTGCAAGTCTGGTATCATAAATAATTAAATCACTGAACCAACATTCGCTTATATTTTCTTGATTTATTCCTAAACTTCTGTTGGTTAATTTAATAATAATTGAAGGTGTTTTGTTAGAGGAGGGCTTGCAGTTATCAACTATTTCTTGGCTACTTAATTTTTCTTTAAGAAGAAAAATATCAAAGTTTAGATTAAAGATTTCTTTTTGGCCTAATTTTATTAATTTACCTGAAATGAGATTCTTTTTGTTAACTCTTATCTCTAAAACTTTTATTAAGAAATCAGCTATTCCCCCTATAGTCATTTTATAGGCTAAATCTTCATTGTTTTTAAGTTCTCTTTTAGAACCACAGCCAGCATTAAAACAATGAATGTATCGGATTCTATCTCTCGTCCTGATTTCTATCTCTTCATCGCACTGAGGGCAATTTATAAACTGTAAATATTCTTCTTTTAGATCTAAGTTTAGAGCTAAAGAGGCCAAAAGTTCCTTATCAAACTTGGAATAAAGATCAAATTTTATAAAACCATCAGAATGTTTGTTGCTAAACTGTTTGACTATTTTGTGAATTGTTTGGTTTATCATTTCAATTTTCAGGTTCTTGATTTTCTTTGATCTTCATTATCCCTGAATCTTGTAGGCAATCCAATATTTCAAAATCAATATCATCCTCGCCAATATTACAGATATTATTCTTGTTGGTTATTTTGAAGTCCTTGGTGGCTATTTTGTTTTTGTCAAAAGGATCTTGGTAGTAGGCAATAAAACTTACCCAAAGTGGCTCAAGTTCATCAAAAAAAACCTCATTTTTTGAAGATTCATCAATAGCTATATATTTTTCTAGGTTATCGAATAAATTGTTGTATTTGTTATTCTTCTTACCTGACTTTATCTCTATTGTTTCATTTGATGAAAGATTTAAAAGATTTATTGAGGTTGGAATAATTTCTTTGATATTTAACTCAGGCTTAATCTTGAAGCTAATTTCTTGATTGTTGATTAGGTCTTCATAAACCTTATCTAAATCGTAAACATCATTTTTCTCTTGTTCTTGTGGTATTTCTTCTTTTTTAAATATCGCCTTAGCAGCAACTTTATGCATTTTTTCTTTAATAAACTTATCTGCACCATAAATTTTGATGAATTTATTAGTTTTATCGTAAAGAAACACAACCTTATTTACCGGGTTTGAAAAACTAGTTTCTAGTTCTCCGTCTTTTATTTGAAATTGCTCTTGTGCTAAATCCTCATAAAAAGCAAAGATATATTCTTTATCTCCTAAGGTGATTGTTTTATTGCAGAACTTGCTATCTTTGTTTTTTCTTACTAAATGCTGTTTAGCTCCATTTATTAGATCGTCTTTAATGCTATCAGTTATTTCTTGATGTCCTTCAACATAATCATTTCTTGTACTCCACCACTTTCTGCCATTATTGATAACATCATAAACTAAATAAAATTCTTCAAAATTTTCCCGTTCCTCTAAAAAGAGAATGAGTGATTGATTAAAATTATTTTCTTCCTCTTTGATCTTCTCAATAGTTCTTTCTTGTAGTGATCCATCTCTTATAAAACCAAGAATAGCTTTGTTATCACGCATTAAATAGATTTTGTTTAAATCTGCTTTAATTTTTCCTTTTTGACTATCTGCTGGTATCTGCTCTATTTCTTGTTGAAGAAACTCCGCAAAATCATTCCTTTTTTTATCTTCTTTTGCTTGTTCAAAGTCGATATCTTTAAGAAGATTATTGTTGTGAAAGTATTGTTGTAAAAGTAGGGGGGATGAATTACTAAAAAGACTTTTTAGGTTTTCTTGTTTAAAACTATTTTTCATTATTGATTAAATTGAGATATTGCCATCCTAAACTAATTAGGTATGAAAAACAAAATAACAGATCTTATTTAAGTTTTATAGTTTTAATTGACCTAGATTTATGATTTTTTGTAAGTATTCATAAGATTTAAGGCTTTATCCATACTTTGTCTAACTGGGTCATTATTTAGTCTTGAGTATATTTGAGTTGCTTGGCTTGATTTATGTCCTAAAGATTTACCAATAATTGGAAGGCTAGCTCCAGTAATAGCCTGATAGCTCCCTAATGTCCTACGTATATCGTGAATTCTTAAATCTTTTATTTCTGCTTGATCTAATATTCTTTTCCATGCTCTTTTAGGGTCTGATAAATGGCCACTTTCGCTATTTTTAGAAGGGAATACCCATTGTCTTTGAAAATCTTCTAAATCTAGCTTCTCATTCTCTATTTTTCTTTTCTTTAGAAGTTTTACAGCCTGTTCAATCAATGGGATCGTTTGAGGATCTCCATTCTTAGTTTTTGGAATTCGCCATTCAAATATTGTGAAATTAATTTGTTCCCATTTTGCGGATAATACATTGCCTTTTCGTGCCCCTGTATAAAGTGAAAGATAAATATAATCTCTTACTATTTTGTTTTCTTCTTGTTCTAAGGCTTCAAAGAATCTTGGTAGCTCATCCGTTTGAATAAATCTGTCTCTGGACTGCTCTTTGAATTTTTTAATGTTGTTGGTTGGGTTTTCTATTTTATATCCCCATTCAATTCCTTTGTTGTAAATTGCCCTAATTCGTTCTAGAAGCCTATTTGCTTGGTAAAGTCCATTATCATTTCCTACTTTTTCATGTAATAATCTAACTTCTTGGTTAGTAATGGTTGATATCTGTTTTTTAAACCAATGAGGAAGGAATTTATTTACTTCTCTTTCATCGTATTTCCATGATAGCTTATATTTTTTACTGTACATTATCATGTATTTTTCAAATAACTCTCCAAAAGTGATCTCTTGTCTTAGTTGATTCTTCGCATCATTTGGGTTTATGCCTTGCGATATTTGAGAATTTACTTCAAGGGCTTTCTGTCTAGCATTTTCAACGGATAAATCAGGGTAGGGGCCAAGTGTTACTCGTATTATTTTGCCATTTTTCTTTCTTGTTACTTTAAAAGATTTGCTCTTTTTATCTGTAACCATGATTTCTAAGCCATTTATTTTACTATCTTTGTAGTAGTTTCTTTTTCCAAGATCAGCTGGCTCTAGTGATTCAATAAACTTTTTTGTGAAGTTAAATTTTTTACTTTCCATAATAGGGGGATACTTTGGGGATACCTTATTAATAAATATTAATCAATTTTTAACAGAATTGATAAATAAGAAAATAGGTCTAGGCTGTTGATATGTCAAGCTCTGTAATGTTTGGTAAATAATGATAAATACATAGTCTATGTGGCTCATAACCTGAAGGTCGCAGGTTCAAATCCTGCCCCCGCAACCAATCTCCTATTATATTTATCCTTATCTCTAGTGAACTAACCTAAGTAGCCTAGCTTTCTCGTT
>Ga0115003_10004806_pt1 | contig 10298 bp, 6 predicted proteins | sample ArcticOcean_MG_C_7_FD_88736 | JGI IMG/M metagenome (GOLD analysis project Ga0115003, IMG submission 88736) | Marine microbial communities from western Arctic Ocean - ArcticOcean_MG_CB11_88 | ecosystem: Environmental > Aquatic > Marine > Oceanic | place: Arctic Ocean: Canada Basin | collected... | reverse complement strand
TTGGAACGTGAGAAGTGTCTGTTCCAGCCTTGGAATGCCGATTGCTTGATGGGGTACAGGCGTGTGGCACAACTGGACGTGAACTCATGCCAGTGGAAAACAGTCGTTTGAGTGGTTTTTTCCGCCACAGCGTGGCAGAACGACGTCAAATCGTTGCTGGAATGGCCGACTTGAATGAGCAGCAAATCGCTGCACTGGAGGCTTGTGGCGCATTAAGTGAAGAAGCTGCAGATCGGATGATCGAGAACGTCATTGGCACCATGTCACTCCCTGTAGGAGTTGCAACAAACTTTGTCATCGATGGCAAGCACTACCTCATTCCCTTCTGCCTTGAGGAGTCAAGCGTCGTTGCTGCAGCATCAAATATGGCGAAGCGTTGCCTGAAGAACGGTGGATTCCATACGAATTCTGATGCCCCGATGATGATTGGTCAACTGCAGGTATTGGAATGCCATGATTGGAAAAAGGCCGAGCAAGACATCCTTTCTAACGCTGAAGAGTTAATTCAACTGTGCAACAGCCTACCTTCAACCATGGTTCGCCTCGGAGGCGGATGTAAGCGAATTGAAACCCGTCTACTCGATTCCATCAACGGACCAATGCTTATCGCCCATATCGTGGTGGATTGTCGTGATGCAATGGGTGCCAATGCTGTGAACACGATGGCGGAACTGATTGCACCTCGCATCGAAGAAATCACGGGTGGAAGAGTCCATTTACGTATCCTTTCCAATCTTGCAGCACACCGTTTAGCTCGAGTTAAGGCGATATTTACTCCGCAAGAAATCTCTGAAGATGGCACGCATGAAAATGGCGCCAGCGTCATTGAAGGTATTCTTGAAGCCCAGCATTTTGCGATGGTTGATCCGTTCCGTGCTGCAACACACAACAAGGGCGTCATGAACGCCATTAGTAGCGTTGCTGTGGCGTGTGGGCAGGATTGGAGGGCGATTGAAGCTGGCTGCCATGCTTGGGCCGCTTACAGCAACGGAACCTATGGTTCCATGACGACGTGGGAGAAAGACGCTCAAGGCAACCTTGTTGGTTCGATTGAGACGCCGATGGCTGTAGGCATCGTTGGAGGCGCCTCGAAGGTCCATCCTGTTGCTCAGGCAAATCTTGCTATACTTGGCGTTGAATCTGCCCAGGAATTGGCTGGAATCATTGCTGCATCGGGTCTCTCACAGAATCTCGGTGCTCTTCGAGCCCTTTCTACCAAAGGAATACAAGCTGGCCACATGAAATTACATGCCCGCAATATGGCGGTTTCTGCAGGTGCGGAGGGTAAAGAAATCGAAATTGTTGCCGCCCGATTACAGCAAGCATCCGGGCCTAAAACACAAACGTTGGTCGGAGAATTACTTCAACAGCTGCGAAATGAGTGAACAATCACTCTTCTTCACCAAGTGGCAAAGTCGATTGAATCAAACCGTCGATCTCTGTTTCTTCTTTCAGAACGGCTGCATCTTCCATTCCATCAAACAGTCCAGTCGTCTTGACTTGCTCACGGAACCATTGTTTGACCTTTTTACGGTCGGTATAAGGGCATCCAAATATCTCTGAAAACCGACGAGTGGTCGAAAGACGGCGAGTGTTCCCATCTTTTCGACGATCAACCATCCCAAGTTGAGCCAATTCTCGAACATAATCGTAGGCTTTCTGACCTAAGAGTTCAACCAACCGTGATTGGGGCATTGGTTGATGATAAGCGATGAGGGCTGCTGCCTTGAGTAACTTTTGTGGTATTTCAGTTTTAGTCCCTTTCGGTAGATAACTAGCGACATCAGGTTTGACTTCAATCGCCCATCGAATGCCAACTTCGGCAACCTGTAAAGCACCACCACGACGGCGTTTAAGCGTTGAACGAAGTGAATATAATGAATCCAACATCTCGTCTTCATCGTAACCTAACGCAGTTGAGAGTTCTGCAACGCTCATTGAGCGCCCTGCACCGAATAAGGTGGCCTCCAAAAGTGTATCAACGGGTACTTCTGTCATTTTTCTCCCTCTCATTCAACCAACCATTCATGGTTGTCATACGACTGTTCTTCAATCTCTTTGGATTCTGGAACTTCAACAATGGCTTGTTCTTTTTTCTGTTTTGCAAGAGCACGTTCTTGTTTACGCACCGAATCCTCTTCAGCCAGACGGGCTTTTTCAGCTCTCAGTTTCGCATGACGTACTGAACCTGAATCTTGGTCTTGGATTCGTTCATTCTCTTCCGCTTGTTGGCTTTCAATCAACAGATTAATTTCTTCAAAGGTCTGGATGTGAGGCCAAGAGTCCTCTAAGAAAATTTCACCATCAGGGACGCTGTCTTGAGTAATGGAAGCAAATCCACGGTGTGTAAGGAAAAGGCCTGCAATAAAGGAGGCGACCTTGGCTTCATCGTCATAACCTTCAGGCACCGAACCGAAAGCTTGTTCCAGAATCGGCTTGAGCTCATGCATCACTTTGAGAACTGGAACTTTGTTTTGACCAGTAGCCAAACATGAGGTGCGAAGGGCGTGCCAGCAACGTTTGATGTCACCTTCTAGGTCTTCATTGTGCATTCGACCATCAACATCAGCGAGATATTCTTTCAATTCCTCTTCATGAGCTAATCTGTTTTCTTCACGCAGTCGAAGCATTTCTGCATCATCGGAGGCGTCCTTGAAGGCCGAAAGGAGTTCGACCAAAGTAACTGGGCGACCTTCATCACGCCGGACACGGTTTTCGAGGAGATCTGGGAGGATTTCATCCGCACTTCCTTGAAGAATAGAATTCGTGAAAAAGAAGTCTTCATCATTATAATCAGCCTCCCAACCAAATCCAAGACCGTCGTCCCAATCGTCTTCTTCTTCCGAGTATTGAACACGTTCAAACAAATCCTCCGCCTGCTGATGTAAAACCTCCCATGAAAGGCGTATAAGTCGCCCACATGCAGGTAAGTCCAATGAACCTGCATCGGATTTTACTCGAGCGGTAAAGACTTTGAGAAAACTCGAGAGGTCGATATTCCAAGCATCGAGACCTTCTTCTCGAACCAAAGAAAGAACAAGGGCTACTGAACGGTCGAATGGGTCGATAAGCGTTTGATGCTCTGCTTCTTCTGTAGCAGCAATCGCCATAATTTTATCACCGAATAAGGCTGCTTCTTGAGAGTCTTCTCCAGATGCTAGCAATTGGTCAATGACATCCTGCCGTAGAAACCATTTGTCTAAACCTGATTGCTGCTCCGCCATCGCACTCACCTCAAACTGTGTCTTCCTCGACTTCTGCGGTATCTTCAGCTACGTGCTCTTGTGCTTCAACTTCTTGAATCGCTTGAGCCACTTCTGCATATTCTTCGATGTCTTCAGTCATGTCAGCAGTTCGCTCTGAAAGGGCAGCTAATCCAAGACTTGGTTCGACTTCTTCCTGAACTGAATCTTCAAGAGCTGGCATATGATTGAGTAATCCACCCAGGCTACCAGGTGTTGTTAATGGTTCAGGAACTTCAGGCATTTCATGAGAGGCCGCCGAGGCTTCTTCGATTCGAGAATGGTTCTTAGCATTGTCTTTTTCAGCTTCAGCAAGGGCTCTCTCACCCAATGCAATTGCTTTCTCTCGGTCAAAGTCAACAATACGTCGACTGCAACCGTCGCCACCGTGCGTAACACCAATGTGGTGGTCAGCAAGTCGGAGGGAGACTTTTCGCAAGGTCACCATGATGAATTGAGCACGCTTACTGCGTTCTCGGCACATCAAAGCAATTCGCTCTGCATTGTATCCGTCGAGGTTTTGGTCGACTTCATCAAAGTAGTAGAATGGGCTTGGATCGTAATCTTGAATGGCAAAGATGAGTGCAAGAGCAGCCATCGATTGTTCCCCACCTGATAATTGATGCCGAGTGACCTTAGCTGATTTCCCACGTGGTTGAGCCCACAATTCTAATCCGCCTTTGAACGGTTCATCCTTGTTTTCAAGGAAGAGTTCGCCTCGTCCTCCATCACTGAGAGATTTGTAAGCGACCTTGAAGTTCTCATTGACCTTCACTAGGACCTTGAGCAAACGCTCTTTGCGTTGACTTTCAAGTTTCTCAGTAACATCGATAAGGTGCTTGCGACGATCTTGGAGGGTCTTGAAATCTCCCTTCATCTCTGCTAGGCGAGCTTCGCATGCATCGAATTGTTCGATGGCAAGCATGTTGACTGGGCCGTGCGAGTCAAGTTTTCTTTGGAGGGTACGTTCATTGCGCTCTGCATCTCCGACGCTTGGTAAAATGGCATCATCATCAGCAAATTGAATATTATTTTCGACCATTTCTTGCATTGTTTCTCGAATAGATTCATCTTTCAAAGCAAGAGCACGACCCATTTCTTCAACCATAACTCGACGCGAACGGGCATCTGTGGCTTTTTGTTGGAGATTAATTTGTAAACTCGTTCGCTCTTCAATCAGTTCGACTCGTTCTTCTTCGAGGCCTTGGTTTTCTTCGAGGAACTGGAAACGTTCATCTTCCTTTGCTTTGAGATCTATAGAGTCGGTTGCTATGCCTGCTTGAAGTGTATCCATTCGTTCACTCCGAGTAATTGCAGTTTCATTCAGCAACGTAATTCGTTGACTTATTTCAGTAACTCGGCTGCTCAAAAGGGTTTGATGACTTGAATCTCCGTTGAGAGAGATTTCTGCTTGAACTTTGAGACTCTCTGCTCCAACACGCTTGACTTCTGCAGCATGTAAACGGTCCTTGAGATGCTCTGGACTCGCATCTTCTAATGCTTTTTGAGCTTCTGAACGTTGTTCATTTGCTGCATTGAGAAGAAGTTGGGATTGATCGAGTTCACGTATTTTATCCGAGCCTTCTAATTTAAGTTCAACCAGACGCTTCTCCTGTTTGGCAACTTCTCCAAGGGCATTATTGTGGTTGGTTTGGGCTTGCTTATGTTCAGCCCGCCATTCTTGGAATCGGACAGCATGATCACCATCGGAAAGAGCGTTGATTTTCGCACGTGTTTCGGATTGTAAACGGCGAGCGTCAGATAATGCACCGTTGACAGTATCAGCCATCAAACGGAATCGATCAACGTCAGAAGAGAGTGCCTCAACTTCGCTAGAACCCTGTATGTTACCACCAAATGCAACGGTCATTTTTCGCTTTGAACCGCCCACCATAGCACCTCCTGCTTCAGTAACGTCGCCCCGGAGCGTAACCAAACGCACACCGCCCATGTTCATCCGAGCTGTTGACATGTTGTCAACAATCAACGTATTTCGAAGAACAAAACGGACGGCAACATCAATTCGTGGGTCGAAATCTAACAGTTCATTGGCAAAACCAACCACGCCTGGTTTCTTTGAAACCATCAATGCCTTTCCGGCAGCACGAGATTGAGTGAGTTTGTTTAACGGCAAGAAAGTTGCACGCCCTGCTTTGTTCTGAGCTAACCACTGAATGGCTTTGGCAGCAACCTCGTCATTATCAACAACGACAGAAGTCATTCCGCCACCAACAGCAGTTGCCAGTGCATCGGTATGAGCAGGGTCTCTTGGCTGGCATAATTCGGCAACAGTTCCAATGATACCAGACAATTCCCCACGGTCACGAGCAGCGATAATCGCAGCAGCACCGCCAGCCATTCCTTTGGCCCCACTCTTGTTTTCAAGTTCGTTTTTCGCCGTATTGAGTTTCCGTTCGGTTTCTCGCAATCGGGTTTCGATAGCTTGAGATTCTTCGAGAAGCTTTGCTTCTGAACGTTGGTTTGTGAGTAATTGCTCTCCGAGTTTCCTACGGTCTTGGTCAGGAGCATCTGCACCAAGTTGTTCACCTTCTAATTGGGATTCACCCAATGCAAGGCGAGCGCTTTCAGCTGATTCTTGAGCAGAACTCAATTGTTCACCCAACATTTCGGCTTGTGTAGCAACACGATTGACTTCATTCTGGGCTAATCCCAAAGTCTCTGTCGCTTTTTCTGTCGCTATGATCGCTTTTGAGAGGTCCCGGGATAATTCTGCATTTGCGGTTCCAGATGATTCGAGGAGTGTTTGGACTTCAGCCTCCTCTTTCTTGGCTTCAACCAAAGCCGATTCTGCATCTTTCAGGTCCGTACTGGCATTGATAAGTTCCTGTTTAAATTCATCGAGTGCGGTTTGTGCTTGCTGTAAAGAGTCGACAAGTTCCACCAATTCCTCTTTGTCTTCAAGGTCTTTGTCTTCCGCCTCGCTTATCCGGTCTTCACTGGTTGCAATCCGGATTTGAAGTTGGCTAATCGCGCCGAGTAAACCATTCGAATCTCCACCCATCAAATCTTCAATTTGCTTCTGTAATACCCCTATTTTGTCCTCAAGAATCAAGAATGCTTTGGCACCTTCTTTGACGGTTTGCTCTAACTGAGTTGCTTCTCCATCGATCCTCACGCGTTCATCGACCATGTATTTCCGTTCAGAGTTCTGGCTTGCTAATTTCGATTGAGCCGAAATAACTCGAGCCAATTTGAGGTCAGTGACCAAATCTTGAACTTTGAGTGCGAGGTTCTTTTCTTTCGTCAAATCCTTGAGACGAGCTTTCTGTTCATCTTCAAGCAGACCAATACGTTCGATGTATCCTTCAACCATCTCTTTTTGACGGTCAGCCTTTCGAATCTCATCATCGTATGAAGTGACGCCAGCAACGCCGTCAAGCACTTTACGCCGCTCTTTAGCAGTCATTTTCGCCAACTTCGTAACATCGCCTTGGAGAACGATATTGTAACCATCTGGACGAGCATTCGCAGCACCAAGGAGGCGGTGGAATGTCTTTTGACTGCTCTCTTCTCCATCAAGGAGATATGTGGTAATGGTGTTATTCGATTTCGATAATCGAACAGAACGTGTCATTCGGACTTGATCTTGATCCAAAGGAAGACGGCGGCGGCCACTGGAGAGCAAGGGGTTTGCAAAAACAAGTGTCACATCGCAAGATCGGGCAGGTTTAGAATTCTTACCACCATTGAAAATCAAGTCTTTGGCGTTTTGTGCACGAATTACTTTATTGCTGCGTGGACCAAGAACAAATTGAATAGCGTCACCGCAATTAGACTTCCCTGAACCGTTTGGCCCGGTAATCGCTGTGAATCCCCGGTCGAGAGGGATGGTGATTTCACCCTTGAACGATTTAAAGTTTGAAATTTCTAATGCTTGAAGATACATCCCTATCCCTCTAATCGAAGTTGTTTCCCTCGACCTTAACTGCAACACCCATTCCCCAAAGGACTTAAACAATGCGAGAGATACAAGGGCAGTGCATCGGTTTTGTCAAGAGTTACGCAAAAGCCGAAAGACGTCATAAGCATATCTTGAGCTGAGACTCAAAGGCTCACAGTGTGCCAGATTGGCCACATTCATTACATCCACCGCCTTTACAATAAGGGCAAGTTGCAAGCACTTTGATACTTTTCGAGGTATCTCGTCGCATATGAAGTTGTGAATCCTTTTTCAGGAGTTGTGAACGTGAGATTCGCTGCGATGAGCCACTGCGAGAAGCTAAGGACATCTTCACTGAACCAAAAGTATCACGGAAGTCGCCAGCCACTTTTCTTCTTTTCTCGAGCCGTTCTCGAGATTGTTCAATCGCTTCGGCCTCCCAATACTTCGGCCCAGCCATAAGGAAGGCTCCTGCTGCTGCAATAATACATTGAAACAAGAATGGATTGATAGAGATCGGGATTAATTCAGACAGTCCTTGAGAACTTGCTGCCCGAGGTAAAAACTCAAGACGGTCAAGAATTGCCATACTGAACAATGCTGCCCCGATTCCGAAAAGAACATGATAAAGACGTTTTGAACGGCGCCCTGTTTTCAAAAAGCCGATTCGACCATACAGCAGAACAAAGAGTCCCAAACAGAGGAACAGAAGGTCAACTCCCTCCATTGTACCGACAGGACCTAAACAGAAAGAAGGGTCGCCATTTGCCAATTCTTGTTCGATAAGTGGGATGCTGCAAGCCGGCATGAACATTTCTGTAATATTAACCTTCATTTTCCCTGCCCCATCGATGAGGTAAGGGGCAACTTTCCCAAGTCCGACATTTGCGATTGTAAAACCTACAAGGCTGCATCCGAAAACAATGCCGATAGCTTCACGAGCGTTGGCCATAACCTAAGGTAATCAAGGGCCGGTCATAGCGGTTTCGCTTGCCGATGGGGTGAAATGTAGTTGCATACACCCATCACCTGAGGGGGCACTGTGGCACGCATCGTCATCATTGGAAGCGGCATTGCCGGCTTATTTGCCGCTTTGCGACTTGCTGATGCCGGTCATGCAGTTACCGTCATCACCAAACAACGACCAATCGACTCCTCGACCAATTGGGCTCAGGGCGGGATTGCTGCAATCCTCGACAAAACAGACGGGGCGGGGCTTGAATCACACATCAAGGATACACTCGTAAGCGGTGATGGATTATGCAATGAGAATGTCGTTCGACGGGTCATTGAAGAATCCGGGGCTCGAATTCATGATTTGCTCAACATCGGCGTTCGATTTGAAACCAATGATGATGGTGAGTTCCACTTTGTCAAAGAAGGTGGCCATTCACAGCGTCGAATACTGCATGCAAAAGACGCCACTGGTAAAGAAATTGAACGGGCATTGAACGATGCTGCAAGTTCACACATCAACATCATACTCAAACCAAATACCCTTGCTATGGACTTGATTCAACGCGAACACCAAAATCCAGAAAAAGGGGTTGCTGGCGTTTGGTGCCTCAATCAAGAAAACAAGAGGGTGTTCACTGAACCTGCAGATATACTCATGCTCGCCACCGGTGGTGTAGGACAACTTTGGTCCCAAACGACAAATCCACCGGTCGCGACTGGCGATGGATTAGCTATGGCCTATCGTGCGGGTGCGGAGGTCAAAGATATGGCTTTCATCCAATTTCATCCTACAGCACTTGCCATCAAATCTGACCGTCCGTTCTTGATCACTGAAGCGATGAGAGGGGAAGGTGGAGTCATTCTCGATGAGGAAGGGCTTCGCAATTGGCAGGCGGAAGTCCAAGCATCGGGTAACAAAGAGTTGAACATATTACCTGGCCCTTTTTCTTTCACACTGAATCATTCCCCGCTTGGTTCAATGGCGACGAGAGACATCGTGGCTCGAGCAATCGATCAGCGCTTGAAAGAAACGGGCGACTCACATGTCTATCTCATTACTTCACACCTTGACCAAGAACACCTTTTGGAACACTTTCCAAACATACAAAATCGACTCGATCGACATGGATTGATGCTTGGCCGCGACCCCTTACCAGTCTCCCCTGCAGCACACTATATCGTTGGAGGATTGGCTGTTGATGAATATGGAAGACCCTTCAGCCGGGGCACTGGGGTGACGATTCCCTCGTTGTACGCAATTGGCGAGGTTGCATGCACTGGAATGCACGGTGCAAACCGGCTTGCCTCAAACAGTCTGCTCGAAGCGGTCGTCTATGCAGATCGTGCGGCAAATCACATCATCGAAAATGTTCCGGAAAATAACAAATTGTCGTTACCTGATTGGCGTGCTAAAGGCCTTAGAGACTTGACGGAACATGTATCGGTATCTCACGATAGAGAATCTTTGACCAATACGATGTCGAGAGAAGTCGGTATCGTTCGAAGGTTCAACCGCCTTCATCGTGCCTCTCGACGTTTACAACTTCTAGCTAAAGAAGTTGATTTTATTTGGCGAAGTGCCTTACCTTCAAGACAAATTGTCGAATTGAGGAATTTAGTATTAGTCGGACAGTTAGTTACCGAGGATGCCAAAAATCGAAAGGAAAACAGGGGTTTGCATTACAATACGGACCTCACGGAGAGCGAAGCGCGTTGATCATGGCGACCAACATTTGATTGAGTGGGGTCGCAATTCCAGCACGTTCTCCACGTAGAACAATAGCTTGATTGAGAGCTGATATTTCCGTTTCTCGTCCTGCTCGTATATCTTGAAGCATACTGCAAATATTGGTTGATGTAGCAGTGATGACTTGACGCAATTGTTGCTCAAGTTCAGCATCACTTGGAATCGCAACTCGTTCAATACGGGCTACTGCTGCTCCTTCGAGCATGGTGGAAAAGGCTGATGAAAACAAATCGGGGTGTAAAAGAGCTCCGTTTTCGACTCCTGACAAAGCAGCAAGCGGATTTATAGCGATGTTAAGAAGAACTTTCTTCCATAGGGTAGCCAAGCCATCAGAAGACCACGAAGGCTCCAATCCTGCAGTTGAGAGTGCATCGAGTAAGGGCTTCGCTTCGGTCTCACCAGGGCCTCCAGGCAATGAGCCAAGAACAGTTTCACCCTTACCTGCCCAATG
>Ga0115003_10004805_pt1 | contig 10299 bp, 7 predicted proteins | sample ArcticOcean_MG_C_7_FD_88736 | JGI IMG/M metagenome (GOLD analysis project Ga0115003, IMG submission 88736) | Marine microbial communities from western Arctic Ocean - ArcticOcean_MG_CB11_88 | ecosystem: Environmental > Aquatic > Marine > Oceanic | place: Arctic Ocean: Canada Basin | collected... | reverse complement strand
TGTTTTTTTGCTGCATTTAAATTAATTACTTTGCTCCTACAAACGTCGGCTTAACCGGCGCGGGTAAATTAGTTTCCGCTTCGCAGCGACTGCGAATATCTTCAAGATCACCACCAAAGTTAAACAACGCACTGTTATCGCCCCGCGCCGCAACCAACTCCGCACGCAGAGTTTCTGTGGCCGCCTGATCAACTGTTGTATCAGCCGCCATCACCACACCATAACGCTTGGCGCCTTCGACAGAGACCAATCGGCGCGCGACATCCTGACGTACCAACTCGGGATCGCGAGCAGTGGGATCGCCCCAACCACCGCCACCCCAGGTATTGAAATAGAGCACATCGCCGGTCTTCACCTTGATGCCTTCCACCTTGGCCGGCAGCGCCTCTTCAGAGCCATCGACACGGACCAACTTCTTGGTCGAACGGAGTCCAGTTTCACCCCCGAGCGCACCCCAGGGATAGGTCAGCCAGCGGTCGTCGTGAATACCAATATCGCCGTCACAGAGGAAGCGATAGGCAACACTCAAGCCGTTGCCGCCGCGGTGTAGACCTGCACCCCCAGAATCGGTAATGGTTTCGTAGCGCTCGATACGCAACGGAAAATAGGACTCGATAAATTCATTCGGCACATTGGTAAAGCCGGGCCACAGGCTGTGTCCATCGGGACCATCACCGACTGGACGACCGGGTACACCGCCGAAGCCAATCTGGAATAGCTGGAACCATTCGTTACCCTTGCCTTCACGGCTGTCATAGCCAGAAAAGAACAGGTGTGGCGAATCAGAGAAGCCCGCCGCGTTCAACATCATCTCTGGTGCGCCCATGCCCAATAGAGCACCGAGCACATCAAAGATACGACCCAAAGCGTGGGTTCTGCCGGACAGTGCCGCAGGATAGTTAGGTTTTAATAATGTGCCCTGCGGAATGCGCACATCCACCAGATCATAGAAACCGTCGTTAAACACAATCTGCGGATCCACCACGTTAATGGTGAAAGAGCCAAAGAACATTTTGAACATATCTTCGTTAAGGAAGAAGTTCACCGAACTCTGGGCCTGAGGATCGGTTCCGGCAAAATCAAAGATCGCCTTCTCGCCCTCGCGCCACATGGTGCACTTAATCTTATAGGGACCCATGCCCATGCCGTCATCGCAGATATAGTCTTCAAACTCGCGGGGCTCTTCGGGAATAAACATGCCAATAATATGTTTCATCGCTTCATAGTTGCGCTGCAACATGATGTCCATAGTCGAGAACAGCACATCGTCGCCAAAGCGCACCGCCAATTCGACACAGCGTTTAGCTGCAGTATTACAGGCCGCGACCAATGCGTTCAGATCAAAACGGTTCCACTGGGGCGTGCGCACGTTATGCAGAATCAGTTCCAGCAGATCGCTCTGCAACACCCCTTTTTTATACAGCTTGGTGGGGGGAATACGAATCCCCTCCTGAAAGATCGTCGTCGCCTGAATAGGAATGGATCCCGGCACCATACCGCCGTTATCCGACATATGACCAAACATGGCCGACCAGGCTATATGGCGGCCATCTTTAAAGATTGGCACCAACACCACCCAATCGGGCAAGTGAGAGACTGCGGCATTACACATGTAGGGATCGTTGGTGAGGATAATATCCCCCTCTTCGATCTCTTCGTCATAGGCTTCTAAAAAGGGTCCGATAAAGGAACCGAACTGGCCCACGACCATCTTGCCTTCTTTATTAGCGATCATCGGGAAGCAGTCACCCTGCTCACGGATACCTGGAGACATAGCCGTTCTAAACAGTACCGCGTCCATCTCCTCACGGGCATTACGCAGCGCATTTTCAATAATATCGACGGTGACACCATCTACATCAATACGCTTTAGGGGATCATGGTTAGTTTCTAATAGTCTTGCGGTCATGATTATTTACTCCCCTGTTGGTTTAAAGAGTGCGTAACTGACGCGCCTGGATTAATCAGTAAATTGCCTACCTTATCTACCGTGGCAACATAGCCCGGTAACACTACGGTAGTAGAGTCCATCTCGCCGACAATCGCCGGACCCGTAACTTCCAATCCAGTGCTGAGTTTATTGCGATCATAGATAGTGGAGTTGTACCAGTCCCCCTCATAATAGAAACGACTAGTGGCAACCTTGCACTCTTCAAGACTCATACCGGTCTGGCCAATTTGGCGCTCGGCAATGGCTTTGGCCTTGGCCTTAGCCAGGGCACGAATCATCAAGATTTCGTGACCATCATCTAACTTAAAGGTAAATAGCTGTTCGTGCTCCGCATCAAACTGACCGGTTAACAGCGCAACGCCCCTCTCCTTTAACTCAGCTTCGGTAAAGTCGATAGTAATTTGGAAAGCCTGTCCCGCATAACGCAGATCAGCCTGATAGGAAATTTCATGCTCTGAAGCGGGAATATTGTCTTTTAACAGCGCGTCTCCAGCCCTTACCTGTAACTCCATCAGATCCGTCGCCAACTTCGCGTCACTGAGATCATTGGCCATAGTCAGATAAGTTCGCGCCGCTTCATCCTGCACCTGAGTGGTGGCATCACCATAGGCACAGAGAACACCGGGTCCCGGTGGAATAATTACCGGCCAAGCATCGGTGAGAACACCCAGTGCATTGGCATGCAATGGTCCTGCTCCACCAAAACCAACCAGAGCGAAGTCACGGGGATCGTAACCCTGTTCAACCGACACCAGACGCAGTGCGCCAAACATGGATTCGTTAGCAATTTTAACAATGCCTTCAGCCGCCGCCATCAGGTCTATACCCATAGCATCGGCAACCGACTGCACTGCCGCCACAGAGGCTTCGCGATTGATTTCCATCTTGCCGCCAAGCTGCACATCCGAAGGCAGATAACCCAAGACCACATTGGCATCGCAGACAGTAGGCTGAACGCCACCTTTCATGTAGCAGGCAGGACCGGGAACCGCACCGGCAGACTCTGGGCCGACACGCAATGCTTTGGTTAACTCTGGAACAAAGGCAATAGAACCGCCGCCGGCACCCACAGTGCGCACATCCACTGAGGGAGCGCGAACTCGCACATCCGCAACAATGGTTTCACGACGCACACGAGCACGAGAGTTTTGGATTAGCGCCACATCGGTGGAGGTACCACCCATATCGCAGGTCAAAATATTGTCGTATCCAGCGCGGCTACAGAAGTAGATTGCCCCAGAAACACCCCCAGCAGGACCCGACATCAGCATATTCACTGGAGACTCCGCCGAGGCACGGGCCGAAGCCAGACCGCCATCAGAGCGCAGAATGGAAAGTTGAGTATCAGGACCCATCTTGTCGTCCAGAGCCGCCTGCAAGTTGCTCACATAGCTGGCCACTTCAGGGCGTACATAGGAATTGACTACAGTGGTTTCAGTGCGCTCGTATTCCTGCATCTCTGGCACTACATCACTGGAAATAGAAATCGGCGTATCGGTAAAAATCTCAGCGGCAATTTCACTGGCGCGCTGCTCGTTGGCACCATTGATATAGGCATTGATAAAGCAGATGGTTAAGGCTTCCACCTCACCTGTGGCATGCAGCGTTTTCAAATTTGTGCGCAGCTGATCTTCATTCAACTCTCTAACCACTTCACCCTCAGCACTCATGCGTTCATGGGCACCGATGGTTAATTCGAGGGGGGCTAACAACGGCTTCTTAACAAAGCTCACCCAGCCACCCAGACCACCGGGGCAAAAGGATCGCGCTACTTGCAAAGTATCTTCATAGCCAGCCGTAGTCACCAGGCCGACTTTAGCGCCGCGTCCTGTTAACACCGCATTGGTAGCGACAGTCGTTCCGTGCATCACCCTGCTGACGTCGGCTGGATTAACACCAGATTCGTCGCAAATACGGGCAATACCATTGAGTACACCGACAGAGGAATCCTCCGGTGTAGACGGCACCTTGGCCGTATGAGTTTCCCCGGTCGCTTCATTGATCAATAGAAGATCTGTGAACGTTCCCCCTACATCTACCCCTAATCTATAACTCATCTTCATCTCCGAGCATTTTTTATGTTTTATTTTTGTCGCAATTAACCGTTTCTAACTGACCTGCCCTTTAACCTGTTTGCCCTCTATCCAGCTTGCTTTGCCAAATAACCTTGCAACCAAGCCTTGGATCTACCTCCAGGCGCTGTACCGGTTAATGTCTGGGCCAAATCTGAAGCATCCATCAGCATATCTAAATCGATTCCGGTGTCAAAACCCATCTGTTGCAACATCATAGCAATATCGTCTGTCGCCACATTACCCGATGCCCCAGGGGCAAATGGGCAGCCACCAAGGCCGGCAATGGAACTGTCAAAACGCCGAATACCCGACTCTACCGCAGCATAGACATTAGCCAAGCCCATGGCCCTGGTATCGTGAAAGTGACAGCCAAGCTTCTCGGCACCATGACTAGCCACCAGCGCTGCAGTTAATTCACGGACCTGCTGTGGATGGGCAGCACCAATGGTGTCCGCCAATACCAGCTGGTCGGCACCGGCGGCAATAAACTTAGCCACTATAGTTTCTACAACGGCGGGATCGGTGGGCCCATCAAATGCGCATTCAAAGGCCACCGCTATAGTGGCTATAACCTCTATACCATCCTGCTTAGCTAACCTGAGAATATCTAAGGTGACCACTTCCGCTTCGGCCATACTCATAGCGGCATTTTTCTGCGCCATACCATCACTGGCATAAAGCACCATGGTCACGATTTTAGCACCAGCAGCACGGGCTAATTCATAGCCTTTCATATTAGGGATAAGCGCAATAGTTGAGGTGGCAAACTCAGCAGCCTCTAACGCAGCGAAAACCTGATCTGTTCCAGCCATCGCCGGCACCGCCTTGGGTGAGACAAAACTGCCCACCTCAATTTGAGGTACGCCGGCAGCGGAAATAGCCTGCACCAGCTCAAGACGCTGCTCGATGGAGAGAATTTTCGGCTGATTCTGCAGACCATCTCTTGGCCCCACATCAGTAATCAAGATTGTTTCGACCATTATTTGATAATCCCTTGATTTTTCATCTGTTGTATTTGCTCTACGCTCAAATTGAGTAATTGGGTCATCACCTCATCGGTGTGCTGGCCCAGTGTGGGTGCGGCAGCAAATATCTCATCACTGCTGCGGGATAGTTTAATCGGATTTCCTGGGCCCTTAGTGGAACTGCCATTGGGGTGTTTTAAGTCGATCACCATATTGCGGTGCAGCACCTGAGTATCAGACAGGGCCTGACTCAGGCTGTTAACCGGTGAACAGGGAATGCGCTGGGCTTCGAATAGCGCCAACCAATAGGCGCAACTATTAACAGACAGTAATTCATTGAGGCGGGCATTGATCATCTCGCGGTCTTCCCAGCGTCCGGGCTGAGTATCGTATTTGGCATTATCAAACTCAGCACAGTTAACCACCCCTTTAAGGTTGGCCCAAAAGTTGTCGGTGATCACTGCGATAACGATTGACCCATCTGAGCAACTAAACGTGTTGTAAGGCACATGAACAAAGTGGCTATTGCCTATGGGATAGGGATCCTCTCCTGAGAGAAAATGCATGGTCGCCATATAATTGAGCATGGAAATCTGACAGTCGAGCATGGAAATATCCACATGCTGACCCAGGCCGCTGCGCTCACGCTCATAGAGCGCCGCTAAAATGCCCATCACCCCAAACATGCCGCCGCCTAGGTCACCTATAGGAATACCAGCCCGCACCATGGTCTCTGGATCCGGGCCAGTAATCGACATGCCGCCACCCATAGCCTGGGCCACCTGATCAAAAGCCGGACGCTTGCTGCCGGGGCCATCGGAACCAAAGCCCGACACCGTGCAGGTAATAATTCGCGGATTAACCGCGCTTAGGGAGGCGTAATCAATCCCGAGGCGCTCGGGTACCCCAGCGCCAAAATTACTCATCACAACATCCACATTGGCCACCAGGTCTTTAAATAGCGCCAAGCCCTCTTTAGTCTTGAGATCTACCGCAACGCTCTTCTTATTGCGGTTCAGGGTGATGTAGTAAGCTCCCATACCATCGAGGGAGTTGTTCGGATCTGTGGCCAAAAGCTTGCGCGTGCCCTCACCGGCCAGAGGTTCAACCTTAATTGTTTCAGCACCCAGATCAGCAAGAATCATACTGCCATAGGGTCCAGACAACATATGGGTAAGATCGAGCAGGCGAATACCCTTAAGTGGTTGACTCACAAAGTCTCCTGATTAATAGGCCCTAGGGCAAGATTGTCGATATAAAGGCAAGTGCTATCTGAATCACTAAAAAGCGAATTAAGAGGACTATAAATTGTCATAATCGCACCCGAACCTCGTTATTACAGCCTGTTGTCGATTGACCTGCGATGCAAATACTCGTATAACCTTGGCACTCCAGAATCATCCAACCTTAATGGTATAATGTTATACCAAAGAGTTCATGTGAGTACAATAGTTTGTGGTCCTACAATGACTACCCAACACCCAACAAGGCAGGCCCAATGAGTAGCACCCAAAGCGCAACCCTTTTTACCCGCAATCTGCGCCGCCATATTTCTGCCGATCTGCCAGTGCCTCTCTACCACCAGCTCTATAGTCTGATCAAAAACTATATCCTCGATGGCTCTCTGCACTACGGCGACAAACTGCCCAGTGAGCAGGATCTAGCGGACCTGTTTGATGTGTCACGCATTACCGTCAAGCGCGCAGTCAATGAGCTCGCCGCCGAACATCTAGTTGAACGGGCCCGTGGCAAGGGTACCCATGTTATCTACAAATACTCACCAAAGCCGGTTAAGGCGCCTATGATCGGCGTGCTTGAAGAAATCGAGAGCATCGCTGAAAACTCGACCGCCACAGTGCTCGAGTGCGCCATGATCAAGCCACCACAGACTATTGGCGCAGAGTTTAGCCTCAAGCGCGGCGAGCCCCTGTTTCATCTATCCAGAACCCGCGAGCGTGGAGGTGGCGTATTTGGTTATTTCGACAGTTGGACTGCCGGCATCCAGGCGCCCAAAAGCAGTGATATATTTATTCAGGAGTCGCGGCACAAATATTTCCGCGAGAACGGCATGCATATCAGCCATATCAAGCAATCCATCAGCGCCATCGCCGCCAGTCCGATTATTGCCAAACACCTCAATGTAGAACCGGGCGCACCGCTACTCAGTTTGGTACGTCACTCATACAAACAGAATGGCGATCAAGAAGAACTAGTGGACTATCTACTGGCGCTCTATAACAGCGAGCTATTCCAATATCAGATGGATCTCAAACTCGATTAAACTTCATTAACAAGCCCTCACCCCATCTCAAATAAAAAACCATAAAGCTTACGTTGACGTAAACGTTAGATAGAAATTATACTGCAGGCCAGTTCTCTGCCCTAATAGACTCTCATGGAAAAAACGCAGTCAGATAGCATCATCGAATACAGCATATCCCAGCTCTCCAAAGAGTTTGATATCACCACCCGCAGTATTCGTCACTACGAAGATCTCGGCCTGCTCTCCCCCACCCGTCGAGGCCAAACCCGTATTTATGCTCAGGCAGATCGCACCCGACTGCGGCTTATTTTACGCGGCAAGCGCCTCGGGCTGTCCCTGGAAGACTCCAGGGAAATTATCGACATGTACGAACCAGGTAAAACCAATGTCGACCAGCTGAAGAAACTGATCGACGCGATTCAGCTCCAGCGCAGCAAGCTCAATCAGCAGCTCGACGATATCAGCAAACTCCTCAAAGACCTCAACCAAGCCGAAGCAGACTGCATCGACGCCCTTAAAACTAATGGAAGCCAATAAGACATGAATACCACTTATCCCAGTTTGAATTTTAATCTCGGCGAAGACGTAGATATGTTGCGCGACAGCGTGTTCCAATTTTGTCAGACCGAAATTGCACCCCGGGCCGCTGAGATCGATCAAAGCAATGAATTTCCCATGGACCTTTGGCGCAAATTTGGCGATATGGGGCTGCTTGGCATTACCGTAGACGAAGAGTACGGCGGTTCAGGCATGGGCTATCTGGCTCACTGCGTGGCCATGGAAGAGATCTCCAGAGCTTCGGCCTCAGTTGGCCTCTCCTACGGTGCCCACTCCAATCTCTGTGTTAACCAGCTGGCCAAAAATGGCACTGCGGAACAGAAACAAAAATACCTGCCCAAACTCTGCTCCGGCGAACATATAGGCGCCCTCGCCATGAGCGAGCCCAACGCTGGATCCGATGTTGTGAGCATGAAACTCAGCGCCACTAAACAGGGCGACAGCTATCTGCTCAATGGCAACAAAATGTGGATCACCAACGGTCCCGATGCCCATACTTATATTATCTACGCGAAAACTGATACCAGCGCCGGCTCCAAAGGTATCACCGCCTTTATTGTCGAACGCGACTCTCCTGGTTTTTCCCGACATCAAAAACTCGACAAGCTGGGTATGCGTGGCTCCAACACCTGTGAGCTAGTATTCCAAGACTGCGAAGTGCCGGCAGAAAATATTCTCGGCGGCGAAGGCCGCGGCGTCACCGTACTCATGTCCGGCCTCGACTATGAGCGCACCGTTTTATCCGGCGGCCCAGTGGGCATAATGCAAGCCTGCCTCGATGTAGTGCTGCCCTATATTCACGAGCGCACCCAGTTCGGCCAAGCCATCGGTGAATTTCAGCTAATGCAAGGCAAGATCGCCGATATGTACACGGACATGAATGCCTCCCGCGCCTATCTTTACGCCGTTGCTAGAGCCTGCGACCTGGCACAAGACTCGCGCAAAGATGCCGCCGCAGTGATTCTATTTACCGCCGAAAAAGCCACTCAAATGGCCCTGCAAACCATTCAGGCACTGGGCGGCAACGGCTACACCAACGACTACGCCGCCGGACGCTTACTGCGGGACGCCAAGCTCTATGAAATTGGTGCCGGCACCTCTGAAGTGCGGCGCATGCTGATTGGCCGTGAACTGTTTGCCCAAAGCTGAAAACAGTGGCCCAAAGCTGACAACAAAGTGCCCAGAGCTAATTGCGGATAGAGGAAAAATTATGCCGATTATCAAAACTAAGATTAATAGCAAAAGCGCTGACTTCGTCATCAATGCCGAAGCCATGCAAGCCCAGGTCGATGGCCTTAAAAATACCTTGGCCACAATTCGCCAAGGGGGCGGTGAAAAAGCCTGTGCACGACATCTCGCCCGAGGAAAATTACTCCCCCGAGAGCGCGTTCAAGCTCTGCTAGATCCCGGGTCACCCTTTTTGGAACTCTCAGCCCTTGCCGCCCATGAGGTATACGGTGAATCCGTCCCAGCCGCCGGTATCATCACCGGCATAGGTCGCGTAAGTGGTCAGGAATGCGTAATCGTCGCCAATGACGCCACAGTAAAAGGCGGTAGCTACTATCCCCTCACAGTGAAAAAACATCTTCGCGCCCAGGCCATAGCCGCCGAAAACAACCTGCCCTGCATCTACCTGGTCGACTCCGGCGGCGCCAACCTGCCCCGTCAAGATGAAGTCTTCCCCGACCGTGAACATTTCGGCCGCATCTTTTTTAATCAAGCCAATATGTCAGCCCAGAATATCCCGCAAATTGCCGCCGTTATGGGCTCCTGTACCGCAGGCGGCGCCTATGTGCCGGCCATGGCCGACGAGTCGATTATAGTGAAGGATCAGGGCACCATTTTTCTCGCTGGTCCACCCCTGGTTAAAGCCGCCACCGGTGAAGTGGTCACCGCAGAGGAACTTGGCGGCGCAGACGTTCACTGCCGCACCTCAGGCGTGGCCGACCATCTAGCGAATAACGATCACCATGCCCTTGAATTAGCGCGCAATGCCATAGCACGATTGAACCGCGTTAAACCGGCTAATGGCGATCTTAAAGCCGCTATGGAACCCCTCTACAACAGCTCGGAAATTGGCGGTGTAGTGCCCAGTGATGCGCGCAAGTCCTACGATGTTCGCGAGATAATTGCCCGGGTAGTCGACGGCTCTGATTTTGATGAATTTAAAGCACTCTACGGCACCACCCTGGTCTGTGGTTTCGCACGAATATTTGGCTACCCGGTGGGCATAGTGGCCAACAATGGCATTCTCTTTGGCGAGTCAGCGCAAAAAGGCGCTCACTTTATTGAGCTCTGCGCCCAGCGCAAAATTCCCTTGGTATTCCTGCAAAACATCACCGGCTTTATGGTCGGTAAACAATATGAAAATAACGGCATAGCCAAACATGGCGCCAAGATGGTCACCGCCGTCGCCACCGCCAACGTACCCAAATTTACCGTTTTGATTGGCGGCTCATTTGGTGCCGGCAACTACGGCATGTGCGG
>Ga0115003_10004801_pt1 | contig 10306 bp, 8 predicted proteins | sample ArcticOcean_MG_C_7_FD_88736 | JGI IMG/M metagenome (GOLD analysis project Ga0115003, IMG submission 88736) | Marine microbial communities from western Arctic Ocean - ArcticOcean_MG_CB11_88 | ecosystem: Environmental > Aquatic > Marine > Oceanic | place: Arctic Ocean: Canada Basin | collected... | reverse complement strand
TCTTCGTAAGAAATCTTATCTATTTTTTTTGCAACTGGTATTTTATTTGGATCGGTTGAAAATACTCCGTCAACATCCGTGTATATCTCACAGCTGTCTGAATTAAAAATTTTTGCGACCGCAACGGCGGTAGCGTCAGATCCCCCTCTACCAATTGAAGTTATTTCACCTAATTCTGATATTCCCTGGAATCCAGGAATTACTGCGACTCCACCATTAGATAAATAGTCATTTATTTTTGTAACACTCATATTAATTATTCTAGAATTATTATGATCCCCTTCTGTAAGTATTGGGATTTGCCAATTTAACCAGGATTTAGATTTTATACCAATGTCATTTAAGGCTCCAGCAATTAAAGCGCTTGTCACCTGTTCCCCAGAGGTCAATAGAACATCGAGTTCTCTCTTATTAAAATTTTTGGAGATTGACTGAGCTTGTTCTGTCAAATCGTTAGTTTTTCCCGACATAGCAGAAACAACGACTATAAGCTGATTTCCTTTTAAATGTTCTTTTTTTATAATGTTTGCCGCATGTACAATTCTTTTAATTGACCCTACAGATGTTCCACCAAATTTTAAAACTTTTTTTGCCATAAGTAATTTTTAATATAATATTAAATAGAATAATAAAGATATAATAAAAGGTAAAATGACTACAGTAAATAAAGAAGAAATTCAAAAATTTTCAAAAATGGCTGATGAATGGTGGGATGTAAACGGTAAATTTAAACCATTGCATATGTTTAACCCTACTAGGATAGAGTATATTCTTGATATTTGCTCTAAACATTATAGTAGAAAAAATAAATCTAATTTTCCTCTAAAAGGTTTTGATATATTAGATATAGGATGTGGTGGTGGGTTAATAAGTGAACCAATGTGTCGACTAGGTGCGAACATAACTGCTATTGATGCATCTGAAAAAAATATAAAGGTTGCATCGTTGCACGCCAAAAAAAATGGACTTAAGATTAATTATTTAAACAAATACCCTGAACAACTAAGTGTTAATAATAAATTTGACATAATACTTAACCTTGAAATTGTTGAACATGTAAATGATCTGAATTTATATTTGAGCACTTGCCACAAATTACTAAAAAAGGGAGGATTAATGTTTACGGCAACAATTAATAGGACTCTGCTATCTTATGTAAAAGCGATAGTGGGAGCTGAATATATATTAAGATGGCTACCAATTGGAACACATGATTGGAATAAGTTTGTAAAACCAGAGGAACTTGAAAAAAAACTTTATGACCTAAATTTTTCAACCAAAGATATAAGAGGTTTAAGTTTTAATCCTTTTTTAAATAAATGGAAAAAAAGTCAAGATTTATCTGTAAATTATATAATTGTAGTTGAAAAAAACTAATTTTCTTTGTCTACCCAAGGAATACTTGTCAATTCGATACCCTCATCTTTTAACTCTTTTCTTTCTTCAGCAGTAGTGGTTCCGAATATATCTTGCTTTGAGTCTTTTTCATAATAAACATCTCTTATTTTTTCTGCAAATTTACTGCCAACATTTGTAAAATTGGCTTCAACAAATTTTCTTACTTTAAGTAAATTTTTTTTTATTTCTATAAAATCTTTTCTTTTTATATCTTCTTTATTTGAGCCTATTATTCTTGGAGCCATTATTGATTTTTTTACGTTTTTTGATTTACAAAAAATACACTCTAACAAATTTTTTTTTTTTAGCCTTTCATACTCGCCTGAATCTAAAAACCAACTTTCAAATTCGTGTTTTTTTTTACATTTTAATAAGTACTTAATCATTGCGTTATTTAATTTCTATAGTCAGCATTAATATCAATATAATCATGAGTGAAATCACATGTGAAGCACTCAAATGTATCATTTCCTTGATTGAGATTAATTTCGATAACAACTGAATCCCATTGCATGTATTCTTTTAATTTTAATTCGTCATAACTGCCTGAAATTTTTCCATTTTCTGCTACTAGTAGTTCCCCAAATTTAATTACTAATTTTTCTTTATCTACTTTTTCACCTGATTTTCCTATGCCCATTATAACTCTACCCCAATTAGGATCCTCTCCAGCTATGGCTGTTTTAACGAGAGGAGAGTTCGCGATACTAAAAGCAATATTTTTTGCACTCATTAGAGATTTTGCATTAATGACCTTAATAGTTACAAATTTTTTAGCACCTTCTCCATCAACAACTATTTGTTTTGCTAGGTTTAAACATAGTTTCTTTAAAGCTATTTCAAATTTTTGTATTATAGGATCTGTAATAACTCTGTTTTGTCCAATTTTTATTTTTTTAGTAGAAAAAATTCCCACCATATCGTTTGTGGATTGATCGCTATCTACAGTTATTGCATTAAAAGTATTTGCTACTGCTTTTTTTAACAGCTGTTTTAAAATATTAGATGATATGTCAGCATCTGTAAAAATAAATGAAAGCATAGTAGCTAAATTTGGCGCTATCATACCTGATCCTTTTGCGATGCCAGCTATTTTAATTAATTTGTTTCCAACATGAATTTCTTCATACGCTAATTTTGGTTTTGTATCAGTAGTCATTATAGCTGAGGCAGTTTTAACCCAAATTAATTTATTATGATCTTTTCTTAACTTATCTACAAGCGCTTGTAATGAATTATTTATTTTTTCTACTGGAAAGGTTTCTCCAATTACACCTGTTGATGCAAAGATTAAATCTTTAATTTTTACTGTTTCATTAACTCCATCTTCATTTTTTGATTCTTTTATTGTAAGTATTTTAGATAAGTTTTTAGATATCTCATCTAAACTTTTTAAGCCCAACTTACCTGTAAAGGTGTTGGCATTCTTTGTGTTGATCGTTAAAGCTTTAATAGACTTTTTATTAGATTTTTGATTCCAATTTATGGTTTCTGAAACGATGCTGCTATTTGTGTAAACTGTTGCGTAATTTGCAGCATCTTTAAAATAAAACAACGTCAGATCATCCCTGCCATTATTATATAGATCTGCAGAAACAGAGGAGATTTCTAGACCGTCTATCTGTTCTAACTCTTGAAACTCTCCCATTTTTGACATTTTTGATTTATCATTAAGGAAGTTTTTTAAATTTATTGTCATAATTACTATTTAATTTAAGTTATAAATACATATATAGAAGTAACATGAATTTAATAACAAAAACTCTTAATAAGATATTTAAAAGTGGCAATCAACAAGAATTAGATCGTATTAAGCCTCTTATTATTGAGATTAACAATCAAGAATCTGAGGTCGCTTTATTAAAAGATCATGATTTTAAAGAAAAAACATACTTATTAAAAAAAAGTATCAAAGAAGGAAAAAATTTAGAATCGCTTATTCCTATTAGCTTTGCTTTAGTCAGAGAGGCTGCAAAAAGAACTTTGGGTGAGAGGCATTATGATGTGCAATTATCTGGTGGATTAATTTTACACAAAGGTAAAATTGCTGAGATGAAAACTGGAGAAGGAAAAACTCTTGTTTCTACTTTACCGGCTTATCTAAATTCTCTCACAGGTAAAGGCGTTCATATTGTAACAGTCAATGATTATTTAGCACAAAGAGATTCAGAATGGATGGGTAAAATTTTTAACTTTCTTGGATTAACTACAGGATGCATTATTGGTCAACTAGACGATCTAGAACGAAAAAAAAATTATTCTTGTGATGTAACTTATGCAACAAATAATGAACTAGGCTTTGATTATCTTAGAGATAACATGAAATACGATTTATCTGAAATAGTTCAGCGAGAACACAATTACTGTATAGTTGATGAGGTAGATAGTATTTTAATTGATGAATCAAGAACGCCATTAATTATATCTGGTCGTGTTGAAGATAATGGCAACTACTACAACCCTGCTAACAATTTTATTAATAAATTACAGAAAAATGATTACGAAATTGATGAAAAAAATAAAAACGCAATCTTAACAGATATTGGTATCGACAAAATTGAAAAGCTTTCAGTTCAAGCAGGTATTCTCAAAAATAATAATTTTTATGATCCTCAAAACTTAAATCTTGTTCATCATGTGAATCAAGCTTTAAAAGCAAACTTTTTGTTTAATAAAGATGTAGACTACATTGTAAGAGACAAGCGTGTCCAAATCATTGATGAGTTTACTGGTAGAGTTTTAGATGGAAGAAGATTCTCAGATGGATTACACCAAGCAATAGAGGCAAAAGAAAATGTTGATATACAGGAAGAAAATCAAACATTGGCATCGATTACTTATCAAAATTATTTTAGACTCTATAAAAAATTATCTGGAATGACAGGAACTGCATTGACTGAGGCAGAAGAGTTTTTTGATATCTATAAACTGAATGTTGTTTCAATACCAACTAATAGGCCTATGGTTAGAAAAGATTACAATGATCAAATTTTTAGAACTGAAAATGAAAAATATTCTGCAATTACAAACAAAATAATAGAATGTAGAGAGACAAAACAACCTGTGTTAGTGGGAACAACAAGTATAGAAAAATCTGAACAAATTTCTAAATACTTAACCAAAAAAAATATCAAACATAGTGTTTTGAATGCTAAGCAACACGATAAAGAAGCAAAAATAATTGCTGCGGCAGGTAAGCCTGGTGCAATTACTATTGCTACTAATATGGCTGGCAGAGGTACAGATATTAAATTAGGTGGGAATAAAGATTTTATTGAAGAGGGTGTAAAAAGTGATTTACAAAAAATTTCCAGTGACGAGATTGAGGTAAAATCAAAAGGTGGTTTATTTATAATTGGAACTGAAAGACATGAGAGTAGGAGAATAGACAATCAACTTAGGGGTAGATCTGGCAGACAGGGGGATCCTGGTAGCTCTCTTTTTTATATAAGCTTACAAGATGAGTTAATGAGAATATTTGGAGCAGAATCTATAGATGGAATGTTAAAAAAACTTGGGTTAAAAGAAAATGAGTCTATCGATCATCCTTGGATAAACAAAGCCATTGAAAGAGCCCAAGAAAAAGTTGAGGGAAGAAATTTTGATATCAGAAAAACTCTAATAAAATTTGATGACGTAATGAATGATCAAAGACAGGTTATTTTTACTCAAAGGATTAAAATATTAAAAAGCTCAAATATTTCTGCGATACTTGAAGATTTTTTAGATGAAACTACAAGCAGCCTAGAAAATATAAAAAATGATTATCAGAAATCTAACGATAAAAAAAATTATTTAACTTCTATTAAAAATGTTACTGGGAACATTTTATCAGATGAAGAGTTAATTTCTCTAACTTCTCTTAAAAAAGATTTATTTATTAAGAAATTAAAAGAAGTATATAAAAGTAAGAAAGATGAACGAATTAAATTAATTGGGGACGATGAAAATAATAATATTGAAAGAAAAATATTTTTACAAATAATAGATTTTTCTTGGAGGTCTCATTTACAGTATCTAGAGCAACTTAGACAAGTAATCGGACTGAGAAGCTATGGACAAAAAGATCCTTTATCAGAATTTAAAAAAGAAGCATTTACTTTGTTTGAGGGTTTATTGGATAAAATTAAAACGGATATTATCAAGTTTTTGCTAAACTTAAATATTGTAATTTCTGATAAAAAAAAAGAAAAAGAAGAAGAGCAGTCAAAAACCAGTATTCAAAAAGTTGGGAGAAACGATAAGTGCCCATGTGGATCTGAAAAAAAATATAAACATTGTTGTGGTTCTATATAAGTTATTTTTTTATTTTTTGAAAAGCGTTGAGGGCTGACTCTCTTGCTTTTTGATGATCGACAATTGGTAGAGGATAATTTTTTCCTAGCTCAAAATTTTCAATCTTTTTGTCTAATTCCCATGGCTTATGAATAAATTTCTCAGGCAATAACGAAAGTTCAGGAATCCACTTTTTAATATACGATCCAGTTTTATCAAATCTTTCACCTTGCAAAGTAGGATTAAATATTCTGAAATAGGGAGCTGCATCAGCTCCACTACCAGCTACCCATTGCCATCCCGCGACATTATTAGCTTCGTTAAAATCTAACAAACAATTTCTAAAATGTTTTTCTCCTTCCATCCAATGAATACGGAGATGTTTAACTAAAAAGGATGCTGTAATCATTCTAACTCTATTATGCATCCAACCTGTCTCATAAAGCTCTCTCATCCCAGCATCTACTATAGGGTATCCTGTAACTCCATTCTTCCAAACTTTAAGGAGTTTTTCATTTTTAATCCAAGGAAATTTGTCAAACTCTTTTCTCAAGTTTCCTTTTAACATGTCAGGAAAATAATTAATCAAACTATGACTGAACTCTCTCCATCCAAGCTCATTAATATATTTTCTATAACCTGTTCCTTTAGCTTTTATTTCATTGCAGTTTTCCCATATAGTTTCGATATGAATTTGACCCAAGGCTAAAAAAGGAGATAATTTTGACGTCCCCTCTACCCCAGGAACATCTCTTTTATCTCCATACTCTTCCATTTTTTTTTTTACGAATTTGTTACATACCTGTAGCGCTTCTTTTTCGTTTGGTTTCCAGTGCTTTTCGAATTTTTGATACCATTTTTTTGAAGGTAAAATCTTTTCAAATTTTTCTATTTTTTTGAAAATTCTATAGTTATTTATTTTTTTTTTAACTAAATTTTTTTTAGAAAAACCTTTGTTTAAATAAATTGGCTCTGCATTTTTCCAAAAAGGAGTAAAAACCTTAAAGGGTGTGCCATCACTTTTTTTAACATCTAAATATTCATTTAGAATATTGCCCTTAAATATCTTGTATTCAACCTCTTTTTTTTCTAGTAGATCTGAAAATTTATTATCAAACGATAAATATTTAGGTTCATAAATTTTGTTCCAATAAATAGATCTATTTTTTTTCTCTAAAATTTTACTTAAAGCTGATTGGTAATTTTCAGATATAATTAATTCTAGATTAATATTATATTTACTTAATTCTTCTTCAAATGATTTAAGAGATCTATAGATCCACCATCTTTGTGCTTCTCGTTTTTTTTCAAATTCAGATTTTTTAAATATATAAACCGCTACAACTGAATCATGGTTTTGAGATGCAAATGATAACGCATCATTTCTCAATAATCTGAAATCTTTTCTTAGCCAAAAAATACCTAGATTGTTACCCATAAATATTACTTTATAAAAATTTATTCATTTTTTAAAGTGTGGTGTGGTGGCCTTGGTTTGAATCGAACAAACTACACATACCTTTTCAGGGTACTGCTCTACCGATGAGCTACAAGGCCTAAAACCTAAAGGTTATTCTTCCTTTAGTTAAATCATAAGGTGTCATCTCCACCATCACGTTGTCACCCGCCAAAACTCTTATTCTATTCTTCCTTAACTTTCCAGCTGTATGAGCTAAAATTTCATGATTGTTTTCTAGTTTTACTCTAAACATTGCGTTAGGTAGCAGCTCTGTAACTTTACCCTTAAATTCTAGCGTTTCTTGTTTTGTCAATTATACTTTCCTTTTTAATCTAATTTTAACTGAGTTTGCATGACCATCTAAATTTTCATATTTTGCTAAATTTATAACTGATGGACCTAATCTTTCAATACCTGATTTGGATATTTTAATTACTGAATGTCTCTTTAAAAAGTCAAAAACAGATAAACCTGAAGAAAACTTGGCTGAACCTGAGGTTGGAAGAACGTGGTTAGTGCCCGCTAAGTAGTCTCCCATAGCCTCTGGTGAGTAATTACCAATAAATATTGAGCCCGCATTTGTAACTTTTCTTAATACTTGATTTGGACTTTTAATACATAATTGCAAATGTTCTGGAGCTATAGAGTTAACTATTTCCGCTGCAGAAGACAGTTGTTTCACATGAACTGAAAGGCCGAATTTTTTTAAACTTTTCATTGCAATGTCTTTTTTGGGTAAATTTTTTAACTGCTGATGCAAGCAGGAATTTACATCTTTAATTATTTTTTTATCATTACTAATAAGAATAGATTGTGCGTAGATATCGTGTTCAGCTTGAGCAATTAAATCCGCCGCAACCCATTCAGGGTTGCATGATTTATCTGCAACTATAGTTACCTCGGACGGGCCTGCAACCATGTCAATTCCCACATCACCAAATACTTCCTTTTTAGCTAGCGCTACAAATTCATTCCCTGGTCCAACAATTTTATTTACTTTTTTTACTGCTTTAGTTCCATATGCAAGCGCAGCTATTGACTGTGCACCGCCAGCTTTATAAATTTCTTTTACATTACATTTTTTAGCCGCATATATTACTGCTGGGTTAAACTTCTTGTTAAAAGATGGGGTGGTCATATATAGTTCTTTTACGCCCGCAATAATTGCAGGTATACAATTCATTAGGACAGAACTTGGATAGCTAGCAATGCCTCCTGGCACATATACACCCACTTTTTCAATCGGTGATGACTGGTAAAAAAGAGAGTTATTAAACTTGTCTTTTATTTTGTAGGACTTAAAAATTTGTTTCTTGTGAAATTTGTAGATTCGATTAAATGCTAGGTTTATTGCTTTCTTTGTTTTATTATCTAATCTTTTTAATATTTTTTTTATTTCTTCTGACGAAAATTTAATATCTTTTAATGAAATTTTATTTTTTTTAGAAAATTTTCTTTCATATTTAATTAATGCTACGTCTTTATTTTTTTTTACATCTTGAATAATTTTTTTTACAATTGCTGATTTGTTTGAATTGACTACTCTTCTTTTGTTTAGAATTAATTCTAATTTTAATATGAAGTTTTTCTGTTTATTGTCTAATTTTTTAAGCATTATATAAATTTATGTCTTGGTTTTGTTTTACTTTCCCATGGAGAGCCTTGATCATCTAACGTAGCTTCGATAACCTCAGCATTAATTTTTATAATCGAATCTCCTGAAAAAATTAATCTAATTTCGTAAGTTTTATCAGGCAATACACTGCTTTCAATAGTTAAAAAGTCCAAAAATCTTGAATTTTTCTTCTGCCTTATATTTCTTGATGAGGCATTAATAACATTATCAAACTTGAGAATGGTTCTTATTCTTTTGTTCTTTCTAAAAACTCCTTTTTCCACATCTTCCCACATAAACCTATTAAGTTGTAATAAAAATATTCTATTTTTTTTTAAATTCGCAATATCTTCTGGTGAAACTTATGAGTCTTGTAAGTGAGCGGAGATAACGCTCAAATCTTTATCAGAATAGGCTATTAGCTTTAAATTTTTCATAATGTAAATTAAATCCTTTTTATAAAAGCGTTACATTTTCTCAATTTTTTTTCTAAATTTTCATATCCCCGATCAAGATGATAAATTCTATTAATTGTCGTTCTATTGTTCGCCACTAAGCCGGCTAATACTAAGCAAACAGAGGCTCTTAAATCTGTTGCCATCACTTCTGCTCCAGACAAGGTGCTTGGGCCAGCAATTGTAGCGATATTATTTTTTATCTTTATTTTAGCGCCCATTCTTTTTAATTCTGAAACATGCATAAATCTGTTTTCAAATATATTTTCTTGAATCTTTGAAATGCCATTTGCTTTTGTCATCAAAACCATCATCTGAGCTTGTAAATCTGTTGGAAAACCAGGGTATGGTGCTGTTTTTATATTTATTTTCTTAATTTTATTTGATTCCTTGACTAATATTTTATTAGAAAAAATTTTAAGTTTTATTCCCATAGATTTTAAAATTTTAACTTCAGTTTTTATAATTTTAGGATCTATATTCAAAATATCAATTTTTTTTCCTATTAAAGCTGCGCCGATGAGGAAAGTTCCAGCCTCTATTCTGTCAAACATGACCCTATGAGTTGTAGGCTTAGGTTTAAAAGTGCCACTTATTACAATTTTTCTTCTGTTTGAGTTAATTTCACAACCAAGACTTTTTAAAAAAAGAATTAAATCTTTTATCTCTGGTTCTGTTGCACAGTTTAATAAAGTGGTTTTACCTTTTGCTTGAGATGCTGCGATAATTGCATTTTCAGTTGCACCGACAGAAATTGATGGAAAAGAAATTTTATTTCCTCTCAACCCATTTTTTGCAGACGCATAAATATATCCATTTTTAATACTTATTTTTGCGCCTAGTTTTTTTAGAGCAAATAGATGCAGGTCTACGGGGCGTGAACCTATCGCGCAACCACCAGGAAGTGAAACTTTAGCTTTTTTATATTTTGCTAGTAGGGGGCCAAGAACTAAAACTCCAGCTCGCATAGTTTTAACTAGCTTGTAAGGTGCCAACGTATTTAAAATCTTCTTTGAGTTTTCTATTTTTAAAGAATTATTTTTTTTATTAATTTTAATTCTTAATCCAATGGAAACTAGAAGATCTATCATTGTAAAAACGTCT
>Ga0115003_10004800_pt1 | contig 10307 bp, 17 predicted proteins | sample ArcticOcean_MG_C_7_FD_88736 | JGI IMG/M metagenome (GOLD analysis project Ga0115003, IMG submission 88736) | Marine microbial communities from western Arctic Ocean - ArcticOcean_MG_CB11_88 | ecosystem: Environmental > Aquatic > Marine > Oceanic | place: Arctic Ocean: Canada Basin | collected... | reverse complement strand
TGATCACCCTAAATGGGGTATTAACTCTCGAACGAAGTGAGAGAGTTAATATCCCACCCCTCAAATTTTCGAAAACAAATTGTACTTGGAGGTACATACAATGAGCATACAAATTGAAGCAATAGCAGAAATCAGCAATGAAGAAATATATGAGGTTGTAACGCAAAGTCCAGCTATACACGATTATGTGAGAGACGTTGCAAATCAGTGCATATCAGACATGGATACAAGCGACGTGTTGAATGATCACTATGAGATAATTCGTGACATTTCACAAGAAGTGTTTGATTGCGAAAAAGACAACCTAGACATACCTGATGAGTTCACATCTGATGCGTTAGGTGACATGTTAGAGGAACTCTTAAGCGACTTCGCCACTACAAACCAAGACAGCTTATGTGCTACAGGTCGTGCATTCCAACGTGCTGTAGAAACTTCAGCCCAACATATGCTAAACCGACAAAACTTAGGTGACGCATTCGTAAGCTGGGACGACTACATAGACCAGAAACACAAGACGAAAACTCTTGAAGATTCCCATGCACGTTTACAAATTCAGGTTATGCAAATGACTACAGCATTCGAAAAAATTAGTATCGCTATGGACCCGTTCAAACGTGTCCCTACCGTACCTGTTGATGTTGTAGGAACGACGATTGTGGCTAGGACTACATTCGACGGTTAAAAGATCACGTGAGTGAAGGTTGCCCACCTAGTTAGTTACAACGTTCGTACTAGCCTAGGTGAGTTTCCTTGACTTACCTGACGTAAGTCAAACACATGTACTTGGAGGTACAAAAAATGGTTACACACATAGATAACACACCTGAAGGTTCACATAACTGGCTCAAAAGTTTGCGTTCAGTTATCGAGGAAAAAGCTGCGCTAGAACCAATGTTTGATCCTGCTAATAGCAAGCAACGCAGTGCTGATACAGATGAGAATGTAGTGAAAATGTCCACACGTGATGCTGCTGCACTTGTTGGCGCTGATTTCGATGTTGACTATCGTTCAGCACACTTCCAATCAGGTGAAAAAGCCAACGATGGATACGGTCATCAATTCACTAATCAAAGTTTCGTACCTGTATACAACAAGGGTATGAAGCAAGGTAAGCCACTGTTCGAAGGCATATTCCGTTCAGGTACAGACCAGATATTAGGAATGGTTTCTGGTTCTTACCCTGCTCGTGACGGTTATAAGCACGTGTTAGATGTTATGGAAGATTTGTTCCCTAACAGTTGCACAGGTATAACCGTGTTCGGTCAAGGTGAGAAAGCTATCATCGCTCAGGAAATAGGTGACGCTATAGACCTAGGCATGTTCAATGGTGAGCAAGACATTCTGCAACCATATGTATACACACGTATGAGTCTGAATAGTAGTTGGTCTACCGAATCTATACCTATGGTGAAGCGGCTTGTATGCGAAAATGCGTTAGGTCATAAGGAAAAGCTGTTTCGTGTGAAAGCTACAGCTAATCATGATCACAGACTCACGTTAGCTGCTGAGATTATGCAAGCTAGCATTGATCAGACATATGAGTTAGCTGCTATGGCAAACGGTTTCAAAGATTGCGACTTTCGTGGACATGAGTTCACAAAGCTAGTCAACGATTTGTTTCCATATGATCCCGAAGCTAGCAAACGTACTAAGAACAAAACGTTAGCTAAAAAGTCGATGCTTGGTACTGAATGGCATAGGCAAGCATCAGTAGTTGATGGAACAGCTAATATGTGGACCGCTTACAACGTTGTCCAAGGCGTTGAACAGCACACATGGAACTCTCCGAAATTGGAGAAGAGTCATGTACGTGATGAAGCCAAGGGGTTAGCTAAAACTTTGGATGGTAAAACACCTATTGCAGACGCATGTGAAGAATACCTTAAGGGTATGCTTCACATATAGGGTCAAGTCTACCCATCGCGTTTGTACCTCCCCCTGATGGGTGGACCTAAAGGCAGCCTGGCACGTGGTTTCCATGTGCTGGGCTGTCGCTATTTAGAAAGGAAATGATGAAAACTAAGGTATGCACAAATTGCGGAGAAGAAAAAGAACTCACAGAATATCCCGTTAGGGCAGACTCCCCAGACGGCTTTCGTAACCATTGCTACGTTTGCAGGAAAGCTCAAAACGTTGCATGGTACCAGAAAAATAAAGAAAGACAGTTAGCTAAACGTAAAGCGTATCGGGAAGCTAACTATGAAGCGATCAAACTTGCTAAACATGAGGCTTACTGGGCTGACCCAGAGAAACAACGCAAGAAAGGTAGAGATTATTATTGGGAGAATTGGGAGAAAGTCAGAGAGAATTCTCGCCGAGCTAATTTAAGCGAACAAGCTCTCGCCAACGTAAGAGCGAGTGATCTTCGATACAACAGAGCCAACAAAGAAAAATTATATGCGAAACGGAGGCTCTACTATTCCGACCCAGAAAACGTAATGAAAAGAAGAGAGTCACAGCAAGCCGCTCGTGAAGCTAATCGAGAACATTATCGTAGCGAAAATCGCAAATGGCGAAAAGCGAATCCTGACAAAATCAGAGCATTAGAAAACCTTAAATCGATACGTAGAAAGGCTGTGGAGACCGATAACCACACGATGGAAGAGCTACACGTTTACTGGAAAGCGAACGGTATGGACCCTAAGCGATGTACTTATTGTGATGCTTGGCATACCAAGTGGATTCGTGGCGGTTGGAAAGTTTCAGTAGGGGACCATGTGGTTCCGCTGTCAAAAGGAGGCAAGGACTTTATAGAAAATATCGTCCCTTGTTGTTTCTCTTGTAACTGTTCCAAAGGAGCGAAGATTCTTTACGAGGAATGGACACCACCTAAGGAACGGATAGCAGTATGAGAAAATATTACAACAACAGCGGCCAAACATTCGCATCGAGAATGGACTGGTACCTGGACCCCAAAAACAAATACATAAAGATAAACAAAAAAACAGGTTGTTGGATATGGCAAAGGTGCCGACTGCCCGCAGGTTACGGACTAGTAAGCTCAGTCCTCATAGCGCGAGCAGTAGGAACTAAAAACAATTCCCTTGTTCACAGAGCAGCGTACTTACATGCAAAAGGTGCTTTATCGCCAAGTACACATTTAGATCACCTGTGTGGAACAGCTTCTTGCTGTAACCCAACACATTTAGAAGAAGTAGATGCTTCTGTAAACAATGCACGTAAAGCTTTAGTGCGAGACCAAACACAAGAAATCGTTGAATTAAAAAACGAAATTAAACGTTTAAACAGTCGCATACACCAGCTAGAAAAGGAAAAGGATGATAGAAGTAAACGGCAATCTGCGTGTAGAGAAGTCTGACTTCGTAAAGCACGGTTACATAGGCACATATACTATAGGTGAATGTAGGTGTGAACTTTGCCAAGAAGCTTGGGACAGATGGGACGTGTTCAAATCAAATGAATCACGTAGGCTGGCAGCTAGAGCACCAAAAAGAACGCAAGAAGCGCTCAGAAAAGCAAGATACAGAGCGCGAATATCTTCGACAGACTAGCCCTTATCCTTTCGGGTGAAGGGGAACCTGCCATTACGGATTATGGTTCATACGATTAGTATTGTGAATCGTTAAGGTTCCCCGTTTGTCGAACTTTTATATGACATTTATGTTACAGGTGTTCGCTTTTTTAAAAAGCTTACTAAACTAAGTACTAGTACTAAGTAAACAATAACCACCTTAAGTGGTTATTGGTACTAGGTACCAATTGGGAGAAAAATATGGATTACCCGCTGCATAAGGATGCAGACGGTAGATGGATTCACACATGGGTTCGTCAATCGTCAATCAAAACAGCAGACATGTGTATGGAAAGATTCCGCAAAGACATTTACAGCCTGTCGGCGGAAAGACCTAAAGACGTAAACACTTTCGGTACAGCGTGCCACGCAGTAGCCGAAGATGCCTTACAAGCACGTATGAATGGCAAAGACGAAACCCTTGAGGGGCTTCTGTATGCGTTTGATTACTATTGGGATGAAGCAAAGCTACTGATCGACGATGATCAGTGGACTAAGTACAGACCTGAGACAATAGGTGCCGAAGGATACTCACGTATCACAGACTGGTACAACCAAATTTATAACGCAGATGAAAAGATAATACCTACAGGTATAGAGCAAGACTTCAACAAGATCCTGTGGGAAGACAACGAACGTGTGATTTATGCACGTGGCACGATAGACCTAGTTGAAGAGAATCGTGTCTGGGATTGGAAGTTCCCATCACGTGACTATTCCAGAAACAAATGGGAATACGAACGTTGGGATGTGCAATCAATTATGTATTGTTGGGCAACTGACATTCCGCTATTCAGGTTTGGGATCATACATCCTAAAGGGGTTTCATACATCGAGTTAGAACGTGACAGTTCGCATACAGAATGGATGAAGCAAAAGGTCTTAGCACTCGCCAAGTTCGTTGAGAACGCACCTAGAGGTCAATGGCCTTTAGGTGACAACGGTTGGTGGTGCTCAGAAAAATGGTGTCCAAATTGGACATCGTGTAAAGGTGCTACAGGAGGTATCACATAATGGCATTTAAACCAATGTCACCATCAGAACGTGCGTCAATTGAGGCGCAAGTTCTAATCAAATGCACAGTAGAGCTTACATGTGCTCAACTGGCTTCAGGAACATCTGACCCTAACGAAGATTTACTTACGTTACTGGTAGACAACTCTGGAGTGCTAATGAACACGTTGATAGACTTGAAAGCAGGATTAAACGGTGCGCTTACATCAGCAGAACAGACAATTGTTCCAACTGATTCAATTGCACCTGTGCTTTCAATAGTCGAGAACGCGTTCCCTGGTGCAACTGTTTCACAGCCACGTCGCGAATCAAAATATATTGACGACGCAGAATATGCGAGCGTACACAAACTTTGGTTAGCTGAACGAAGTAGTGGAGTGACTTATGGCTCAAAGGAATCTGCGTTTATGGATAACCAAGTCGTAAGGAAGTTGTGGGTTGACGGAGCACGTGTTTACCCTGATACTTACTGGTCCGAACAGATGAGAGGACAACCAATCCCCTCAACTAAGAACAACAAATGCGCTCTAGGTGATTTCAAAATCAAACGTGGCGTATTCGTTGACGGTGAAGGTAACGTGTCACTTCAGCAGGGAGATGGAAATCATCCCCAAGCAGGAAAAAGTGGCTACTTCGGTGGTATGCAAAAACATTCATCATTCAATTGGGCTGACAAACCACAACCTGTAGCAGGCGATACTTTCGCCTCATCAGGTGGTTGAAAAGTTAGACCTTGAAGATGCACGTCTGTTAGTTGGGCGGACCACGGCAGAGACCGTGGTTCCCCAACAGGCAGAGGTGGAAGGCGTCTCGAGCAATGATGTGAAAAGACTATTCACACCTAAGTCTGAACAGATTCGGCTAATGCGTAGCGATCTTAAAGCAGGTGGAGAATGGAAATTTGGCATCAGAAGGTTCGATGAAGTCACGATGGGGGGAGCTAGACCTGGCAACCTCGTCACTCTGATAGGGAAAACACATACAGGCAAATCGCTACTCGCGATGAACATAGTTGCAAGGAACAGTGGTCACAGAACTCTGTGGGTATCACCTGACGAAACAGAATCAATGTTCTGGGGTCGTTACGCAGCCATAAAAATGCAGATAGGTCAAAAGGATTGGATCAGCAGACTGATACGTAACGACACGTTAGCGTGGCAACGTACTAGCGAAGTGATATCCAATTCAACAAACTTACACTTTGAATCAACAGGTATGTCGGTAGATGATTTAGACAAAGCAATGAGAATTGCCACATCTGAGCTATGGGATGGGCAACGACCAGATGTTTTAGTTTACGATTATCTTGAACTGATACGTGGTGGAGGATCAGGGGACGCAGCCAGCGTCCAATCTAAAATAGAATCCTTTAAGCAACTCGTATCAGACTGGCGAGTCATAGGTGTAGTCATACATCAATCAGGCAGAGGCGCAGGTAACCGTGGCTCTGCTGGAGGCATAGACTCTGGCAGATTCGCATCTACCAGTGAAAGCCACTTCGTGTTAGAAACATGGAGACGATGGGATGACACTAACCTTGACGAAGAAACTCGTAGATTCTACGAAAATGAAGTAAGCGTTGGTCTATGGAAAAACAAAGCAGGTGAAGGAGAAAAAGCCGAAGTCAATTTAACTATTGATCCATCAGGCCGATTACTTGAACCTGGTGTTACATGGGAGCAGATGAGTCTTCATGAGTGACGTAATGAAAGACATATTTGAAGGTTTCCCTTACGCTTTCGGCACAGACGAAGGTGGATGCAGGTGGGCACCAGTTACATCAGAAACATACAAGCGTCACCTAGAAGGATCAGAAATGATTGGAATTTATCCAATGGTTTACGATCCTCACAAGGAACACGTAGGTAGCGCTGGTTTCATAAACTCCAATGGGAGACCTGTTTACAGTGAAATGAAAGAAGAACTGTGGAAATGCAAATGGGGAGCCGTCGATATAGATGAAGGCGACGACTCAATTGTGTATGCACAGAACGTCGCGACAGTACTTGAAGCATTAGATATAACGTCGTGGGTAGAACTCTCCCGAAGTAAAGGTTGCCACGTGTGGATCTTTACAGAAGAATGGGTTCAAGCTCACGTTATACGCAAAGCGCTGTTAGCGGCAGTCCAGATATCAGCAGTAAAATTTGATGCTGTATACCCTAAGCAAGATTCAATTGAAGGTCCACCTGGTAATTACATGAGACTGCCATACGGAGGGAACAGACCCAACGGAAGGCAAGTCATGTTAGATAGAAATAACGACTCTATCGACCTGTATGACTTCATTCTTGACGCAGAAACTAACCGTGTTCCGACACAATCTTTGATAGACGTGTCGAAACTGTGGAAAGCACCTGTGCAAAGCCTGCCACCAGAACGTTCCTATGACAAAAAGCCATTAATGCAAATTGATGGCACACGTCTAAGAGGCGTAGCTAGGCGCATGTGGGAAGACGGACCTCATAGCTACTTCCACCAGTCTGGTGCTGGTAAAGGTAGACATGGATTCTTGGATCGTTTCGCACGTGCCATGTGGGAAGCAGGGTATTCAGAGCCAGATGTGGTAGCTTGGACCTCAAAGCTAGACGCTCAATTGGGTGCCTGGTGGCCTGAAGGCCCAAAATTTGAAGGCAGGAGAGATGCCCAAAGGCAAATCGAACACCTCGTCCAGCACGCCAGAACCATTGCCACAAGGCACTGAGTTTACGTTCGTAGTGCAGGGGCGGCCCACTCCCAAGGGCCGTCCCCGCATGACACGTAGAGGTCGTGTATACACACCGCAGACAACACTCGAAGCTGAAGACGCAATAGTTGCAGCTATTCCTGATGATGCACCAATTTTTAATTGTGCAGTTCAAATGGAAATAACTTTCACTAAAGACTCAACTTCGGTAACCATTAGAGACGCCCCAGATTGGGTAACTAATCTACGTGGGGACATAGACAACTATGTGAAACTGTTAATGGATGGGATACAAAAAGCTGGGATAATTCCAAACGACAAACAAGTGGTTCATGTAGATGCAGTAAAGATCTAACTATGGAAACTTTTAGATTAAAAACATTCGACGAACGTATTAAAACAATGGGGGATATAGCTGAACAAAAGTTTGAAGAACACGCAGCAGTACAATTTGTTAGATACGGATTGAACCGTCCAAAAATTAATATGGCTCACTTGCCACCAGAGATCAGGCACACACCTGACTATCTGACAACGCAAGGGTTAGTAGAAGTACAAGGTTTAGGCAAAGATCAAATATTAAAAGTTAAACACGAAAAACTTACAGCATTAAAATGGTGGTCTAAAGTACACCCTCTTTATCTTTTTATATACGATTCTTATAAGGAAAGAACGTACATGATGCCATTCAAAGAACTAATCAAAAAATGCACCATGTCCGAAACAAATCATTTCCCCGAAGGTAAACCCTATTACGCGATACCTTCCTCTTTAATTTGGGCAGATAATGAAAGGAAGTAATGTCACTAATTCTCTCTCTAATATTAGCTATGGGCATGAGTCTTCCAATAGACCCAAGCCATACACAAGAAAAGAATTCTTCAAGTAACGAAATATTTGACCAGTGGGGAGACCTGCTAGTAGAACACTTCGACCTTGAAGACATGAAAGTAATCACACGTATCATCTGGTGTGAATCACGTGGAAAAGCCACAGCAAAGAACCCAAACGGTTCAGCAGGTGGGCTATTCCAAATCATAAAAAAGACTGCTAGATGGGTAGCCCCTAAAGTAGGTCAAAGCGCAGACACAGAAACCATGTCAGCAGGCATACGTTTTAATCCCTATTGGAATACACGTATGGCCGCTTTCTTGTTTTATGAGACTTCAGGTGGCATAAAACATTGGAACGAATCTAAATCCTGTTGGGGAAAATATGCTTAAAAAATGCAATGGCACACCAAACGCAAATCAATATTCTGAAGGATGCAGATGTTCAGAATGTAAAGATGCGTGGGACGTAAGGATTTCTAAAAGAAAAGAAAGCGATAAAGCAAGACGAAAAAATAGTGGAGGTGCTTCCAGAGGTGGACTCGAGTCAGGTTATGGATTCACAAAACAAGACATAATGGAGGCCCGAGGCTACAAACAATGAATAAAATAAAAGTTTGGATTGACCAAGATCTCTGTACAGGTGACGGAATCTGCGTCGAGATCTGCCCAAGCGTATTCGATATGCATGATGATGGTCTCGCCTACGTCAAGGAACCAGAATGGCCGAACCTGTATGGACCGAAGGGTTCCACTAAAGGAGAACCAGTACACAAAATGAGTGAAGGGATGGCTACAGTCCCAGACAGCGACATTGACGCGTTAATCGAAGCGGCAGAAGAATGCCCAGGTGAATGCATCTTTATAGAAACTGAGTAGCAATACATAACGGAAGCGAGAAGCTATGAACAAGCACATACTCAAACAAACAGCAATACCATTGGGAGGAGGTAGATACAAAACAGGTTGGTACGTAATGACAAACGACTTATTTGTAGACTTTTTTATAAAGCTAGACGAAGCAGAAAGACTAATAGCAAATTTAGAAGATGCTGAAGCTCCTAAAGGAGATTAATCTCCTTCCATCAAAGCACAAGCACGCAAAACTAATTCTGTAATTGTTTCATAAACGTAGTCATGGATAGGACTACTATCAAAATCCCCATGGTCTACTTCATAACTAAAACCCATAGCGTGCTCAAAAGGCAACACAATCAAAATACCTAGATTGTTCTCATTCCAAGAAGCATGAGAACCATTATCTATCTCTAACGAATGAGAAGCCGTTTTAAGACTTTCATATATTTCACGTGCGATCTCATCACCTTCAGCTAATTCCCATTCTTCAAATGCTTCAGCGTACGCCTCATCGTCCATACCATTAACCTACTAGAGAACCAGATTCAGAGTCGCCTACACGTGTAGCAGCAATCGCTTTACCAACACAAATAAGCGCAGCAACTGCACCCACCTTCAAAGCATCAACAAAAGCAGGCCCAGGGATAGCCATAGCAGCTACCCAAGCCTGAGCAAACGTAGAAATTGCTCTCTCTACAGTATCTTTAGCAAAGTTCATGTTAAACAAGGTAACTCCTTAAACAGTCCACAAGTAACGCCAGGTCACAGGACCCACTCTACCATCGACCTTGATTGGGTACATAGACTGAAACTCGCGTACTGCTTTCTCAGTTAAACGTCCGTAAGCCCCATCACATACAAGCTCAGCGTTAATACGTTTATTTAAACGTATCTGTAACGTAATTACGTTCTTGCCTTTAGAGCCACGATGCAAAGGCTTACGTCTAAAATCGGCACTCAAAGACTCCATATCCTCAAGTTGGATCTGCAAATCAAGAGAGTTAGGGGTTTCCTTAAGGGGCATACCAGATTTAATCCACTCTGCCAACATATCGCCAGGACAGTAAGTTGTGCCGAAATCCCTATGGCATTTGACCCACAAGTGATCACCATACTTTTCGCGCAAGCCATCTACGACACTTAAGATAGCCACCTTCCCCTTCTCAGTAAGATCATCACCTGAACCAATATAAGAAATCGAAGTAGTTTTAGAATTATGTCCCTTAGTAGCAGCGCCCTGCTTCCAGCCTCTACCCTCAAATATTTCACCAGTCTCACCAGAAACAAGCCAATTGTATGCGATAGATTTCCAGCCACGAGTCTTCACATGATACTTGTCATGCTGTTTGATCCGCTGCCACGGATCAACACCAGAACCAGTGGT
>Ga0115003_10004799_pt1 | contig 10310 bp, 10 predicted proteins | sample ArcticOcean_MG_C_7_FD_88736 | JGI IMG/M metagenome (GOLD analysis project Ga0115003, IMG submission 88736) | Marine microbial communities from western Arctic Ocean - ArcticOcean_MG_CB11_88 | ecosystem: Environmental > Aquatic > Marine > Oceanic | place: Arctic Ocean: Canada Basin | collected... | reverse complement strand
CCTGCTTTGTAGCTAGCTCCATTTGCGCAATCAATTACTATCTTCATTTTTTTTAAATTAAAATTTTTAGGAAAATTTTTCTTTAAGATTCTAATATAATCATCATTTGCAGTCTCTAAGCGCTTAACACGACCTAAACTTTTTGAATTCAAAAGATATTTTGATATATTTGAATCGATTAATCCTTCTATTTTTTTTTCAATTTTATCTGAGAGTTTAAGTCCATCTGGTCCAAACAATTTCAGTCCATTGTCGTAATAAGGATTATGTGAGGCTGTAATCATAATGCCCATATTAGCTTTCATTTTTTTTGTTAGCATAGCAAGACCGTTTGTTGGTAAAGGACCAAGTGTAAAAACATTCATGCCAGCTGAGGTAAGACCAGATACTAGCGCGGGTTCAAGTGTATAGCCTGATAATCTCGTATCTTTTGCTATGATTGCAATTTGTTTTGTTTTTTTTTGATTAGTAAAATGCGTTCCTGCTGCAAGACCGAACTTAAAAAATTTTTCTCCATTGATGTTACCTTGATTTACTGTGCCTCTTATTCCGTCGGTACCAAAATATTTTTTTTTCATTTTATCGAAATTATTTTTTTAAAGACTAGTATAGCTTGTTTTACTTCATTAACATTATGTACTCTAAATATTTGTACACCTTGTTGTAATGTATATAAGACAGAAGCTAGAGTTCCGCCAATTCTTTCTTTACTGTCAAACTCACCTGATATTTGGCTAATAAATCGCTTTCTAGAAGTACCAATTAACAACGGAAATCCCAATGAATGAAATAAGGAAATATTGTGCATAAGAATTAAATTATGTTTCAAATTTTTTCCAAAACCAATTCCTGGATCAATAATAAATTTTTTATATTTAAATTTTTTAAAATCAGTATTTATTTTTTTTTCAAAAAAATCATAAATATCTAATAATACATTTTTATAGGTTGGTTTAATTTGCATTGTCTTTGGGGTTCCTTGCATATGATGCAATACTTTCCAAATATTAAAGTTTTTTATTTTATCAATAGCTTTTAGGTCATAGTTAAAACCAGATACATCATTAATTAAATCAGATTTTTGTTTGATTGCTTTTAACATAACTTCTGATTTTCTTGTATCTATAGATAAAAATATTTTAGGAAATTTTTTTTTAAAATTAACAATAATTTTTTCTAACCTTTCCCATTCTACTTTGTGATTTATGTCCTTGGAACCTGGTCTTGTTGACTCACCTCCAATATCAATAATATCTGCTCCTTTGAAAATCATATTATTAATATGAGCGTAGGCTTTTTTGGATTGAACGTATAAACCACCATCAGAAAAACTATCGGGTGTTAAGTTTAGTATTCCCATTATTAATGGTTCAGAAATATTAGAATGTCTATTTAATTTTTTTTTCTTAGAAACTATCTTCTTTAAATCCTTTAAAACAATTTTTCTAATTTTATCGGGTAGCTTCTTAATATTTTTTATATTAATTAATTTTGTTTTTTTTGTTCTTGATAAAATTTCAATGTTGTCGAAAGCTATATTTTTATTACCACAGAGTGATAGTGCTAATTTTTTTTTAATAAGATTTTTTGCTTTAGTTCCATAATAAAAATTACACGCTCGGGTGTAATACTTCCTCATGAACTATTCTTAATGAACTAGCTTAGGTTTAAGGCCTAAAGAATCTAAGGCTGAGGATACTTTATTATCTTTGCTGTCTTCAGATTCATTCAATTTTTTAGGTTGGATATTTTTCAGCATTAAATCTCTAATTTCATCGCCTGTTAAAGTCTCATACGTTAGTAAAGCTTTTGCTATTTTATGAAGATCATCTATTTTTTCTGTTAATACTTTTTTAGCTCTATCATAACCAGCTTCAACAATTTTTTTAACTTCTGAATCAACTTTTTTAGCAGTCTCCTCTGACATGTTTTGTTGTCTTGTTACCGACCTGCCTAGGAAAACCTCTTCTTCATTCTCTCCATAAGCTAATGGGCCTAGTTCTTTGCTCATACCATAGCGTGTAACCATGTTTCTAGCCATTTTTGTTGCCATGTCTATATCTGAAGATGCTCCTGATGTTACTTTGTCGTGACCAAAAATTAATTCCTCTGCTATTCTTCCGCCCATAGCTACTGCAATATCTGAATACATTTTTTCTCTAGTTACTGAAAGCTGGTCTCTTTCTGGAAGTCTCATAACCATTCCTAGAGCTCTTCCTCTTGGTATAATCGTTGCTTTATGTATTGGGTCAGAAACTTTTTCGTTTAATGCAACAATTGCGTGTCCTCCCTCATGATATGCTGTTAATTTTTTTTCATCTTCACTCATCACCATAGATCTTCTCTCGGCACCCATCATGACTTTATCTTTTGCCTCTTCAACATCTACCATTGTTACTACTCTTTTATTTTTACGAGCAGCTAGCAAAGCAGATTCATTAACAAGGTTAGCTAAGTCAGCTCCAGAAAAACCTGGTGTACCTCTAGCTATCGTTCTAAGTTTCACATCAGGACCTACAGTAATTTTTTTAATATGAACCTTTAATATTGCTTCTCTTCCAAGAATATCTGGATTTCCAACAACAACTTGTCTGTCAAATCTTCCCGGTCTTAATAGAGCGGGGTCTAATACGTCGGGTCTGTTTGTTGCTGCAATTAATATAATTCCTTCATTAGTTTCAAAACCATCCATTTCGACTAATAACTGATTAAGCGTTTGTTCTCTTTCGTCATTTCCTCCGCCAAGACCAGCGCCTCTACTTCTACCTACTGCATCAATTTCATCAATAAATATAATACAAGGTGAATGCTTTTTTCCTTGTTCAAACATATCTCTTACACGTGAAGCTCCTACGCCTACAAACATTTCTACAAAATCTGAACCTGATATAGAAAAGAATGGAACATTTGCTTCTCCTGCAATTGCTTTTGCTAATAATGTTTTACCTGTTCCTGGAGGTCCAATTAATAATGCTCCTTTTGGAATTTTTCCTCCAAGCCTACTAAATTTTTTAGGATCTCTTAAAAATTCTACTATTTCCTCCACTTCTTCTTTGGCTTCCTCAACACCAGCAACATCATTAAAGGTAACTTTACCTTGTGCTTCTGTTAAAAGTTTTGCTTTTGATTTTCCAAATCCCATAGCACCACCTTTTCCACCTTGCATTTGACGCATAAAGAAAATCCATACAGCTATAAGAAGTAACATTGGAAACCAAGATAATAAAATACCTAAAAGAGATGGCATTTTATCTTCGAGTGGCGAAGCAATAATACTTACTCCTTTGTCAGATAACTGTTCTACTAAGTTTGGGTAATTAGGTGAATATGTAGTAAATGTTGAACCATCACTTAAAACACCTGATATATTGTTACCTTGAATTTCTACTTTTATAACTCTTCCTTGTTCAACCTCAGATAAAAATTTTGAAAAGGCTACTTTAGACGTGGTTGTACTGATTTGGTTCGGATTCTGGAACATGTTGAATAGTCCAATTGAAAGAAGGACTATAATTCCCCACATTGCTAAGTTTTTAAAATTCATGGACTATATATGTAAGTATTAATTGTTTATTATCAAGTATATACAAAAATTACCTAACTTGTAAATGTGACAAATTTATTAAAAGTTTAAATTTATGAGCTTTTTTTTAATAGTTCTTTGTAAATAACTAAATTATTGTGGGTTTTTTGAATTAAACAACCACCTAACGTAGATTTTACTTTTTTATCAGATTGTATTTTATTAAGTAAACTTATAATTTTTTTTGCTCTTGGTGGGTAATAACTTTTTGAAACATTTTTGATACAATTACTTAAGACTTTTAATTGAATTTCATTATTTTCTATTAATAAGGTTTTTAGGTCAATCATTAAAATTTTTTTTTTTCTAATGACGCAGTTTTTTTCAACTCTGGATAAATAGGAATTTAGAGTATCTCTTGTTATGCCTAAATTATTAATAGAACTAATAATTTTTTCATGTTTAATTCCACTTTTTTCAAACTGCTTAACTAAGTCTCTAATTTTAGTTCTTAAATATTTTTGATTATTATTACTCGGATCTTTAAAGATTTTTCCGAAATATTTTTTTGCAATGATAGCGAGGGTTTCTTTTTTTTCATCTAATAATGGCCTAATAAGCTTTGTCCTGCTATCCAAACTGCTTACTTTTTTCATAGAAGATAAACCTTGGATTCCACTGCCTCTAGATAGTCTTATTAAAAAAGTTTCGATTTGATCATCTCTATGGTGGCCAGTTAAAATAAATTTAATTTTTTTTTTGTTACAAAAATTTAACAGTAATTTATATCGTATATCTCTTGCTTGACTCTGAATATTTTTGTTTATTTTTTTTTTATTTTTTAAAATAGTTAGATTAATATTTTTTTTCTTTAAAAGAGATTTAACAGCTTTTCCTTCCCTGCACGAATCTGCTCTTAAACCGTGATCAATCAAGACAAAAAAAACTTTATTTTTTTTTTCATTTGAATAAATTTTACTTATAGCTGTTAGTGCTAGGCTATCGGGACCCCCGGATACAGCAACAAGAAAATTTTTTTTCTTAATAAGCTTTTCTAGCTGTAGTTTGAAATTAGAATAAATTAATAATATTTTATTATTTAAATTTTTAAATTTAAGAGCACTTAAATCTTTTTTTCTCATATTGTGCTTTTTGTAACACGGACTGTGAAGATTTAGGATACTGTTTTTTCAATCCTTTTATCATCTTGCATCCTTGGTCTTTTTCTCCTAATTGAACCATTGTTGCGCCTAATTTTAATAGATTTTCTGGCGCTTTAGAACTTTTAGGATAGTTTTGATAGCCATCCAAATATGCGGTAGCTGCATCAGAATAAAGCTGCCTAATTCTAAAGGTTTCACCATACCAATATTGAGCATTACCTGCTAATTCATGAGTTTTATTTTTATCTATAAATTCTCTAAGTGCCAACTCAGCTGTTTCATAATCTCCAACTTTCATAAAACTTACAGCAAAATTATACTGTTCTTTTGGAGGCTTGTTTGGCAGTAATGAGGTTTCTGATATTCTTTCTTCTGAGAAAACTGTAGCTTTAGTTTCGATTGATTGCGTGGCTTGTGTTTTTTCTTTTGGGTCTAAATCATATTCTTTTGCAGATCCAAAATCTTGAGCTTTTTCGGTTCCTGGTAGCTTAGCTTTTTTTATATTTTTTTCTTTAGTTCTGTTGGTAGCTTCTCCAGACTCTAAGTCAGAAAAACGCATCTGTGAATCTGACTGGATTTTTGTTATACGATTAGACAACTTATCTAATTTAAAATTTACTTCCTCAAATCGATTAGTTAAGCTTCTAAATTCTTCTTCAATTTCGTTAAGTTTTAATAAATGTCTGGTTAAGATCTCTTCATTTAATCCGTTTGAAGAAGTAGAACCTGGAGTGTTGCTGGTTTCTGCTGTCTTATAAACCGCTTTTTCTAATGTTTTTAAGTCTTGGGTTATGACTTGAATTTGGTCTATTACTGCGTCAATTTTTTTTTCCTCTGCACTTAAAATAATATTATTTGAAGAAAATAATATAATAAAAAATATAATAATTTTTTTTAAATTAATATTTTTTTTTTTCATTACACCTATTTATTATTTAAATAACGTGGCAAAAAAAAGACCCCAGGAATTTCATCATGGGGTCTAAATTTTTAAATTTTAAAAGTTATTTAGCTTTTATCGTTACTGATCGTCTATTTTGAGACCAAGCTAATGGAGTTGAAGCTGAATTTACAGGCTTCTCTTTACCGTAGCTAATTACAGAAACTCTTTTTCCTGAAATACCGTAAGTCATTAAGTAATCTTTTGCAGAATTTGCTCTTTTTTCCCCTAAAGCTAAATTGTATTCTCTAGTTCCTCTTTCGTCAGCATGCCCCTCTAGAACTACATTTAAATCTTTATTTTTTCTTAAATAATTTGCTTGCTTTCTAAGAGTGTCTCTAGAAGCTGTTGTTAAAGACGAGCTGTTAGTAGCAAAAAATACTCTATCTTTTACTCCGGATGCTAAGTATTCAACTGTATCTTTTCCTGTGTAAACGTCTCCTGATCCAACCGTAGATTTTTTTGCAGTCGAACAGGCGCTTAGTGCAATTGTAGACAAGGCTATTATTAGTAAATTCTTAATTTTATTATTAAATTTCATATTTTCTCCTCTAGTGTGATTAATTGATTTATTTCAAATTTTGTTCAGTAGTTCAAGCTTTAATTACATAAAAATTCCTTTATTTAGATAGTAATGACGACCAAGATGGGTCGGATGCATCTGTTTCTGTATTAAGCTCTCTTTCATTATACCCTGTTATATCAATTGACCATAATTTTGCAGTAAAACCTAATCCATCTTTTCCTGATTTAGTCTCTCTATAAAAAACTAAAATTCTACCATTTGGTGACCAAGAAGGAGCTTCCTGGTAATAATTTTCTGTTAAAAGCCGTTCTCCCGTTCCGTCTGATCTCATTACGCCTATATAAAATTTACCTGCTCTCATTTTAGTAAAAGCAATAAGGTCTCCTCTTGGTGACCATACTGGCGTACCATAAATACCACTGCCAAAACTAATTCTTTTAGCATTTGTTCCGTCGCTTTTCATAGTATAAATTTGTTGGAGTCCACTTCTGTCAGAATTAAAACATATATATTTTCCGTCAGGTGAAAAAGAAGGAGATGTATCAATTGAAGAATCTTCAGTTATTCTTTCAACTAATCTACTTTCTATATCCATAGTATAAATATCTGAATTGCCATCTTTAGCAAAACTCATTATTATTTTTTTTCCGTCAGGTGAAAACCTTGGAGCAAAAGTCATGCCTGGAAAATTTCCAACTACTTCTTGAATACCAGTTTCTATATCCAATAAATAAACTCTAGGTAAATTTCTAAAGTAAGACATATAGGTTACTAATTGATTTGTTGGATTAAATCTTGGTGTTAAAACTAATTCATTACCCAGTGTTAAATACTTTGTATTTGCACCGTCCTGATCCATGATAGCTAGTCTCTTTACTCTTTCTGTTTTTAGACCCGTCTCACTGACGTAAATTATTCTAGTATCAAAGTATCCTGTTTCTCCTGTTAGTCTTTCATAAATTTTATCAGAAATAATATGCGCTACTCTTCTCCAATTAGAAGGCGTTGTTGTAAAAGCTAATGCTGCCATTTCTTGGGAGGCTGCAAGATCCCAGAGCCTAAACTCTACTTTAAGTTTGTCATCTTTTACTAAAAGTTTGCCGGTAACTAAAGCTTGTGCCGTTATTAATCTCCAATCTTCAAATCTTGGTTTCAAATGTGCAATATCTGGTTTTTGAACAAATGCATTTTTATTAAGTGGATTGAATAATCCTGTAGATAGAAAATTTTTTTCTATAACTGAAGATATGAGGTCACCTAACTCTTTTACTTTTATACTTTCATAATTTTCAGATTGAGCGTCTACATGCAAAGGGGAAATTGCAATTGGTAATGGGTCTAAATTTCCTCGAGTAATATCTACTTCGATTAAACTATGAGCTACGTTAAGTTTGAAGAGTGTTAATATAAAAATATAAAATAATTTTTTCATCGTTAGCCTTTCAACATTTCCATAGGATTAAAATTTAATTGAATAATTTTCCATTTATCATAGCCCGTTTGCGGAACTCTAAGGGGTTGACACATTCTAACTGCTCTTAACGCACTTTCCGCTAGTACCTTATAAAATTTTTGTCCAGGTCTATTCATTCTTTCATGATCTAAAATTTCTGACTTACTGATACTTCCGTCTTGTTTTAGTTCTAATTTAACTCTGACTAAGAGGTCATCATCATAAGGTAAGCCCAAAGGCACGGTCCAACAGCCAAATATTTGTGCCCTCAGTGCATCCTCTTCAGATAAAGTGAGTCCTGTTGCAAAAGAATTTTTTACGCTACTTTGTGTAAGTTTATCATCGATTTTTTTTACTTTTGCGCTTTCTTCTTTTGCTTTGTCGATTAAGGCTGCTATTTGATTGGTATCAACAATATCCTTTTTTTCAAATTCTGAAGCTTGTCTTATCTCTGGCTTAACTTCTTTTGGATTTTGTTTTTTTTTAACTAATTCTTTTTTTTCATCTTGCTTCTTAGGAAGCGGTATTCTGTCTGGCTTTTCTTTTGCTTTGGCGGCTGGTGGTGCTTGTTCTGACACAACTCTTTTTTCTTCTTTTTTTACTTTCTCAATTACTTTTCTCGCTTTTGGAGCATAAGGAATATTTGTTTTGTCTGAAATTTGAATTAATTCAACTGAAATAATTGGTGGTAAGTCGACCGGTTGTCTAATCATGAAAGGTAGGCTCAACACTGTAAGTAAAATCATTATCGCATGAAATGATAAAGAATAAATTAAGCTTTTTGTCATTTTTCATTTAACTTTTATATGGTTCTGAAATAAGTGCTACTTTTGAAAATCCAGCTCCCGATAAAGTTCCCATAATTTCTAATACTCTTCCGTAATTTATGTTTTTATCTCCTCTAACATAAATTCTTGTGTCAGTTCTATTCTTGGCAATAGCGAGTAACTTTGGAATAACTGTTTCTGCTGAAACTTTATTTTCTTGTATAAAAATTTCTCCTTTTGAATTTATGCTTACAGTCAAAGGTTCTTGATCGTCGGGTAAAGAATCTGCGGAGGACTCCGGTAGATCAACCTGTACACCAACAGTTAGCAGAGGAGCTGTAACCATAAAAATAATTAAGAGCACCAACATAACATCAACAAATGGTGTAACGTTTATTTCACTCATCGGCTCATTTCTTGAACGATTAAATTTAAAAGCCATAATTTAAATTATTGACAAAAATCTTTTACAAAAATTTTCAATTCTTGCAGTGTATCTTTTAGAGTCGCTGTTAAATTTATTGTAAGCTACTACAGCTGGTATTGCCGCAAGTAGTCCTAGAGCAGTTGCAAACAAAGCTTCTGCGATTCCAGGAGCTACAATAGCTAAGCTTGTATTTCTCGATATAGCGATTGATTGAAATGAATTCATAATTCCCCAAACAGTTCCAAATAAACCTATAAATGGTGCGGTAGAGCCAACCGTTGCTAAAAACGTAAAATTTTTTTCTACTTTTTTCATTTCATTGTCTGTTGAAATTTCTAAAATTCTTTCTACTCTCGCACTTTGAATGGCACTTGACTTCGATTTTGTTTTAATGAGTTCAGTCATTGCATCCTTAAAAACTTGAGTTAAAGGATCTTCGGTTTTAGCAGACAAATTACTATTTAAATTTTCAGCAGATCTAGCCTTCCAAAATTTATTTTCAAAATCTGAAGTCGATATATTAATTTTTTTAAATAATCTATATTTGTCAAATATTAGTGCCCAAGAGTAAACTGAACTTGCTAATAAAAGTATGATTACAGATTTAACTACAAAATCTGCTCGCAAGAAAAGTTGCCAAAGAGAAAAGTCATTTATTCCACCTAGTCCTACTACTTGAGCTACTATTTCTTGTTCCATATTAGTGAGTTACTTATAGAATGTGTCATGAATTTGACATTTTTATTATTCTTTAATATTAAATATTAAGTGTAAGTTTCCTATTCTTCTTCTTTGAACCGCGTTTCGCAGTAATATCTAGCAATTAGTATGGCATCTGACTTATTTACGTCTTTTTTTTTTGATAATTGTTCAGAAATAGAGGGATACATTTCAATAGCTTTTGTTCTACTTGAGTCCTTAGATGAATTAATTAACTCAAAATGTTTTTTCCATTTAGCTGGTCTAACAAAAAAAATAGGCAATCCAAGAGCTGCACAAATTCCTTTAATAGCACCGAATGTTTGACCAAAATTAAACATACTGGTTACACCTTGACCAGGCATAGCATTTACCTGTTCCACTACCTTTACTGTATCTTCTAAATTTTTAATATGGTCTTTAATTAACTTTACTAAAAGAGCACTATTCAGTTGTCTCTTATTTTTTTTACCATCAGGCATGACCGGCATATCAAATAATTCTACAACTTTGCTGTTATCTAAAATAGCAATGCCTCCGCTTAAACCAGGATCAATACCAATTATTCTCATAAATTAACCTGTGTAAATATTACAGTTTACAAATGTATTCTGCACATCATCTTCCTCTTCTAAAGTTTCAAGCGTTTTAATAATAGCGTCACTTTCTTCTTTGGATGTATCTAAATATGTTTGTGGTCTCCACTCTACGCCAGAATAAAGAAAACTATCTATGTCTTTTTCTATTTCACTTTTAATTTTATAAAAATCTTCTCTTTCTGTTAAAATCTCATGATATTCAGAATTACTTGT
>Ga0115003_10004798_pt1 | contig 10313 bp, 5 predicted proteins | sample ArcticOcean_MG_C_7_FD_88736 | JGI IMG/M metagenome (GOLD analysis project Ga0115003, IMG submission 88736) | Marine microbial communities from western Arctic Ocean - ArcticOcean_MG_CB11_88 | ecosystem: Environmental > Aquatic > Marine > Oceanic | place: Arctic Ocean: Canada Basin | collected... | reverse complement strand
CGATCATGCCTGGGCCAACGCCTACCATGAAAATGGCCTTGAATACTTTCCCAAACTTCTTACTGCTATTCCCTTTACACCCTCTACAGGCCCCAGAATACGAGGCATAGAATTACTCGAGCAGAATCATTGCAATCAGCTTTTCGAAGAGGTACTCAGCGTTGCCGATGAAACAGATGCCTCAAGCTGGCATCTGCTGTTCCCTCAGGCCCGGGAGCTAGAGCTGTTCAATGATCCCCGTCTATTGCAGAGAAGCGGCGTGCAATACCATTGGCACAACCGCGACTTTCAGAGCTTTGATGATTTTCTTGGCACCATGAATTCCCGCAAACGCAAAATGGTACGCAAAGAGAGCGCCGAAATTGTACGCCAGAATATCGACGTCGAGGTGTTGGTGGGCGCGGATATTACAGAAGAGATTTGGGGCCTGTTTTATCAGCTTTATGAGCGTACCTATGCCAAACGCAATGGCACTCGAGGTTATTTAACCCGCGCATTTTTCACCGAAATAGCAGCGACCATGCCTGAGCAAATCGCCATGGCTGTGGCCAGCCAAGAAGGTATTCCCATCGCCTGTGCACTGTACTTTTTCGACTCAGATACATTGTATGGACGCTACTGGGGAAGTGTCGCTGAGTTTTCCTACCTGCATTTTGAACTCTGCTACTACCGTGGTATTGAGTTTGCCATCGAGCGAGGATTACAGCGCTATGACGCCGGCGCTCAGGGAGAACACAAGCTTATGCGCGGCTTTGAACCCATTAAAACCCACTCCTTACATTGGATCAGGCATCCCGAATTTAGAGATGCCATTGCGCGATTTTTAACCCAGGAAGAACGATCTATTGATAGCCATATGCAACAGGCGGAAGACCTGCTGCCCTTTAAGAAGGCCGAGGCTTAAAAAGATTTAGAGTAAGAGTTAGAGTAGGAATAAAGTAGGAAACTGTGGCTTAGCGGGCCCGACTAAAAAGCCAGCGCCCTGCTTAGCTACCACTCACCAATATTTTCCATTGATGCCCAGGGCTCAAGCACTGGAAGCGCATCGCCCTGCTGTAGCAATTCGATAGATATATTGTCTGGTGAGCGTATAAAGGCCATATGGCCATCACGTGGCGGACGGTTAATAGTCACGCCGGCTTGCATAAGTTGCTCACAGGTTTCGTAGATATTATCGACGCGATAAGCCAGGTGACCAAAGTTGCGGCCGCCGGTATATTCTTCAGGATCCCAGTTATGGGTCAGCTCAATAACCGGAGCACTGTGCTTATGGGCTGTATCAAGATCTTCAGCCGCGGCGAGAAAAACCAGCGTAAAACGCCCTCTTTCACTGTCCTTTCTATACACCTCAGTTAAACCTAAACCCTCACAGTAAAACGCCAGTGATTGCTCAAGATCCGAAACACGAACCATTGTGTGTAGAAATTGCAGACCCATAATTTTTCTCTAATTAATAAACGTTACCAAGAGCCGAAATTATAGCGCGAGATAACGTATGTCGCTCAACAGTTTTACCAGATGAGTCATAAAGCGGCCCGCATCGCCACCATTAATTACTCTGTGGTCGTAGGATAAACACAGAGGCAACGTCAGTCGCGGGGCAAATTCACTGCCATTCCATACCGGTTTCATTTGAGATTTTGAAACCCCAAGAATACCAACTTCGGGCGCATTAACGATCGGGGTAAAACCCGTTCCGCCAATGGCGCCTAAGCTAGACAGCGTAAAACAACCACCCTGCATATCTGAAGGCTTGAGCTTGCCATCACGGGCCAGACCGGCCAGCGACATAATATCTTCAGAGATTTCCCAGATGCCTTTTTCATTGGCATCTTTAATAACCGGAACCATCAGACCGCGAGGCGTATCTACGGCCATGCCGACATTGATGTAATGCTTTTGAATAACATGCTCACCATCGCCCGCTAGCGAACGATTAAATTCAGGATTGGCATGCAGCGAGGCAGCAATAGCTTTGATCAAGAAGGCGACGGGCGTCACTCGAATACCGCGCTTTTCACCCTCGGCTTTAAGCGACTTACGGAAGTCTTCAAGTTCGGTAATATCCGCATCATCAAACTGGGTAACATGGGGAACATTGAGCCAGTTACGCTGCATGTTGCTGCCAGTCAGTTTTTGAATCTTGGTCAGCTTTATAGATTCGATCTCACCAAACTGACTGAAGTCGACAACAGGTACCTCAGGAATACCTGAGCCGGTAGATGCTGATGCAGGGTTGTTTAGCGCGTTCTTTACGTAGCTATCGACATCGTTCTTTTGGATACGGCCACGGGGACCTGTACCTGAAACCTTTTCGAGGCTAACGCCAAGCTCTCTTGCTAGCATCCGTACCGAGGGGCCTGCATAGACATCTGCTGAGGTGCTGCCCTCAGCAACAGCTGGGGCAGAAATTGCTGTCTGCGCTGCTGCTGGAACGGGTGCTGCTGGAGCTACTGACGGACTTTTAACCTCAGTCGCAACCGCTGTTGCCTCTGCTGGAGCAGCGATTACTTCTGCCTCAGCATTCGACACCTGCAAAATTGCTACCTGACTGCCAGTCCGCAACTTGTCGCCTTCGGCGGCGAGAATTTTAATGACTTTGCCTGAATGGGAGGAAGGCACATCCATGGTTGCTTTGTCTGACTCTAAGACAACTAAGGTATCGCCCTCTTCCACCTGATCACCAATGGCAATGGAAATCTCAATTAGATCGACTTCATCGTCGCTGCCAATATCAGGGACAACGATTAATTGTTCTGACTCAACCGCTGGAGCTTTAGCGGCTGGCGCTTCTTCTGCTGGCTGAGGCTCTGTCTCTTGCTGAGGTTCTTCAACAGATGTCTCTTCAACAGGTGCTTCTTCTTGCGCAGACTGTTCAGCAGCACCAGTTTCAATCTCGGCAATGGCATCGCCGACCTTAACGGTTGCGCCGTCCGCCACCAGATACTTAACCAGAGAACCGGCAAAGGGGCTTGGCACATCCATGCTGGCCTTATCAGACTCTAGTACTATTAGGGAATCTTCCAGTTCTACGGCATCACCTGGCGTCAAATTCAACTCAATTACATCGACGCTCTCTGCACCACCAAGATCCGGAACTGTTACGATTTCTACTGCCACTTTATTGCCCTTTTATAGTTACCTAAACGTTACCTTAAATGCCACTTAACAATTACTACTAATCACTAACTTACAGATAGAGAGGATTAGCTTTCTCTGGATCAATACCAAATGTCTTAATTGCCTCGGCAACCACTGACGACTTAATCGCACCCTGATCTGCCAGCGCTTTCAATGCAGACACCGAAATAAAGTAACGGTCAACTTCAAAGAAATGACGCAGTGCCGCACGGCTATCGCTGCGACCGAATCGATCAGTACCCAACACACTCATGGGGCTGCTAATGTAGCTACGCATCTGCTCGGCGTAGTTTTTCATATAGTCAGTGGCTATAACTACCGGCGCACCGTTGTCGCCGAGTTGCTCTGCTATATAAGATTTTTTAGCCTTCTTAGTAGGGTGCAATAGATTCCAGCGATCGATGGCCTGACCTTCCCGAACCAGTTCATTAACACTGGTAAGACTCCAGATATCGGCGTCTACTGAATAGTCCTGCTTAAGAATTTTAGCGGCAGCAATCACTTCGTTAAGAATTGTACCCGCACCCATTAAGGTGACATTCAGTGACTTACCTGATGCTTTCTTAGCTACAGCAGGAAGTTTATACATGCCCTTAATAATGCCCTCTTCTACCCCTTTCGGCAGCTCAGGCTGAACATAGTTTTCGTTCATGGTGGTGAGGTAGTAGAAGCAGTTTTGTTTTTCCTCGAACATGCATCTGATGCCGTCTTGAATAATCACGGTCAGCTCGTAACTGTAAGCGGCGTCATAACTCTTACAGTTGGGAATGGTGTTTGCCAGTATCAGACTATGTCCATCTTGGTGCTGTAAACCTTCACCGTTCAATGTGGTTCTACCGGCAGTGGCACCAATCAAAAAGCCGCGCGCCTGACTGTCGCCAGAGGCCCAAGCCAGATCGCCAATCCGCTGAAAACCGAACATAGAGTAGAAAACATAGAACGGGATCATTGGGCAGGCACTGGTACTGTACGCCGTTGCCAATGCTAACCAGGCCGACATCGCGCCCGCTTCGTTAATACCCTCTTCGAGAATAACGCCCTTTTTATCTTCTTTGTAATACATGATTTGCTGGTGGTCATGGGGAACATATTGCTGGCCCACGGAGGTGTAGATTCCCAGCTGACGGAACATGCCTTCCATACCAAAGGTACGGGCTTCGTCCGGCACAATTGGTACCACTGCCTTACCAATATTTTTGTCTTTAATCAGCGTAGACAGCACACGAACAAAGGCCATGGTAGTTGAAATCTCACGCTCGCCGCTGCTTTCCAGCTGCTTTTTAAAGGCACTTAAGGGCGGCACAACCATGGGTTCAAAGTGATGCTTGCGCGCGGGCAATGGTCCGCCCAGCGCCTCACGGCGTCTGTTCATATAGGTGAGTTCGGGGCTATCTTCTGCCGGACGATAATAGGGAACATCTTTGAGCTCATCGTCTGAGATAGGTAGGCCAAAGCGATCGCGGAAGCTACGCAGGCTGTCCATATCAAGCTTTTTAACCGAATGAGTATCGTTAGCGGCCTGACCATCACCGAGGCCATACCCCTTAACAGTGTGGGCAAGAATTACAGTGGGCTTACCCTTGCTGGCGACAGCTTCAGAATAGGCGGCATAAACCTTATAGGGATCGTGACCTCCGCGGTTGAGGGCCATAATCTGGTCGTCGGTCATATCTTTAACCAACTCGAGCAACTCTGGGTACTTGCCAAAGAAATGCTCACGAGTATAGGCACCGCCGTTGTACTTGTAGTTTTGCAGCTCGCCATCGCAGACTTCATTCATGCGCTTGATGAGCATGCCACTCTTGTCTTTTTCTAGCAGTGCGTCCCAGTGACGACCCCACACAACTTTAATCACATTCCAACCAGCACCGCGGAAGACGCCTTCCAGCTCCTGCATGATTTTACCGTTACCACGCACAGGGCCATCAAGGCGCTGGAGGTTACAGTTGATTACAAAAATAAGATTTTCTAGCCCTTCGCGACCCGCCAGAGAGATTGCTCCCAAGCTTTCCGGCTCATCACATTCGCCATCGCCCAAAAATGCCCAGACCTTTCTCTCACCGCGGGCAACCATGCCGCGCGCCGAAAGATAGCGCATGATGTGCGCCTGATAAATTGCCTGAATTGGGCCAAGGCCCATAGAGACGGTGGGAAACTGCCAGTAGTCCGGCATTAACCAGGGGTGCGGGTAAGACGATAAGCCAGTGCCATCAACTTCGCGACGGAACTTGTCTAGCTGCTCTTCGCTAAGACGGCCTTCAAGGAACGAACGCGCATACATACCAGGCGCACTGTGACCCTGAAAGAACACCAGATCACCAAGGTTGTCTCCCGCATTGCCGCGGAAGAAATAGTTAAAGCCAATATCGTAGAGCGTTGCTGCAGAAGAGAAGCTGGCGATATGGCCGCCAATACCTTCACTCTTCTTGTTGGCACGCATTACCATAGCCAGTGCATTCCAGCGTACCAATGAACGGATACGGCGCTCCATAAACAGATCGCCGGGCATGGCTTTTTCGCGGCTTACTGGAATAGTATTACGGAAGGGAGTGGTCACCGACTGGGGCAATTGCACACCGGTCTCTGCTGCATGTTCCTGTAACTGACTAAGAATATAGTTAGCCCTGTCGTCACCCTGAGCGCGACAGATTGAATCAAAGGCGTCTAGCCATTCTTGCGTTTCAGTGGGGTCTAAATCCTGCAACATGCGGCACCAATCTAAGTTAGTTAACTTTGAGGTTATTGCGGACCAAAGTATGGCCGCCAAGCTATAACCATTTAAGGGCGCAATGTTAATGTAGCTAAGCTACAAAATCAACCTTATGAATGTTCACTATATAATTTATTATTCTATATTAGACATTAACAAAACCCGCTAATCCATTGTTTTAAATAGTCATCTACAAATATAAAGCAAAACCCTAACAAGTTAGTTTAACTACAGAATTTGCTGCTAAGGCTGAATTTCTAAAAATCATACTCATAGATCTGCCCCGGCTTACGCAAATCTACGGCTGTATTTTCCGCCGAAGCATCAGCCGTTTGCAGCCATAGCGCCCGTGGATTTTTAAGCAATATCCGCTGATAAGCATCCTGTAGTGAATCTGCCGTTACCGCCCTAACCTCTTTAGCGAGCTGTTCACGGAAGTCGAACTGCCGATAACCAAGTCCCACTGACTCCATAAAGCGGCCATTCATTTCCCCTAGGTTTTTGGGCCTTTCCTCAAGACTATTAAGCACCGAGGTCTGGTAGCGCTTGATGTCTTTACTCGTCAGCCCGTCAACATCTGCGCTGTAGTTAGCTATAAATTGGTTGAATTCATCTCTTAGACGAGCTTCATCAGCCACCGGAGACTGCACTAGCATCGCCAAGCCGGGAACTCGAGATTGGTTGCTGGCAAACGCAGAAACAACATAACCCAGCTGCTTTTCCGTCCGTAGGCTGTTGTAAAACGGTGACGAAAGCATTTCGCCAAGAAGTAGCACCTTTGCCCGCTCTTGAAGACTGTCCTCCGAACCTTGCAGATAAAGCACAACCGCAGCGTCAGCATGATCCACCGGTATCTGAGCTTCTACAATGGCCTGCTCTAGCTTGGCAATACTGATGGGTGCAGCAATCTCTTTTAGGGCAATAAAGGCCTCTATCTGAGCAGTAAGGGCCAGCGCCTCAGGCTCCCCATGGTTACCGCTTACCAACATCTCCACTGAGGCCTCTGCAAGCAAACCCTGAGAGAATTGCTGCAAATCAGCCATGGTTATCTGCTCGAGTACCGGCGCTTGCTGTAATGGCGTCCAGGCCCCTTTAATCATTGCATATAGCCCTGAAACTGCCTGACGGAAAGGATATTCTCGCTGAAAATTCGACAGCTTGCGCAGACGTGTCTGCTTGAGTCGTTCAAAGCGCTCTGAGTCCCATTCAGGGTTAGTTAGAGCTTGGAGAACGTCCCCCAATAACACTGATTGCTTATCGGAATAACCACCAACCACAATGGATATGCCACGATTGCTGGCGCTTAGGGAAAAGCTCAGGCCAGCTTCGGAGGCCGGATACACCTGAGCACCCAGCTGGTCTTTTACTAAATCTAGATACAGCTGCGCTGCAGTAAGGCCTTCGATGCTTCCAGTCTTATTGCTTATCAGACGAGTAATTACATGGGCCTTGGGCACACCGAAATCCGTATCCAGCAGATGCCAAACCTCAAGGCCCTCTTTTTTTATGAGCGACTGAGGCTTTTCATTGCCTGTGTCTGCCTGCAACTCAAGCCTGGCGGGAATGTAGGGGTTACGCCCAGGTAGCTTAAGCGCCTCAATCTGAGCCGGCTCGCGCCAAACTGCCGCCAGCTCAGGGGCCACAGGATTAACCGCAAACTGCGCCTGATAATGTTCGGTCACCTTATCGGTTACAACCTCTGGCGCAGTGACCATCACGAATAAATTATCCACCGTCAGCTGTTCAGCCACCTGCTTAATAAGCTGTGCATCGTAGTCGGTCATCAAATAGGACGCGCGCAAAACCTCGGCCACAGGATAATGCTGCATCTGCCCTGCCAATCCAGACACATAGCCCATGGGGTTTTGCTTTTCCTGGAACCTGAAGGCGATATCGGACATTCTCGAGCGCTCTTCATAGCGCCAGTTCTGAATGCCCTGCTCGCGAATAATGGCAATCCAGGCAAACAACATCTCGACGATCTCGGCCTGATGCTCAAACCCGGACGGCGTAAGCCCTATATCAACAGAGAAAAGCGTGGAACTGCGATCTTCAAGACCACTACCAGCACTCAGACTTTCAGCCCAACCTTTATCTTTTAAAAGCTGCAGAAGACTGCCCTCGCCTTCATGGCCGACTAGCCCCGCGAGATAGGTCGCAGGCTTCTGCTGCCAATAGGGAGACATTTTAGGCAGCTGAAAGCTCAGACTCAGCTCGCGCAGGTCTTTGAGGGGTTTCATAGCAATGGTTAATGGCAATCGATCCGCCTGAATAAACCGATCAATATGGGGTGCAACCTCGGTGTTACTGTTATTAATGGGTGCGAAGCGTGGATTGACCATGGCTTCAAGTTCATCGAGATTCTCTCGACCCAGCACCACCAACTTCATGAGGTTGGCCGAATAGTATTTTTTGTACAGAGCAATCAGGTCGTCTCGCACCGGGCGGTCATCACGATCTGCCAAAGTATCAAGGTTACCCACCGTAAACTTAGCCATTGGATGCATCGGGTCAAGCTGCTCCTGAAGCACATCCCACTGACGACGACTATCGTCTTTAATTTTTAAGCGATACTCAGACTCCACCGCATTGCGCTCACGGTCGACATATTTAGCGTCAAAATTGGGGCTGGAAAAGAAGGGGGCAAAGCGATCGAGAGCCTGACTTAAGTAGCTGGCATCGATGTCGAAAAAGTACGTGGTATTTTCTAGACCTGTGCCTGCATTGTGGCTGCCACCATGCTCACTGATAAAGGTCTGATAATCACCAGGATTAGGATAATCCTTGGTGCCCAAAAATAACATATGTTCAAGAAAATGCGCCAGACCTTCTCTGTCATCAGGATTTTGATAGCTGCCGACATATACATCTAAAGAGGCCGCAGCCTTATCGGTACTGGGATCAGAAATAAGCAGCACATCAAGCTTATTATCCAATGTGATGTGGCGATACTGACGCTCATCATTGGCGCTCTTGATAACCGGTTTAGTGGTTTCTATTGCAACCTCAGAGCTCGGCGAGCTTCCTGAACTACAACCCTGAAGCGCAATAACTGCAGCCAATACCAATAAAATTCTGTAACCATTAACCTGCAGGCGTGCAGTTAATTTTTTGATCATTCCTATTTCCCTTTTATGCTGTACTGATTTATAGCGATCAGGTGTTTCGATACGAAGCCCGTTAGCCTACTTCGCGTCCGTTGCCAGGCTTTCATCTTGCCGACTTTCATCCTCGGGCTGAAGATTGCCGCTACTCGGCCAGGCGTTATAGACCGCCTTAACCAAGGTGGCCAGAGGAATGGCAAAAAACACTCCCCAAAAACCCCAGACTCCCCCAAAGAAAAGCACCGCGACAATAATGGCGACGGGATGCAAATTAACCACCTCAGAGAAAAGTAATGGCACTAAAAGATTGCCATCAACAAACTGGATAAAACCATAGACCATAAATAACCAGAAAAAGTCACCGGAGTACCCCCATTGCACATAGCCGACTAGCAGCACAGGGATGGTTACCACGGTTGCGCCGATATAGGGAATCAGCACAGATAGCCCTACCAGCAAGGCTAAAAGCGCTGCGTAGTTAAGGCCGAGTATTAAAAATGCAACGTAAGACACCGCGCCAATAATAAGTATTTCAATCGCTTTACCGCGAATGTAGTTGGCAAACTGCATATCCATTTCAGACCAGATGGCGGTCATTACCGTGCGCTCTTTAGGGAGTAGCCTAGATAGAGCGCCAACCAGCTGATCTTTATCCTTAAGCATAAATAGCACCAGCATAGGCACTAAAAACAAGTAAATCATTATTCCTAGTAGCCCGGGGAAACTGCTCAATGACAGGGCTAGAATTTGCTCAGCTAAATGCGCCATCTCTTCAGATACCCTGCCCCAGATAAGTTGAAACTGCTCGGGGGTAATGTAGTCACCATAAGTTTCTGGCAATGTAATCGCCAGCTCTCTCAGCTTAGCCACCATATTTGGCAACTCCGCCAGCAGCAGCGATGCTTGACGTCCAACGCTGGGAATCAAAATAATCAGCACGGCAATAAACCCTGCCACAAAGAGCAAATAGGTTGTGGTGATAGCCCAGCCCTCAGAAAAACCGCGACGCTGTAGCCAGCTCACTAGCCCCTGAAGCAAGAATGCCAGAATTAAGGCGGTAAACACCGGACCTAAAACTGTACCCAATGTCGCCATAACAATCAGTGAAACCACTAAAATCACTGCCAGCAGCACCGCCTCTTCATTGCCGAAGTACTGCTCAAGCCATTTGTGAATTACCTGCTTCATCTGCATTCCTTTCGTTGTATTGCTTTAATATTATTACTTTTTATCCCACTTGGGCGTCAACCAACTCTAGCTAAGGCCCGTTTATGTTGGCTATCTGACCTGAAACTAGTGCATATTTCAACTGTCGTACTAAACTCAGTTATCGGCTAAAGTGGGATTGAAGTATTATT
>Ga0115003_10004795_pt1 | contig 10315 bp, 8 predicted proteins | sample ArcticOcean_MG_C_7_FD_88736 | JGI IMG/M metagenome (GOLD analysis project Ga0115003, IMG submission 88736) | Marine microbial communities from western Arctic Ocean - ArcticOcean_MG_CB11_88 | ecosystem: Environmental > Aquatic > Marine > Oceanic | place: Arctic Ocean: Canada Basin | collected... | reverse complement strand
GATAGAGCTCTTTACAAAGAGCACATGCAAAAAATTTTATTAAACTATAAAAATCTAACTGTAGTAGCCGATCCAGTTATTAAATTTTTATTTGACAACAATAAAGATAAAATAAAAGGTTTTGTGTGCGAGAGCGGTAAGGAAGTTTTTTGTGAACAATTAATTCTAACAACAGGAACTTTTTTAAACGGACTAATCCACATTGGGCAAAAACAAATTCCAGCGGGCAGATTTAACGAAAAACCTTCTACTGGATTAAGTGAACAATTAAAAAAATATAACATTAAACTTGGTAGGCTTAAGACAGGAACTCCTCCGCGTTTGGACGGTACTACTATCAATTATGACCAAATTGAAATGCAACCAGCAGATCCAGATCCCTATTTCTTTTCTTTTCTTACTAGTAAACTAAACAATAAACAAATTTCTTGCGGTGTTACTCATACGAATAGTGAGGTACATGAGATAATAAAAAAGAACATACATCTCAGTGCTATGTATTCTGGAAACATAAAAGGTGTCGGACCAAGGTATTGTCCATCAATAGAAGATAAGATTGTAAAATTTCAAGAGAAAGAACAACATCAAATTTTCCTTGAACCGGAAGGATTAAATGACAGTACTGTTTACCCAAATGGTATATCTACTTCACTACCAGAAGACGTGCAGCTTCAAATATTGGCTAAAATAAAGGGTTTAGAGCAAGTTAAAATGATAAGAGCAGGATATGCAATCGAGTATGATTATGTTGATCCACGTGAATTGAATTCAATTTTGGAAACAAAAAAAATTAAATCTCTATTTCTAGCTGGACAAATAAATGGAACAACAGGTTATGAAGAGGCTGCTGCTCAAGGCTTGATAGCGGGTACCAACGCAGCATTAAAAATTAAAAAAGAAAAAGCATTTATACTAGATAGATCAGAATCTTACATTGGTGTTATGATTGATGACTTGATTACTAAAGGGGTATCAGAACCTTATCGAATGTTTACATCAAGAGCTGAATACAGACTTTCTCTTCGCGCTGATAATGCTGACCAAAGATTGACACCACTTGGAATTAAATTTAATTTGGTAAAAAAAATAAGAGAGAAAAGTTTTTTAGACAAACAAAGAAAATTAATTACTGTTTATGATGCATTGCGTTCACAACTAATATCTCCGAATGCAGCTGCTAAACATTCTGTTAAAATTGCTATGGATGGAGTTAAAAGAACAGGTATAGAAGTACTGTCTCTAAATAGTGTTACGTTAAATAAGCTTAGAAAAATATGGGACAATATACCCCAATTTGAGCGTTATATTGACGAACAAGTAGAAATAGATGCACACTATTCAGGCTATCTTAAAAGACAATCGCACGACGTAGAAGCTTTTAAAAAAGATGAGTCAATAACAATTCCTGAAGACATTAACTATAAAAATTTTAGCGGTCTTTCAAATGAGATCAAATCAAAGCTTGATATAATCAGACCTAAAACTCTTGGCCAGGCATTAAGAATAGATGGTGTAACTCCCGCAGCAGCAATTATACTCTTAGCATTTATAAAAAAAAGTAGATATAAAGTGTCTGCTTAATGAAAGAAGAAGAAGTTAAATCAATATTATTTAAAAAGTTAAATTTTACCCAAGATGCCATATATAAACTTGATATATTTAGCAGAGAAGTAATAGAATATAATAAAAAGTTCAATCTTATAGGTAAATCGACTATAGAAAGCATATGGGATAGACACATATTAGATTCCGCTCAAATAGTTAAATATATAGATTTTAAGAGAGGACACAGTCTCGCAGATTTAGGTAGCGGTGCTGGTTTTCCCGGAATAGTTCTTGGAATTTTCAATAGAAATAATGATTTTCACGTGAAATTATATGAAAAATCCAGAGTTAAGACAAAATTTCTTTCTTTTTTGTCAGAAAAACTGAATATCAAGGTTCAAATATATGAAAATGACTGCCGATCTCACACTATAGAAAGCAATTATGTTGTTTCAAGAGCTTTTAAAAAACTTGAGGAACAAATACGTATTTCACGTGAAATAGTCAAAACTAGTCATAAACTAATCGTGCTTAAGGGCAAAAGTGCAGAAGAAGAAATAAATAAACTTAACAAGAATTTTAAATATGTTTATACTCTAGAAAAAAGTATTACTAGCCCAGACTCTAAAATAATAATAGTAGATATAGTAAAATAAATGAAAAAAATAATCTCAGTAATAAACCAAAAGGGAGGTGTAGGAAAAACTACTACAGTCGTTAACCTTTCGACGGCCTTAGCGCAACTTGGAAAAAGAATATTAGTAATAGATTTAGACCCGCAAGGAAACGCAACAACAGGACTTGGAAGATCAAATAATGAAAATGAGAAAAATATTTACAAAGTTATTATAGGTCAGTCCGACCTAAAAAACTGCATTCAAAAAAGTTGTGTTGAAAACCTTGATATTATTGGCTCAAATGTCAATTTATCTGGTTTAGAGGTAGAAACTGCCAACGATCCTAATAGAGCTTTCCTTTTAAAAGAAATTTTAACAGAAAAAAATAAAGATATATTTAATAAGTATGAAAATATTTTTATTGATTGTCCTCCTTCGTTAAGTTTACTTACTATAATGTCTTTAGTGGTCGCTGATGAATTGTTGGTTCCATTGCAAACCGAATTTTTTGCATTAGAAGGAATTTCTCAATTGGTAAAAACAATTGAAAGAATAAAAATAAATCTGAATCCAAGTTTAACAATAAGAGGAATTTTATTAACCATGTTTGATAAAAGAAACAAGTTATCTACCCAGGTTGATGATGAGGCAAGAAAATATTTTAAAGAAAAAGTTTATAAAACAGTGATACCAAGAAACGTAAGATTATCCGAAGCACCATCACATGGTGTTCCTTGTATAATTTACGACAGAACTTGTCTTGGAAGTCAGTCCTATATTAGCCTAGCTAAGGAATTTATAGAACAAACCGAAGGTGAAGTAATTTGATGGTAGAAGAAAAAAATAAAAAAGGATTAGGCAGAGGTTTAATGTCTTTATTCGGAGATCAGGCAGAAACGAAAGAATCGTTAGAAAATATAAAAAAATTACCTATCGATAGCTCTTATTTATTAGTATCCATAGGCGATTTGAACAGAAATAGATTTCAGCCAAGAATATATTTTGACGAATCCAAAATAGATGAACTAGCTCAATCAATTAAAAAAAATGGCCTTATTCAACCAATAGTAGTTAGGACTGATAAAAATGAAATGTACGAAATTATTGCCGGAGAAAGAAGGTGGCTTGCCGCCCAAAAGGCAGGACTTCATGAAGTACCAATAATAATATTAGACTTAACTGACGTTCAATCTTTAGAAGTTGCTATAATTGAAAACATACAAAGGGAAAATCTTAATTCAATTGAAGAGGCGAAAGGTTATGAGAAACTTATTAATGAGTTTAAATATGATCATGTAAAACTATCAGAATTTATGGGTAAAAGTAGAAGTCACATTAGCAACACTCTCAGACTTTTGTCTTTACCCGCAGAAGTAATTAAAATGGTAGAAGAAGGGAAACTACGAGCAGGACAGGTACGACCACTAGTTGGTAGATTTAATGCCTTAAATATAGCACGAAGTATTATTAAAGAAAGACTAAGCGCAAGATCTATTGAAAATTTAGTTAAAAATGAAAAAGAAAAAGAAGCTTCAAATCTTAAAACACCAATAAAAAGTGATCCAAATATTTTATTAGTTCAAAGAAAGCTTGAAGAGGCCCTTGGTTTAAAAATTCAAATAATAAATAAAAAAAATAACTCTGGAAAAATTACAATTGAGTTCAGTAATATTGAACAATTTGAAATGATATCTGGGCTTCTTAAGAAGAAGTAGCAGCTTTTTGTACAATAGAGACTATAAGCTCTTTGACCACAACGTCATTTCTAATTTGTGAATTTTTTTTCATTAATGTTTCTGTATCGGTAATTTTATTAGCAACTTGATACAGTTGTTTCAGGTTCCATTTTCTAAGCTGTTGTAGATAGATTGTTTTATCTTTCCAAAAAACTTGTGGTTTAAAATTTTCTAGTGCTCTTTGTATGTCGTTGTAATCTTTATTAGACTTTTGAATATCTATTAGTTTCAAGATTCTATAATTAAGATTATTTAAATATAAAAAACTATCTTCATTTAAGATATTAATCTCTGACAAAAGTCTATTAGTTTTCTCTTTTCTACCCATTAAAGCATTGTCTCGTATTTCTTCAAACCCTGTATTGTTTTTAATATTTAGTATTTCTAAAAGATCTTTCTTATTAATTACTTTTTCTACGAAGAAATTTCTTATTTTTATAATTTCACTTTTTATAATTTTTCTATTAGAGCTTGCATTCGCGATAATATGATTAATCAATTCTCCTGTAAGTCCTCTAAAACCATTCATTTCTTTACTTATATACTCAATTAAAGTTCTTTCATTGTCTTCATAGCAGGCAAATATTGCCAAATTTTTTTCTTTTTCAAATAAACTTCTTAATTTTGATTTTTTATCCAGGTTTTCTGAAAAAATATATATTTTTATATTTTCATTTATTTTTTTTAGACATTCAGAAATTTCATTTAATATTTTATCTGTAGCTGATTGAATTATAATAATTTTTTTTTCATTAAAAAGAGACTCATTCAAAATATTATCATATAAAATATTTTTATTTTTTACAATTTCAGACTCAAAAAAATTCATTATCTCTGAATCTTTATTCTCATCTTTTAATTTAAGTTTAATGTCATCTTGGATGCCATCATTCTCTCCGTATAATAAAACTGCTTGATAGTTGCCTAAAACATCAAAATTTTTCTCAACAATATAACTTTTAAGTATCACTTAATTTTTGAGTACAGAATTATATAGCTCGATATATTTTCAGAAATTCTTTGTATGCCATTTTCTGTCGCAATTTTTTCGTTATTAATCGTCTTACTGTGACTTGTTGATACATTATAGCTAGATATGTTTGTAAATAACTTCTTAACCACCTTCTGTGTATTAATATTTTCTAAAGACAATTGAGCTTTTATATTTATATCATATCTTGTTGTTTTACCTGTTTTATCTTTTATTTTTTTAAATTTATTTTTTGTTATTTTTATATTAACAATATATTTATTACTTGAATCTTTGTTTGAAATTAAAAGAATATTATTTTTTAGTGTTTGAGAAATTCTATTACTACCTTCTACGTTTACTTTTTGTAAATAAATCATAGGTTTTTCTTGATTAATAGATTTAAATCCACACGAGGAAATAAAAAGGATAAAAACAAAGAAAAATATAACTTTAATTTTTTTTGGCATAAATTTTATTTTATAAGATAATTAATTATTTTATTTTTAACAAAAAAAGTTTTAATAATTTCTTTATTGTTTAAGTTTTCTGCAACTTTTTTATTTTTTTTACTTTCATATAAGGCCTCTTTCTCATCTAAATCTTTTTTTACTTCTATAATTTCTTTTGTTTTTCCATTGATTTGCACAGCAATTTTAGTTGTTTCATTTACAACTAACAGGTTGCTTATTTCTGGCCAAGTATCAGTTTCTATAACACCCATCTTTTCAAGACATTCATGGGCAAGATGTGGTGTAAAAGGAATCATTATTTTAAGAAGATTGGAAAAATTTTTTTTTAAGCATTTATTACTGACCTTATCTTCTACCGCCTTACTAAACAAATTATATATACTGTAAACATTTGCTACCACTACATTTAATTGAAAATCATTTATTAATTTTGTTATTTTTAAAATATAATTATTAAATTTAATTTCAAATTCTTCATCTGTTTCTGCTTTTTGGTCTTTTCGTGCAATGATTATAGTATTTAGATTATAAATTTTTTGCAAAAATTTATATGCTGAATTTACACCTTGGTTTGACCACTGAACATCTTTATCTGGAGGACTGTCTGATAAAATAAACCATCTTACAGAATCAGCTCCATACATTTTAATCATGTTTTCTGGATCAACAACATTTTTTTTTGATTTTGACATTGATTCGGATGCCCCAATAACCACTTTAGTTTTATCCGAAATTTTAATATAATTATTTTCGGTAATTTTTTGGATTTCTTCTGGATTTAACCACTTGCCATTATTATCTTTATAAGTTTCATGGCAGACCATTCCTTGTGTAAAAAGTCCTTTAAACGGTTCTTTGGTATTTATTTGTGGTTTATTTCTTTTAGCCACACGCATAAAAAATCTTGAATAAAGTAAATGCAAAATAGCATGTTCAACACCACCAATATATTGATCTACTGGCATCCAATAATTTAAATCTTCTATATTAAAAGGCTCATTTTTATTTTGAGGTGAACAAAATCTCATAAAATACCAAGAAGAATCCACAAATGTATCAAGTGTATCGGTTTCTCTTCTAGCAGGTTTACCTGTGCTCTTTTGAGTTGTTTTTTTCCAACTAATATGGTTTTCGAGAGGGTTTCCGCTCTTTTTTAAGTCTACATCATCAGGCAGTTCAATCGGAAGTTCAGATTTATCCACCGGCACAACACTGCCGTCTTCGAGATAAATCATGGGTATAGGACACCCCCAATACCTCTGTCTTGATATGCCCCAATCTTTTAATCTAAATGATATCTTTTTTTGTCCAATGTTTTTTTTCTCCATTATTGAAATTATCTTTTCTTTAGCTGAGTGTATATCTAAGCCATTTAAAAAGTCAGAGTTTACTAAATTCCCTTCAGACGTATAAGCATTCTTTAATTTATTAAAATTTTTAGCCACGTCTTTATTGTCCGAAACTACTTCTATAATTTCTAAATTATACTTTTTAGCAAAGTCGAGATCACGTTGATCGTGGGCGGGGCAACCAAAAACAGCACCCGTACCGTAATCCATTAAAACAAAATTCGCCACAAAAACTGGTATCTTTTTGTTCTTAATAAAAGGATGCTCAACAAGTAAACTAGTTTGAAAGCCCTTTTTTTCAGCATTGGCTAACGCTTCTTCCGTTGTTCCTGTCTTTAAACAATCTTTTTTAAATTTTAAAAAAATATCATTGTTTTCTAAACCTTCACATATCGGGTGATCCACAGATACAGCAATAAAGCTGGCGCCAAAAATTGTATCAGGTCTAGTGGTAAAAACTTTAATTTTTTCTTTATTATTGAATACTTTAAAGTCAATTTCACATCCAACGGATTTTCCTATCCAATTTTTTTGCATTAATTTAACTTTGTCTGGCCAGTCCTTTAATAATTCCAAATCATCTAATAATTCATCTGAAAATTTTGTAATATTGAAAACCCATTGTGATAATTTTTTTCTTTCTACTGTTACTCCTGAGCGCCATCCTTTTCCATCAACAACCTGTTCATTAGCTAATACCGTTTGTTCCTCTGGATCCCAATTAACATAACTTTCTTTTCTTGATACAAATCCTTTATTATAAAGATCTATAAATAATTCTTGCTGATGTTTATAGTAGCTAGCATCGCAGGTAGAAATTTCAAGTTTCCAGTCAATAGCAAGGCCTAACATTTTCAATTGTCTTTTCATTTCAGCTATATTTCTTTTGGTCCAGTCTTTAGGGTGTAGGTTGTTTTCTCTAGCAGCGTTTTCTGCTGGCAAACCAAACGAATCCCAACCCATAGGATGTAATACATTAAATCCATTTAAGTATTTAAATCTAGCTAAGACATCACCAATTGTATAATTTCTAACATGCCCCATATGTATTTTGCCAGATGGATAAGGAAACATTTCGAGACAATAAAATTTTTTTTTACTTTTATTCCTGTATATATTTTTTATTTCAAAAATTGATTGCCATTTTTTTTCAATTGTTTGAAAATTGAATCTTTCCATAATTTAAATTAATTTATTTTTTTTTGTTCTTAGATTCAAGATTAAGCTTTGCCGCTTTTTTTATAATTGTAGACAGCAATTCATTTTTTATTCTTGAGTCTATAATTTTAGTTGAACAAGTTGTTGGAGTAAGACAATTTTTTTTATGAACAATAATTTTTAAACTGTCGCTACGTATTTCGTTAGATAAAAATCTAACAGTAATTTTTAAAGATTCATTTGCACTAGAACTATCGTTATACCAATCTGTTATAATAACGCCGCCAGAGTAATCAACTACACTTAACGGCAGGAAATCTAAAACTTCTAAACTTGATCTCCACATTGGATTCGAGCTACTAAATTCATAATTTGTTCCACGCATACCTTTTCCAAAGTTTTTGATGCTTACACCACGTCCCTCATTAACATTTTTCCTCGCTCTCTCCAGAGCATTTGTGGGATTATCTCTTGCATCTACGGGTTTAAATTTTATGCAATTGGCTAAAAAGAAAAAAAAAAGCAGGAGAAATATAGTTAAATTTTTTATATTAAGTTTCATTTTTCATTTTATATTCATTAAACAAGAGCTATTTTAGACAACTAACACATATAATATCTGATTTTTAATTATTTATTTTAAAAATACCTAAAAAACAACGTATTACTAAGATAATAAATGTTGTAAAAATACAACATATTCGTAAAATGAAGAGAAAAAGTTAAATAATCGAGATAATAATTTAGCAATGTAGCTATAAGTTACGAAGTTAATATTAATATTAATTATATATAAAAAAAACAAAGGAAAAACATGAAAAACATAATGAAAATAATGCTTGCATTATTAACATCTGTTTCAATGATTAGTTCAGCAACTGCCGGTGAATTGACAGTTACTGGATCAGCTAAAGCTACTTACAACATACTAAGTGGTGGAGTTGTAGCTGGTGGTAACCAAAACAAAGGTGTTGGTCTTACTAATGAAATAGATTTTGGTGCAACAGGTGAACTAGACAATGGTTACACTTGGAAATACCAAGTACAATTAGATCCAGGTGCAACTACAACTGCCGGTGGCGGTGGAATAGATGACACTAGATTAGAACTAACTACAGGATACGGAACATTAGGAGTTTACGTTTCTGAAGGTGGTTTAGATGTTGACAATAGTGGATCACAATCTGTTTATGGAAGACCATCTGATATTGGTCTTGCTACTGGAATGGTTGATACATACGATATTTCTGCATTCACAAACATTCAGTTACACACGCCAGCTGGCTTACTGCCTTTCGACGCAGTAGCTAAAGTAGCGTACTCACCTGGAAATGAAACTGCAATTAAATCTGGTAATGCAGCTGGTAACACAACTGCTGATTTAGGCTTTAAAGGGTCTTCATCTACGCAATACCAACTTAAACTTTCACCAATTGATGGTTTAGCTTTGGGTGCTGATTACTTTACTTATCTTGGTGATTCTGCTCGAGGTCTAGGTACTTTAGTACAACAAGCTGAATCAGGTGCAATATACGGAACGTATAAAATAGGTGCAGCTTCATTTGGTATATCAGGTATGATGAAAGCTCCATTACTAGTTGGTACAAGCACGACAGCAACAGTGGTGTTAAACAGTACAGCGGCAGGTGGAAACTTAGCTGCAGCGAGACAATACAAAAACCATAAAATGTCAGCTGCTTACAACGTTAACGACGCACTTTCAATTTCTTACGAAATAGAGAAATCTGAACGAGAGTTAATCATTAACACTGCTGCGAACGATATCAAATCACAAGCAATACAAGCTGCTTATACTATGGGTGGAATGACTTTGTCAGTTTCACACGGTAATACTGATAACGTAGGTTACGCTCAAGACGACGATAGAAGCCAAACATTATTAGCTATGTCTATGGCGTTCTAAGTTAGTAATAATTTAAAATTAAAAAAGCCGGTTAGAAATAACCGGCTTTTTTTTTATCTCAGAAAGTAAACATAACCCTTTAGAAGACACAATATTTAATTTGAGTAAGTTTTCACTATTTATACCCCCTAACGGTACAATGTTTATTCTGTATTTTTTGGTCATAAGATTAAACTTAACAACACCTAAATAATTTTTTTTATTTTTATAAGAAGTTTCAAATAGCCTGGAAAGTACAATTGGGTTGCATCCTTGTTTTATTTTTTCATATATTTCTCTAAAATTATGTGCGGAACCTATTAAATTTTGTGAATGTATGGAATATTTTTTTTTATTATAAGAGGAAAGATAAATACCATCTGCTTTACAATATTTTGATAAACTATAATTATTTGCCACATAAAATTTAAAGCCTTTAACTCTACATTTGTTTCTAAATTTTCTTATATCTATTTTATTTTCCGTAATACTACTTTCCCTATAGATAAAACAAATTTTTTTATTTTTTCTTATATAACTTAAATTTACAGATTTCGTGTTTTC
>Ga0115003_10004793_pt1 | contig 10317 bp, 10 predicted proteins | sample ArcticOcean_MG_C_7_FD_88736 | JGI IMG/M metagenome (GOLD analysis project Ga0115003, IMG submission 88736) | Marine microbial communities from western Arctic Ocean - ArcticOcean_MG_CB11_88 | ecosystem: Environmental > Aquatic > Marine > Oceanic | place: Arctic Ocean: Canada Basin | collected... | reverse complement strand
TGGTGCCCAGAAGAGGACGTCGAACTTTCTATAATTGTGTTTAATTACAAATACTTAATTTCAGTCTGAAATATAAAAGCGGTCCCAAAAGCGGTCCTCTTAGATCGGAGGGATGCCATCTCTATTCACGCACCAATTTCAAGCTGAACCGTGCCGCTGCTCTCGCTGAGTGGCATCAATTATTAAGCGCATAGATTTAGGCTGTGCCAGCAATCTGATGCATATGCTCATTTGCCTGACAGCAGTGTTTTTTATTATGTGAGCATGTCTCCAACGGTGTTTTCGTATCAAATTTTAGGCTTTCGAACCTTACCGATAGAAATTATTTGTCCGGTTCGACGCGACTCGATCGCGGCAAAGACCATGGCTAGACTGCGGAGGTTATTTCGAGCGCTGTTGGCCGGTTCGCTATTGTTTTCAATAGCCACCAGCAACGCGCCCATTGCGCCTGTAAACCCATCATTAAACCATGTCCCCTTTAGGTCAGGCGTTGCACAACCACCAACTCTGGTTAATTTAACGGTTTGTGCGCCAAGGTCTGATCCATCACTTTTCAGAGAGCCTTTGGTGCCCGCAATGTATGTTGTGTCGCGCGCACCATGTTTAACAGCGCCGTCGAAGGTCAGTGAAGCCTGCCCCCCGTCAAGTAAGATAAAAGCCTGCGCCATCAATGGCACTTTCGCTGTTTGATTGCTTGTCTGAACCGCCGATGCAAAAATAGAATGCGCGCGATTGCCCACAACGCTGGAAACAAAATCAAACCAATGAATGCCAAAATCGTACAAAATAAGATCTTCTATCTCTTCATAGGGCGTCCCTGCGATCCAACTGTGATCCCAGTGGATATTGGCGTGGCATGAAATGAGATCACCAATCAAACCCATGCTTACCGCTTCACGCATCCATGCCAAATGCGGCGCCCAGCGACCGTTTTGATTGACGGCTAGCTTCAAATTATTTGCACTTGCCAGTTCTACCAACCGTTCGCCATCATCTAGATCAAGAACAAACGGCTTTTGCGACAATACGTGCTTGCCGGCATTCAACGCTGCCTCCATTAAAGGCAGCCTGTCGGCGGGATGAAGCGTTATATCGACGACGTCAATATTATTATCGTTCAATATCTCTGATGGATTGTCAGTCGTCCATGCCTGAGGGAAATATTCCACCGCCCTTGCCGTTGCTTTGGCCAATGTACGATTACATATCGCAGCAACTTCCCACCCTGCTTCACGGTACGCATCGAGGTGAGACGCGCTGATACCACCTGCCCCGATTAATCCAATGCGCGGACGATACAACTTAGGTTTTGGTGGCAAATAATCCAACTCTGGTGCCGGCATGGCAGGCACTTTTGAAGCGGTTAAGGCATAGGCATCGCCGTCAATTTCATTTATCATAGCAATAAGCGCAGTGTGCGTTTCTCTGCCGCCGATTTTGTGGCCGTATCCACAATCCGTTGGCCAATAAGACTGATATTAGGATCGAGCGGCCCAGAAATCGGATCGCCAGTTGCGAGACAGTTTAACATATATTCAATCGCATTGCGTCGCCCTTTGGGGAGCGGATCGCTTGGAATAGATGTTGGTGACGGGTTAGCCCTAGTCTGCACAGTGACATGGTCCGCATAATCGGGGCTAGAAATTGTTCCTTGCGTCCCAACAAAGGTAAAGCCGCAGCGGGGTTGCGGTTGCGTGGTCCATGGGTCGGTGAAAGTGCCCCAACGGGTTTCCATTTTTGATAACCCATGCTTGTAGCGACAGATCGTGATCGAATGCTGATCGACCTCGATATCCAGTGTTTCGTCTACAACAGATGTTACCTCGATGGGTTCTTCACCGTTCATGAACCATGTGCCAAGCGTTGCGCCGTACCCAAGGTAATCCAACAGGCTGCCGCCACCAGAGGCCTTTTTGTACCACCAACTTTCTGGCTTTTGCCGTTCAACTTCCTCTGGGGTGACTTTGATTTTGTCAGCAAGGTGATACAACGGACCCCGGTTTCCGTCATAAAAGTGAACTTCAACCAGATCACCAATCATGCCTTCATCGATTAATCGTTTGGCGGTTACGTGGCTTTCGACCCAAGCCAAGGGCCAATTGATTGCCATAACCTTGTCAGTTTCCTGCATCGCGGCCAGCATCTTACGGGCGTCGTCAATTGATCCCGCAAAAGGCTTTTCCACAAAAATGTTGGTTTTGTGCTTAGCCAAACGTTGCGTATAAACTGCGTGATCTGCGGTTGCAGCGCATAATATGGCAAGATCCGGTTCTGTAGCAATCATGCAGGCGTCGAAGTCTGTAAATACTCGATTCTCGGGGATATTAAAATTCTGTATGGCCGCAGCCATTTTGGCGCGATCAGGATCAAAAATACCGGAAATTTCTGCTTCTGGATGCTCATGCACCATTCGCAATAAGTCACCCATATGCATATGGTCAAAGCTGACACCTACAATTTTAAATTTGGCCATATTGGCTCCTTTTGGCTTTGATCGGTTAGTTGATCTTGAATGTCAGCCACGCTTAAACCACCAGGTCAAAAAAGAATTGACGTATACTGCTGTGACCAACCCAATCATAGCGTCACGCAATTGAGTACCCTCCGTCAATAGGAATGCAAGCACCCGTAATGAAACCCGCTGCTTCGGAGGCTAAAAACATGGTCACTCCCGCTAGATCGTCCGGTTGTCCCCAACGTCCCATCGGTGTGCGTGCGTTGACATTTGCAACATGCACCGGATCTTGCCGGCTACGTTCAGATTGCGCTGTTACAATGAATCCAGGTGCAATGGCATTGACGCGAATATTGTCGGGTGCCCATGCAATCGCCAGCGATTTTGTTAGCTGCTGAACGGCGGCTTTGCTGGCACCATAAGCAGGATTATTTGGGCTGCCAAATACAGCATACATTGAAGCAATATTGATTAGGCTTCCGCCTTGGCGCGCAAGATGATCATAAAAAGCTTCTGCCATTCGAAAGGTGCCATGAAGATTGACGTCTACAACTTTTTCAAAAAAAGCAGGTGCCATTTCTTCGCCTCGCACGGTGATTGCGGCACCATTAATAAGAATATCTAGTTTTGACGTTTTAGCCGCTAGTTTCAAGACAGCAACCGGATCGGTGATATCAAGTTTGTGATAGACGAAAGCGCCCTGATCTTCGGGCGCTGGCGCGTCCTCGACACCGGTGATCTCAACTTTGGCGCCGGCGGTCTTAAACGCGCGCGCGATCGCAGCACCGATGCCTGCCTTGCTCGCCCCTACGACCAGGACATTTTTGTTTGTAAAATCGAACATCAAACTGGTGACCCGGTTACGCGTTGCTCTAAATCTAATGCAACGCCCGTCATAGGCGCCGAAACTTCGCTCAAAAGATAAACAGCAAGTCGAGCGGCATCTTTAGAATCAAGCAATTGCCCAAGTGGCATGCGAGAATTTTCTTCGTTACGCCATGTTTTACCACGGCCCAGCACAACGGATTGCATTTGGTGCTCAATTGCTGTGTTTGTCCAACCAAGATTTATGCCATTGACGCGAATGCGCTCAGCCAAATTGGCATGTGCGGCGTTTTTTGTCAGTGTCGATAAAGCGCCTTTAGTCGCGGCATAGATAGCGAGGTCGGGCGCGCCGCAATGTGCATTAATGGAAAGAATATTGACGATGGTCCCTGGCGATTTCCTCACCAACATATCCTGAATTGCAGCTTGCATTAGGAAGAATGCGGCGCGCGCGTTCACGGCGAATAAGTCATCCCAGACAGCCTCGGTCCCATCGCTAACACCGCCACGCGTTGTCAAACCAGCCGCATTTACCAAACCGTCAATACGTCCAAATTCAGTAATCGCAGCGTCTTCCACAGATCGCGGCCCAGTTGAGTCGGACAAATCAGCAACGCAAGTGCGAACGATTTGATCAGGAAGCTTATTAGCCGTGTAAGTGAGTCCTGCGGCATCTTTATCCGTCAATAATAGCCCTGCCACCCCCGCATCTGCAGCTTCTTTTGCGATGGCAGCTCCAATCCCACTGGCAGCACCTGTGACCACAACAATTTTATTTTCAAGCCCAACAATCATGAATTTATCCCCGTCAGGAAAGCGTCGTATTCTTCGGGCTCTAAATGAACAAGGTGCTGTCTTTCGGGAAAGGCGCCGCTTGCGACATCTGATTGAAATTCAGAGAATGCAGCGACTCTTTCGCTCTGTAACCGGTCATATTCTGCAGCAAAATTTCGATAAACCTTGGAATGTCGCGGCATGTGGCATCGGTTTTCGCCCAAGATGTCCTCGGCAAATAAGTACTGCGCGTCACATCCTGCCCCCGCGCCCATGGACCAAAGCAGCAGATCCAGCCGCTTGCTGATTTCTGAGGCGACTTCAACAGGTACGACTTCGATTTCGACAGCAAAAGCGCCGGCATCTTGGTAAGCTCGGCACTCGTTGAATAAAGCGATCGCCGAAGCTGCAGTTTTTCCAACGGCTTTAAAGCCACCTGTCCAAGTAGCCCGTGATGGAACAAGGCCAACATGGCCCACCACCGGAACATATTCGCGCGCCAAATATTCAACGGTCTGCAAGCTACCAGAGCAATATAGCGCATCTGCCCCAGCTTGAATCATTTGACCACAAAAACGCAAATAGTCATCTGGTATTCCTGCTTCCAGGTGGGTGCGTCCAGTCATGCTGAAAACACTAGGCGCGACTTTGCGATATTCTGGGTGAAAAATCAAATCTGGTGGCAGCGATACGATTTCTATTTGGGCGTCTTCAGCTGCGCGCGCTTCATCTAGCGTTTCAATACGCAGCATCGTCCGCTGGCCCTGCCCCTTAAGCGCTCTTAGATCGGAAACTGTTGGCCTAGGGCGGGTCATCAATCAGGTACTTTGATTTCGATGCGGCCGTTTGTCAGGCGCGCGGGATATGTCGCCAATGCATCACAGACAGGGGCCCGAAGCGCCGCACCAGTTTGATAATTGAACCGACCATTATGTTTTGGACATTCGATTGTATCATCAATGACCAATCCGTCGGCTAGATGTACTTGCTCATGCGTACAAAGCCCATCGGTTGCAAAGACGTCACCGTCTGCGGCGCGATAGACAGCAAAGGTTCGCTCGGCGACGTCAAAGCGGATCACATCCTCTAGATCCACATCTTCTGCATCGCAGACGTCTATCCAGCTCATTTTAAACTCCTTGCATTCGGTTGACTCCAGAAGCATGTAAATCTTCGCGGTAAGGTTTTGCACTTTCGGGTAATTTTTTACGAACAAAATAATCTGGCTCTGTGCGTTGTTGCCGGAGCGAGCCCCAAACTTCGCGATAAGCATCTAAGATTGAGTTATTTGGCTTTGGCAAATCGTCTTTGATCAGTGCATGTAGTTGCGGAAGCGCGTGGTAAGGCACCATTGGGAACATGTGATGTTCCACATGATAATTCATGTTCAAATAAATCCAGCGACTAGTCGGATTAATGTAGACTGTTCGACTATTCAGCCGGTGATCCAATACATTCTCTGCCAAACCGCCATGTTGAAGCAAACCAGTCATAACCATGTGCCAAGAACCATAAACCCTTGGTCCACCAACCAACAAAAGTGGCAATATTGATGCCGATGCGGCAGCAGTCAGAATGGTAAAAAAGTAAATTGAAATGTGGATGCGCGCCCAGAATATTGCCTTATGGCGTTCGCTTTCGGGAATATAGTCTTGTTCCTGCGTTGGAATCGTACCCATCGCGTGCTTTAGCAAGGTGCATAAATCAAGGTAAATTTCTGGAATCGCTATAAACTTTAGTGTAGTCTTTGCTATCAGTGTTGGCCGCATCAATGCGATTTCAGGGTCGCGGCCAACAATGATGGTATCGGTGTGATGACGCGCGTGGCTCCAGCGCCAAGAAATCGGATTTCTCATCACCATGAACGAAGCGATATTATAAACAACGTCATTTTTCCATGATGTCTTAAATGCTGTACCGTGCCCGCATTCATGCCAACGACTGTCACAGGCCGACCCATAAAGAACGCCGTAGGCCAAAAAGATCGGCAAGGCCAACCAAGACCCCCAAAGCATAATGCCACCGCCTGCTGTCGCTGCTAACAAGGCAAGCCAAAGCAATGTATCTCGTGTTGCGGGTGCATCACTGCGCTTCATGAGTGACTTCATTTCTTTGCGCGAAACTTCTGAGTGGTACCATTCAGCTGACGCGAGTCCAGCCGCGACAGCCCGCTGATTTTCTTGACCCGTCAAGCTATAGTCTTTAGCAAGGCTGCTTTTTTTTGTGGTGGTCATATTTCTGTGGCCTGGTAGAGGGATCTAAATTTATTTGTTGGTTCTGGGTAATCAGAGTCTGGCTGTTGGGCGATCGTACTCACCCGATTTTCAGCGTTAGCAATCTGTTCTTCGCCATCTAGAACACTAAACTGAACGGAATAGTTGCGGCATTCCCCAGATTCGAGCCAGATCATTTCGCCACGATCCCGCGCGAAATTGTTCCCCTTCACATGGTGCGTGGCAGCTTCAACACCCATGACATAGTGACCTGACTGAAAGTTCTGCCACTGATACGCGCAAGGAAGTTGCGGGGCATGTGTCTCCATCATAAGACCCAAGCTCTGTCGATGGTTGGCAACCACTACAGGAACCATACCCATAGCATCATGCGCCATGTCATGTTGCCAAACCTGCTCAGTGAAGCCTGTAATGGGATCGGGGCATGTTCGATATCCAACGCCTTGCGCAGCTAGACCGCCTTTTGCGTGCGTCGCGTAAATAACTGATTTTACTGGCGCAGTGTATTGTGTCCCCGAGTCAATGAGCGGATATCCTAAGTTCACATGATAAAGAAGCATATGAGGTGTGGAGACAGATCCATCATTGGTAACACTGTCATTGACACGTACGGTATTGCTGCCAAGGCCAACCTCTATTCTTCGATGTAGCGTCAGCACTTCGCCGAACAAGGTAGCTTGTGTTACAATTCCCTCAGCCCACAGACTGCACGTATCGCCGTGCCAGCACTCGCCATAGCCTGAAAGCCGTGCAGGCGTGTTCGCAATGCGGCCGTGCAATCCCTGTTTGACGCGCAACTGGCTCGCGTGATTATACGTCTCGCCAGACACATCTTCTGGTCCCAAAATATGGTCAAGACCACAAGTAGCCAAAAAGCCGCTAAAGGAGCGGTTCCAGCCAACACCATTATCTTCTGACTGATCATTGAAGGCTGGATGTCGGGTGCCGGTCGCCGAATGCCACCCTATTGCACGGCCATTATGAGAAAATTCGCCAATGTCCATTGCGCGATCGACATTGACTGTGAACCTTAGGCCGCCACCTGTGTTGAAATCCAGAATGCGCACCCCACGCCCCGGCCCATCCTCCAGCGTGGACAGTCTAACGCTGCCAAATTGTACGATGCTTCCGGCTCTTTTTGACAATGATAGGCGCGATTGAGCGCTGCCGTATAAAAATGTCATCTCGCGCCTTTGCTAACTTGGCCTGTTGATCAATATTCTAACATCTTGAATCGCAGTCACCTCAGAGTCAATCATTAAATGACGTTTTTTGACGTAAAAAAGCTCGTATTAGCTGGTTAAAGGCCATTAAATCAGTTTGACTGGTGAATAAAATCCAGTAATACCTCAAATAACGTCACTATTAGAAAGTGCCCAATGCCCAAGCCAACCCTTTTTGATATCGCTGCACAGGCAAATGTATCCTTGGCGACAGTGGATCGGGCCTTGAACGAGCGACCTGGCGTTAGCAATCGCGCCAAGCGGCTTGTTTTCGCGGCCGCCACCGAGCTTGGCTACCTCGAGCCCGACAGTAGCCCACTTAAGCCGGTACGGCTGGCGTTTGTCTTGCCCGAGGGTACGAACACTTTTCTGCATGAACTGGCCGAGCAAGTCCGAGAACAGGTCAAAGTTATGGTACAGGTCAGCGCAACCATAGCGTTGGTGCCCGGGTTTGATCCATTAGCACTCGCAGAGAAACTTACCGCGCTTCGGGACCATGTCGATGGCATTGCCGTCATGGCTGTCGACCATCCGATCGTTCGTGAAGCTGTCCGAGAATTGCTATCCGCTGGCACGGCTGTGGTGACCATTGGCTCCGACATCCGATCCGTTGACCATCTTGGCTATGTCGGCATTGATGACTTGCAAGCGGGCCGTCTTGCTGGTTACCTTATTGGCCGCCTAGCATCGGGACGAGCAACCAAAGTTGCTTTTTTCGCGGGGTCTATATCCTACAGAGGCCATCAAGAACGCGAAATAGGGTTCCGCCAAATATTGCGCGAAGAGTTTAAAAATTTGGATGTTGTCGAGCATCGCGAAGTGCAAGACAGTCGCGCTATGGCAGAAATCGAAATGAAAGACATCTTAAAGCGCCACTTAGACATTGCAGCGGTTTACAATGCAGGTGGCGGCACGGCGGGTATCGCCGCAGTAATTGAAAAATCTGGCAGGGCTAATGATATAAACTTTGTGGCACATGACCTAACGAATGGAAACAAAGGCCTCTTGTTGCGTGGCACATTAGACGCAGTTATCGACCAAAACGCCCGTCTGGCAGTACGCGAAACGCTTTCAACACTTGTTCACAAGGTACTGGGCATACAATATCGGATGGTGCCACCCAGGGTGCAGGTCGTATTTCGCGAAAATTTACCGAGCGGCTGAGTCAGTGCTGATAGCAAAGTCTTCGTACCAAAATGAAGCTTTCGCAACGCGTGGCCAATTTGACGACAGCAAGCAGAAACCGTTCTAACATCTCAAATTCGCGCACTGTTGAACAAATAATTCAGATGGATAACGCTGCTGTACTTGCCCGTTTGACCAATTTTACTTCAACCAAATCAACGCCGTTTTCCATTTTAGGATCTGCGATACGTTGTAATAAACGCATTGCCGCCAATTTTCCAATCTTTTGACGGTCCTGACGAATTGTGGTCAATGCAGGCAAAAATGATCCAGACATTTCAATGTCGTCAAAGCCAACTACGGACATGTCTCGAGGAACCACGACGCCGCTTTCTTGAAGCCTCGAGATGAGCCCAAAGGCCACCATGTCGGCCGCGCAAAAAACTGCTGTTGGTCGTTCTTGCATTGCCAAAATTTGTTCTGCAGCCTGACGTCCAGACTCCAACGAAAAATCGCCGCGGATAATCCACTCGTCGCGAACTGGCAGACCAATAATGTCCCGCTCCGACTGAGCCCCTTTGCGGCGTGCTGTCGTCAGGACATTGCCAGCTGGGCCTGTAATATGCGCAATTCGCCGATGCCCAAGACCGTATAGATGTTGAATTGCCATACTAGCACCGGCAACATTGTCGCTTCGGATCGAATGGAACCGATCATCTCCAGGCCATTCGCACACAAAAACAATTCGTTGAGAAACACCTGCCGCATGACAGTTTTTAAGCGCTGCGTGTGAGAGGTTCCCATCTAGCGACAGGACGCCATCCACACGACCATCCAGGAAGTTGCCCGCCAATTCATCCTGGCCCATAGGTTGGCTTTCGGTATCAGAAATCAATACTGAATAGTCTGAACAAGAAAAGCCGTCACTAATGCCTGATAATATTTTTGAGTAGAAAGGTTTACTCAGATTCGGCACTAATACTAGAATGGCACCGGCACGTTTCATTCTCAGATTTCGTGCTGCTTGGTTCGCGCGGTAACCAGTAACTTTAATTGCTGAAAAAACTGCTTTACGTGTGTCTTCTGAAAGCAATTCAGGTTTACTTAGGGCGCGACTAACGGTTGCAGTAGAAACTTTTGCCGCTAGGGCAACATCTATAATAGTAGCAATCTTACGTTTCATAAAAACTTTTTCCTAAACTAAAAAGCTTGACTCCAATAAATGTATTGCGCAATCATGTAAACGTTTACAATGGAAGAGTGACGTTCACCATGAGCTATGTAATCGATTTGAGAAACGATTTTCGTAATTTTGTGCAACGCAAGATATTAAAGACCAATTGCTGGAGACTGCAGTGAATAACAAGCCACAAAATGACCTCAGGGGCACCCATTAAATGGTCAGCTTTGTCGACATGAATGCGGCAGTGATTGGCACGGGCTTTATGGGCGCAATGCATTCACAGATGTTGCGGCGGCTAGGAATTACAGTTTGCGGCGTTTTAGGTTCATCCCATGAGCGCGGGCAGGAACGAGCGATTGAGCTCGGTGTAAAACATGCCTATCAAGATTTAGACGAACTGTTAGCCGATGAGCAAGTGAGCATTGTCCACATCACATCGCCCAACCACGCGCATTTTGAACAAGTATTAGCTGTTTTAAATGCAGGCAAGCATGTCGT
>Ga0115003_10004789_pt1 | contig 10328 bp, 10 predicted proteins | sample ArcticOcean_MG_C_7_FD_88736 | JGI IMG/M metagenome (GOLD analysis project Ga0115003, IMG submission 88736) | Marine microbial communities from western Arctic Ocean - ArcticOcean_MG_CB11_88 | ecosystem: Environmental > Aquatic > Marine > Oceanic | place: Arctic Ocean: Canada Basin | collected... | reverse complement strand
TGTTGAGTGCAACTTTCAGAAAGTGTTCGTATACCTATCTAAGTTTGGTAGCGGGAAGTGGAATCGAACCACTGACCTCAGGCTTATGAGTCCTGCGCTCTAACCGACTGAGCTACCCCGCCATTTATAATACTTTATAATAGTTATTTTTTTTCTTTCAATGTTTTTTTAGTTTTCTTCTGATGGAATTATTTAATGGAAATTCATAGTATGTGAAGGAACAATATGCGAGTAAAAACGTAATTATAAAATATAGTATAAAAAATAGCGGTGAAAGAAAAAGGCTTTCTGAAATATTAAAATATCCTACTAAAAGTACAATAAATATTTGTAAAGGAACATGTATTAAATATAAAGAATAAGTTAAATTCCCTAAATTTTTAAAAATTGATTTAATTTTATTCTTTTCAAGTGTTTCTTCAATTGTTACAAAAAACATTAATAAAGCGGGACAAAATATAAATAGTTTGAAACTGCCTATAAAAGAAAAAATAACAAGAAGTACAGACCCAATACATAAAAAAAATAAATATTTTTTTTCATTACATAGGTAGAAGACTAAAACACCTGAAAAAAATAATCTTGCACAATCTAGGAAAAGTTTATGAAAATCATAGTGTTTACCTATTACACTGAGTAAAATAACTACAAGAAAAACAAAATACGTCCTGTATTTTTTTATTGTATTTATCAAAAAGAAAAAAATAACATAAATGGCAATTTCAACTGAAACACTCCAAATTGGGCTATTGAAAGAGTGTCCTTCTTCAAATCCCCAAGCAGATATAAAAAATATTTGAAGTGCGAAATGATAAAAATCATTAATAAGATTGAATTGAAAAGAATCAAAATTAATTAAACTTATATACTGTAATAATAATACAATTATTAAAGTTAAAAAATGTAACGGATATAATCTTGCAAACCTATTAATAAAAAATTCTTTATAATAAGTTTTTTTTAAAGGAGATAAATACACAAACGAAAAAACAAATCCTGATATAGCATAAAAAACCGGCACACCAAAAATACCATTGATATAAAATACTTCTAATACAGAGTTAAAAGGTAGCTTGTGTACGGTTGATGAAAAGTTTTTAGAACTCAAGGTATTAAAGGGTTCAAAAAAAAGTCTGTAATGATAAAGTATAATTGATACAGAGGTAAAAAATCTAAGAAGTTCAATTCCATAATATTTTTTCATAATTTATACTAATTTTTTTTTTAATTCGTCTAAAGGTATCAAAATATGACCATATTGACTATTGGAATGGTGGGCATGAGGAATGACTGAAATATTAGAGTAATCTAATTCTTTTTTTTTGGCTATATTGCTAATCATAATACCTGATGTATCGGGTCTTAGTTCTAATACTTTAGTATTTTTTTTTGAAAAAACTAAATTTGCAAATCCGCCACCGTGCAACCCAACTATTGAATCAGCATTATAAAATAGTTTTACTTGATCAAGAAAAGTAAATTTACTTAAATTTAGGATCTTATAATTTTTCTCAATAAGTATTTTTTTAACTTCTGTTTCATTTGTAATTTTTCTAAGATCTTTAGTGTTAGCTTTGCTGTCAGATCTGTCTATATAAAATTTTTTAGGAAAATTTAATTCCTTTAAATTTAGGTTTTTTGTAAATGTTAAATACAACCAATCTACGATCCAAAAAGGGATATTCTGTATTCCAACAGATGCATTTTTATCCATTACATATGGATGATCCGTTGCTATAATCATATCAGCTTTAATGTGTCTGTACTCTTGTGAGGAAATTACTTTATCCAAAGGAATATTAAGAGCTTTTAAGGTTTCTCTTTGAAAGTTTTCTTTAATACTTGGTGCTAAAAAAAAATCAATATTATTTAGACTGTCTAAGCAGGAAAATATTTTTATTCTTGGAAGAACATCCAGGAGCCAATGCCAATAATTATTATTCCCCGCACCACCAGTTAATAAAGACAAAACAGATCCATTAATTTTTTTTAAAAGACGAGGCGTCCCTTTTGTGAATACAATATTGTCATTAATATCTGCATAATTAGTTTCTCTAATTTGAAAAGATGGTCCTACAATAATTTTATTTTTAAGGATGAAAGCAGTATCATGGATCGTATCTGTATAGAGTCTACCTGAATTAATTTTATAAATAGCATATGTTAATTTTTCTCCTAAATTTATTTTATTAATTACATACTTTTTGTCTTGATTTTTTTTTATTACGCCTGAAACTTCACCATAGAGTAATTTAAAAATTCGATAACCAGTTGATTTAAAAATATATTGAATTTTTTTTTTAGATAAAAGAGTCAAAATAATAAAATTATAGTTTTAGTTTAATATGTTTTAATGAGATTATATAAAAGGAATTATATATAAACAAATAATAATTTTAACCGAATGTTCTAAAATCTGGTAGCGGAAAGATAAATTTAGAACCTTTTTTTATTGCTTTATTTTCTCTTTTTAAAATTTCTTTTTTAAAGTGCCAGGGCAAAACTAAGTAGTAATCGGGTTGCATCGATCTAGATTTTTTCTCTGAGATGATTGGAATTCGACTCCCAGGAGTATAAAGATTGTATTTATTTGGATTTCTCTCTGCCACATAATCTATTGTTTTGTTGTTGAGTTTAAAATACTGCAACAGAACATTTCCTTTAGTTGAGGCTCCGTAGCAGTGAATAGTTTTTCCTTTTTTTTTTGCAATGTTAATAAAAGTTGTAGTTTTTTTTTTAATTTTATCTATTTTTTTTATAAACTTTATGAATGTTTCTTTTTTTTCCAACTTAAGTTTTCTTTCTATTTTAAAAATTTTTTCTATTGAGGATTGATTAGTTTTGTATTTAGCTTTATCCTTACAAATAAAGAGTTGGATGCTTCCGCCGTTAATATTATTTAATCTTACATCAAATAACCTCAACTTATTTTTCAAACACATTTTTGATATTATTTTTAATGTATAATACTCAAGGTGTTCGTGGCAGAAAGTATCAAACATGTTAAACTTTACTATTGAAGCAAGATCAGCAAACTCTATTAATAAAATTCCATCTGTGTGCAAAATCTCTTCAGCGTCTGATAAAAATTTATTAGGATTTGCTAAATCGTAAAAAACTGAGAGCGCTGTAATTATTTTAAATTTTTTATTTGTAATTTTTTTTTTAATTTCTGTTGATGAGAAAAAATTTGAAATTTTATAATTAATTTTTTTATAATTCTTTAAATACTTTTTAACAAGCGGATCTACTCCAAAAGTTACTATGTTTTTATTGTAGAAGTTAAGTAATGTGCCATCATTACTCGCTATATCTAATACAAGCTCATTATTTTTAATTTTTGTCTTGTTGCTTAATATGCTGACAACCTTTTTCACGTGATTAACCATAGTCTGGTTTATTCCAGTTCTATAACCGTAATCTGGCCCATAAAGATATTTTATGTCAAAGTTGTCTCCCAGTTGTAATAACTTACAACTATCGCACATGAGTACATTGATATGACCTTTTCTTGGATTTTGATCTTTTTTTAAAAACTTTCCGGTATAATAAATATCACCTAATGAAAATACTTTATTTAATTTTTTAGCTTGACAGTTTCTGCAAAATTTTATTTTCATAGTGATTTTGGTTCTATTTTTTATTGTAGCGCTGTAATTTTAATAAATTTAAAAATTTTACAAATTTAGTGTATTCTTATAAAAAATTAATAAAGAAATGTATCTAAAAAAAATAAATTTAGCAAATAAGTGTGGATTTATTCTTGGTGAAAAGAAATTAATTAAAGCTTGGTCTATTGCATCAGCTAATGCAAGCTCAAAATATTGTTTTAAAAGAAACTTAGTCGAGTCAAAATAAACTAGAATAATGTATAATTATTGGAATATCTTTATTCGTTAACAACATGTAAACTGCTTATCACATGAAAAAATTATTATTTGCTATAGTCATCTTTTTTTTATCAAATCAACTATATTCATTTGAAATAAGAGGAAATTTTTATCAAGGAAATCTAATAACAGGAAAAGCTGAACCTAAATCAAAAGTATTTATAGACAAAAAACAAATTAAAGTTTCTCAGAATGGTGGTTTTGTTTTTGGTTTAAGTAAGGATAGAAAAAATGATGTTACTATTAAAATAATTGAAAATGGTTTGCCCAATATAATTGTCAAGAAAATTTTAAAAAAAAAATATAAAATACAAAAAATAAATGGTCTACCATCAAAGCAGGTTACGCCTCCCAAAGAGTTTTATGATAGGATTAAAGATGACAACTTGCTCATAGGAAAAGCAAGGTCTATTGATAGTAACTTGACGTTTTTTACTAATACTTTCAAGGTTCCTATTAAAGATGCTGTCATTACGGGTGTGTATGGAAGTCAAAGAATTTTAAATGGCATTCCTAAATCGCCACATTATGGTTTAGATTTTGCTGCTAAAGAAGGAACTAAAATAAAAGCAATGTTAGATGGTGTGGTCACTCTATCAGAGAGTAATCTGTACTATACAGGTGGAACAATTATTTTCGATCACGGACATGGAGTAAGCACTCTATATATGCACATGAAAGATATTTTTGTAAAAAAAGGACAAAAAATAAAACAAGGTGATGTTATAGGTACTGTTGGTAAAACAGGAAGATCGACAGGGCCGCACCTCGATATAAGGTTAAATTGGTTTAATGTAAAACTTGACCCAGCTAGCGTACTAAATTTAAATTAATTATTTAACTTATTTACTACTGTTTTGTATAATAAATTAGCTTATTATTTTATATGCAACCTGTTTTAAGCAGCTTTTGGTAAATTATGCTTATTTGCAATTCCGCTTAAAAAATTCCAAAGATATTTTGCAGTCAATAGAGCTGCTTTTTCAGCTTTACTCTGTTCTTCTTTAGAAAGTCCGTCTAGTAACTTTTCACATTCTAATCTGTGATAAACATCAGCTTCTTTGTGGGTCACAAAAAATTCAAGACCTTCTTTTGAGCTAACACCATAATATTTTTTTAGTCCTTGGATTTTTGTTTCTGCTATTTCCGGAATTTGTCTTTCATATGTATATAAAGAGGCAAGTCCTTCTGCATATGTTGATCTGCCATTTTTAAAAAAATTATCAATCATGTCTTGAGTAAATTGATCTGCTTTAACTTCTTCTATTTTTTTAGTATCTGCTCCTACTGCTATTGCAAAATTTTTCCAAAGTTTTGGGTGATCAGAATCTTTATTTTCTTCATCGTTTAAATTTTCTAAAAGAATCTTCCTTTTTTCTATGTCTTCACATAAAGAATGTGTTGCGCTGATATATCTCGGAAACGCTTTTACGTGTTGATAATATTGTTCAGCATAGTCCTTGATAATCTCTCTTGTTAATTTTCCCTCATTCCAAGACTTATAGAACGGATGATTTAATAGGTGGTACTGGTCTAATTTTTTATTTAATTCTTTTGAAAACATTTAATTCCTTTTGTTAAGTTTAGCTTATTATAATTAGACCTGAATATTCAATTAAAATAGACACAACTAGTAGGTGTAATTGTTAATAAGTTGTAAATTACTTAAAAAAAAGGCAAAAATGTAAAACAATATGCATCAAAAATTTTTTGAGAATAAAAAAGCCTTAATAGTTCTAGTTGCCGCAAGCTTAGTAGTTCTTGTCTCCATGGGTGTGAGACAAACATGGGGTTTATTTTATCAATTTTTTGAAAATGATTTAGGGATTAACAGAACTCAATTTGGATTAGCGATTGGCGTGCAAATGCTTTTTTGGGGTATCACGGCTCCTTTGTTTGGAATGCTTGCGGATAAGTATGGCTCTAACAAAGCTGCGTTTGTAGCTTTTCTATTTTATATTGTTGGTTCTTATATTGTTTTGACTCAATCGGCATCTAATTCAGTTTTTTTATTAAGTATGGGTGTAATAATTGGGACAGCACTTGGTGGTACTGCTGTTTCATTCCCTGTGGCAGCTGTGGGAAAGTATTTCTCTGATAAAAATAGAACAATATCTGTAGGAATAGTTACCGGTTCTGCATCGATTGGTTTTTTTATCATGCCGTTATTTACAAAATTTTCGAATGATGCTTATGGCTGGCAAAATACTATTCAGTATTTTATATACTTTTTAATTTTTGCGAGTATTTGTTCTCTTTTTTTATTTAAAAAAGAATTTGTAGATACAACTGATAATTATTTTACAAAAAATCAAACAGTTTTGAAAGCATTAGTTGAAGCATTTAAACATAAAGGCTATATGCTTTTAGTGGCAGGTTTTTTTGTGTGTGGCTTTCAAATTACTTTAGTTGCAACTCATATTCCGGGATATATTCAACAGAAAGGCTTACCTGATTGGACGGCCGCTGCAATTCTAGCGTTAATTGGTTTTTTTAATATCTTTGGAACTATAGGCATGGGTTTTCTTGCATCAAAATATAGTAAAAAAATTTTATTAAGCATACTTTATTTCTCCCGCGGTATAATTCTTATTTTGTTTTTATTCTTACCCTCTTCCACCTTTACAGCGTTAGCATTTGGTGTTTTGTTTGGTATTTTGTGGTTAGCAACTATTCCTCCTACAAACGGAATAGTTGCACAGATATTTGGTACTAAATATCTAGGAACTCTTTTTGGAATTGTATTTTTTAGCCATCAAGTAGGATCTTTTTTAGGAGCTTATTTAGGGGGATATTTTTTTGACAACTATGGAAGCTATGATTACGCTTGGTATCTATCAATATTACTTTCAGTATTTGCTGGTTTTGTTCACTTACCTATTGATGAAAGACCAATATTGCGTACAGCCTAATTTGCAAGTAAACTAATCAATAGATAGAATTCCTATTTCCCCATTTTCCTCTAATGCCAAAAGAATTAGATTTAATTTTTTATGAAATTTCAAATCTCGAACTCTTTCGTTGATAAAAATTTTTTCTTTATAAATAATTTTTTGGAAAAAGCTGTCAAATTTAATTCTATATAAATGTCGACTGTTTAGGGAGGATAGAATGAAATTATTTTTAAAATGATTTGAAAATGTATGCGGTAATTTAATTAATTCTGAGATACCGATAGACGGAATAAAGGAGTATACAGGTTCAATAAAATTATTCTTATAATGACTTTTTGCATACGTAACATTTTTAGTAAAAATTAATTTTTTCTTTAAGCCATATTTTTCTCCGTAAGAAGCTATCGGCCAACCATAGTTGCCCTTATAAAATATACGATTTATTTCATCACCACCTCGAGGGCCATGTTCAGTTTGCAGTATAATATTTCCGTCTGTATAAAGACCTTGGGCAACTCTATGTCCTTTCGAGAAAATTATATGATTTTTTTTTTCAAGATCTATGAATAGATTTTTGCCATATATGGACTTATCATTTTGTGGGGTGTTGTCGGGTTTGTTGTAGGTATGTCCATGAGTAGTAACAATAATTCCTTTTTTTTTATTGTGAACATAAAAAACCATTCTACCACCAAGTACCAATTTTCCGCATTCTTTAGCTTTGTAAAAATTAACAAAATCTAATTTGGCTTTGTTTATATCTGCTGATACAATATTAATTGTCTTACACTCATTCTTTTTATTGACATATGAAATGTAAACTCTTTCGTCGTGTATTAAAGTATCTAAAACTTTGTCTGTAGAAAAGTTTGATTTTATTATTTTTGGATCAATTATGTTGAATTCTTTATTGCTTAACTCTTCATGTGGAATTTTATAAATGCCACCTAAATAATCTACCAACCAAACATTGTCTTTGAAAACTTCAATAAAAAATGAACCATAAGGTGGTGAGCCAATGCCACTACTAGTTGATAAATGTTTTGAGTAGTATTCTGGACTAAAATTAATTCTAACTTTTTTTAAATTAAGCTTTGTAAATTGAGATTCCGGTAAAAATTTTTCATTATAATCGTTGCTAATATTGTTGATTAAAGATTTTTCTTTAAATAAATATTTTACTAGACTTAAATTAGGGTATTTTTTTTTAATTTCTTCTTTTGAATTTAAGAGGTTTAATAATAAAAAAAGAAAACCTGTTATAATTATAAAAAATAAATACTTTTTTCTCAATTTTTTTTTCATTTAACTCTACTTGATAAATTTTAAGGATTTTTTTAAGTCATTTATAAGATCGTTTGAATCTTCTAGGCCAACATGAATTCGAACTAAATGTTCGTTTTCTCCGAATTTATAAAAGTTTCTAACTTTAGATATATCGTGGTAAATAGCTAAACTCTCAAAACCTCCCCAGCTATAGCCGATACCAAACAGTTCTAATTTATTTACAAATTTAAGAACAGATGATTTGCTTTTAGCGTTTATGACTATTGAAAGAAGGCCTGTTGCACCAGAATAATATTTTTTCCACATTTTATAATTTTTAGAGTTTTTTTTATGTGGATATAAAACTTCTTTAATTTTTTTTTGTTTTTTAAGAAACGAAACTACTTTTGTTGTGTTTTCATAATGAGCTTTAAGTCTTACATCCAAAGTTCTGATGCCTCTTATGATTAGATAAGCTTCATCAGCAGAAAGTCTGCTTCCTAAGAGTTTGTCACAAAATTTTACTTTATTATAAGTTCTCTTGTTAACTGCTAATGTACCTCCCATAGCATCGGAATGTCCAGAAAAATACTTTGTTGCCGAAGAAATAGAAATATCAAAACCAATCAACAAAGGCTTGAAATATATTGGTGTACCCCAAGTATTATCCATTGCTGTTATAATGTTATTTTTTTTAGCTAATTTAATAATTTCTTTAAGATCCTGAAATTCAAAAGTTATACTGCCTGGATTTTCCACAAAAATTAGTTTAGTTTTTTTTGTAATTTTGCTTTTTAAATCTTCAATATTATTTGGGTCATAGAATCTAGTTTTAATATTATATTTTGGTAATAGTTTTTCTGTTATTTCTCTCGTTGGATAATAAACATTGTCAGCTACTAAAACTTCGTCTCCGGATTGACACAAGGCCATGAAGGCTAATGATACAGATCCAAAGCCAGTCGAGTGTAAAAAAACATGATGAGCTTGTTCAAGTTCTTTTACAATCTTCTGTAACTCGATAGTTGTTTGGCTCCCATATCTTCCGTAGGCATAATGTGTGATTGGTTTGTCATTTAATATTTTCTTTTCGTGGGATGCCAGTTCTTGCATGGAATTAAACAAAATAGTTGATGCCCGCACTACAGCAGGATTTGCAGAACGATTTATTTTACTAAAAGAACTGTGTTTTAAAAGCGTATTTATGGACTTTTTCATAATTTAAGTATAATTAATCGATAATTTAAACATTATATAGATTTTTAACAACTAAGAGTATAAAAAAGGCTAAATTATGGGATATCCAAAAAAACATAGAGGCAGAAGAAAAATTGGCTCAAAAAAAAGAAGAGCTAGAAAAAGAAACAAGAAAAAATAATTTCTCGGTATAGCAATGAAAGAAATAAATCAAATTCGATCCTTGAGTCTCTGGATCTTCTTGGTTCCGTTAATTGCAGTAAACACATGTCTCTTAATATCTGTTAACTTCGATCTTTTTGAAAATACTTTTTTTACTGTAGACCAGATAGGTAGATCTGGATTTACAATTCCATATTTGGACGGTAGCCTATCCATAAGTAGAGCTTCAAGAACATTTCCACAGTATCTAGTTTTTAAACCAGGCATGATTATAACGGCAATTTTATTGTGTTTTTATTGGCACAAAAACAATCTTTTAATAAACCACTTTAAAGATACTAGATTTAAAAAAAATGCTTTCATGGTTTTTGGAATTTTATCTGCTTTTTTTCTTTTAATACATTCCATTCTACTTGGCTTAGAGACAGACGTAAAAATATTTAAATTCTTAAGAAGGCTAGTTTTATTAAGCTTTATTGTATTTGAAATAATTGCTCAAAGCTTACTTGTTTTAAAATTTTATAGATTAAGGAAACAATTAATTAATTTGTTTAATTCAAAAATTTTAAGATTAAAAATATTTTTAGTTTCCTTGCTAGTATTAATTGGGGCTGTAAGCATTCCACTCTTAATTATGAGCGGAAATATTCACTTTAAACATGGTTTAGAATGGAACTATTTTACCGCAGTAATTTTTTTTTATTTACTTACTAATTTTTTTTGGAAGAAAAAAGTTTAAAAACCAAAAGAATTGGAGGTTTTTACACCCCTCAATTCTTAAGTTTGGCTCGTCGTTTTATGCGCTACCGCCAAGCCAGTCGGTGAAAATGAAAAGCGCTACTTTTCCCACCTTTCTGCCCGTTAAGCTTGAACCTCTCGGTTTTTCCTTAACTGGCCAGTTAAGAGTTGCCTCTTAATT
>Ga0115003_10004788_pt1 | contig 10330 bp, 6 predicted proteins | sample ArcticOcean_MG_C_7_FD_88736 | JGI IMG/M metagenome (GOLD analysis project Ga0115003, IMG submission 88736) | Marine microbial communities from western Arctic Ocean - ArcticOcean_MG_CB11_88 | ecosystem: Environmental > Aquatic > Marine > Oceanic | place: Arctic Ocean: Canada Basin | collected... | reverse complement strand
ATCGTGGTCACCAGTTACTTTGGGCGGTCGCGTCGGTATCCCAAGAACGAAACTGGGCGGATCGACATGTACGTCAATGGCGTCCTGGTTTCGACATCGACGACAGCGCGACCGCTACAGGCCGCGACCCAATTTGACCGCCTGACGCGAGTTGGTTTCGATCGACAATCGGCGGAGCCGGGCAGCTTTGAATTTACGTCGCCCCGGTTCTTCAACGATTATTTTTCTACGTCGAGAGCTGGCAAACCGAAGGCTGACGACATTGAATTGCTGAGTCGAGAAGTTTGCTCGGTACCCGCTGCCGGCTAGGAGGGTGGGGCGCCAAGAGATCGATCTTCTTGATGCCTTCGCGATCCAGTAGGTGTTGTTCGCCTTACCTGGCCAAGCGCACCCGACGTCAACAAAGAAGCTACCTATCCGATCCGGAAAGAAACCTCAGATGATCAGCTCTTCGTCGAACAGGGAGTAACGGCTCTGCTCGGCGAGGGTGTCCTCTCTAAAGAAGCGAACCCATCGCAATCGGCTCACGCGCCACCGCCGACCGTTCCGCCGCCACCCCCATCGCAACCGCCCGCAGCCCGTCTTCTGCGGTGACACTTGCTGGTAAGTCTTGTTCAACGGCTCGAATGAACTCCCGGTGTTCCACAAAAGTGGAACCGAAGTGCGCACCGGCAGCAAGCACAGTCGGATCGATTTCGAGGACTTCGCTTTCGAGTTTTCTGGGCGACCGGGTTCCCACGACAACGCGTCCATCGGGAACCGATGCTTCAATTTTGCCTAGATCACCGGTAGCCACGATCTCTTGTTCGTTCTCTGAAGCTTCAGCGAACATGCACAGATCGAGCAGCGCGCGCGAGCCGCGTTCGAAGTCTATGGTGACAAAGCCGTTGTCGAGGATGTCGGGCGTTTCTCCGGCGTAGGTTTCGTCGAGGTGGTTTAGGTCTTGTGCTGCCGACGCATAGACGAGGGTGGGTTCATCGCGGGTCACGAGTCTCATCAAGTCGAAAAAGTGGCAGCATTTTTCAACGAAGGTGCCGCCGCTGTTTCGAGAGAAACGATTCCAGTCGTTTACTTTGGGCAGGAAGGGATACCGATGTTCGCGAATCGCGAGCATGCGCAGGGTGCCGATTGCACCGCCGTGCACTTCATCGATGAGGCGTGCAACCGGCGCCATGTAGCGGTATTCCATTCCGACCCAAAAGAGACCGCGATGATTGGCTGCTCGATCCGCAACCCAGCGCGCGTCTTCAAGCGTCGTACACAGAGGCTTTTCGCAGAAGATCGCTAGGTCTGTGTCAAACAGGGGCGTTAGAACTTCCCGGTGCGTGTGGTTTGGGCTGGCCACGATGACCGCGTCGATGGATGCACCGGCGAGCAGGCTTTCGACATCGGTGAACTCCGCAAGCTCGTGCTTCGAAACCTGTTGCGACCACCACCGCGATTCACTGTGTGGGTCGGCGATCGCAACCACTTCGGCTCCCTCGACGAGTTCGAGGTTTCGGATGTGCTCGTGACCCATCATACCTGCGCCCACAATGGCGTAGCGGAGCGATCGACTCATTTCAGTGGATCCTTTTCGAGTGCGGCGCGTACTGAAGCGATGTCTAATTGCCGTTGAAGGTAGGCTTTCGTTTTTCCACGAACGACCGAACCGCTTCTTTGTGGTCCGCGGTGCCTGCGCATTCGACCAAGCCGAACGCTTCCTGTGCAAGGCACGTTTCGAGGTCGGTTCGCATGGCGCGGTCGAGGTTTTGTTTCATGAAGCCGAACGCAACAGTCGGCCCCGCGGCAAGTTCACGCGCCCAGGCGAGTGCAGCGCGGCGGAGCACGTCGTCTGCTACCACGCGATTGACGATGCCGAGTTGCTCGCACCGTTGCGCACTCACTCGCTCGGAACTAAAGAAGAGCTCTCTTGCGCGCGCGGTTCCAACAAGCTGTGTCAAAAAGAAACTCGCGCCGTAGTCGCCGGACAGACCAATGTTGCCAAAACCCGTTGTGACAAATGCAGACTCGGCGGCGATTCGCAGGTCGCAAGCGAGGGCGATCGACAAACCCGCGCCGGCTGCAGGCCCCGGTAACGCGGCAAGCGTTGGTTTGGGGAATGCGTAGAGCGCCCCGGTCATCGTGATTTGGCGTTGGGTGAGGTCGGCGACAACTTCTTCTTGGGTTCGAGGTGCCGCCTTCGCACCGGAGCTTTGATCGGATCCCATGCCCTTAACATCGCCGCCGGCGCAGAAGGCTGTGCCTGCTCCGGTGATCATCAATGCGCGAACGTCAGGGTCTATGGCCAAGCGAGGCAGGAGTTGACGAAGCGCGGGGCTCAGTGTGTCGGACAGTGCGTTGCGCGCATGCGGGCGATTGAGCGTCACGATGGCCACATTCGATTCGATCTCGGCGAGCAACTCGTCGGTACCCGTCTCGACGGGTTTGGAACGTGCTTCGGACATGGTCTCGAACTCCTCGTGTGCCGTCGTAACGATGCAACCTGATTCGAAGTTGGAGTCTAGTTCGCGCCCACGGTTCGTCATCGCCCGCGGTGCCCCGCCCGATCTTAAACGGTTGATTTGTGAGTCGTATTCCGGGTCATGCCCTCAATTGCACACACCAAGGGTGTTATCTGCGTGCGCCTCGATGTCCGCATCTGCATTTGACGCATGGTCTTAAGCGCTTGAAGAGAAAACATCTTTGTCTCGCATCGAAGCGCGCGATCGGTTGCGACTCGCGCTCAAAGAAGCAGGCGTTGAACTGGCGTGTCCGACGGTGCAACAGCTCGAGGCCGCACTGCGAAAAATTCTTCCGCGCGGAACTGCTGGTGCACAATATCGATGACTCGCTTGTGGTCTGAGACGCGCTAGCCGGTCGCGCTTCTGGATTCGTTGCTGAGACAGAGGCCAGCGCCACATCCGAGGACGTCTTTAAACGACATGGCGGCTGAAGCCTCCCTCGCTTCGAGTCGGCGGGTCGAAAAAGTGTATTCCCCGGAGCCTCTTAGCACCTTAGGTCCTCCCTAGGACGTGTTTTGGCTCCGTTTTTCGGGCAAGCGATGCGCAGTCCCCGCACCGCTAGCTCATCAATCAATATCGGGTATGCTCCGTCCCGCCTTCTCCGACCCACGTGTCCCGTGAAGGTCCCTCCGTTTCTGTTTCATTCTTGATGTGACGTCAACATTCGGCGTCACGAACTGAACCCGAGCATGGAATGAAACCCCGCCGACGCCGCTTCGCGCGATTGGCCTCAGCATTGACTGAGCACTGCCCAAAAATGAGATTCCCTCGTGTCCGATAAAATCTACAGCGCTACCTCTGCAACCGAAGTTGCACCGATCCCGTCTACGCCGATTCCGCCGATTCCGCCGAATGAGCCCAATGGTTTTGAAAAGCTTGGGCTCGACCCACGTCTTCTCGCGAAGCTTGTTGAACTCAACTACAAGACGCCGACTCCAATTCAGGTCGAGACCATTCCGCCGTTGATCGAAGGCCGCGACCTCATCGGCCAAGCACAAACCGGCACAGGCAAGACTGCAGCGTTTGCTCTGCCGATGCTTCATCGCATCGATCCCAATAAACGTGCCGTCCAAGCGCTGATTTTGGCGCCGACGCGTGAACTCGCACTGCAAGTTGCGGAGGCCGTCAAGACCTACTCTGCAAAGCTCGGCAAAGTTCGAATCGCAGCCGTGTATGGCGGCCAAGCCATCATGCCGCAGATCAAACAAGTAAAAGCGGGTGCGCAGATCATTGTCGGGACGCCTGGGCGCGTCATGGACCTGATGCGCCGTGGCACGATCAAACTCGGTGAACTCGACTTGCTGGTTCTCGACGAAGCAGACGAAATGCTCCGCATGGGATTCATCGATGACGTCGAATGGATCTTGAGTCACACGCCCGACAGCCGACAGCTCGCGCTCTTCTCTGCGACGATGCCGCGAGAGATCGAACTGATTTCCGATCGCTACACCAACAACCCGGCGCGGATCTCCGTGGCCCGCAAGGAACTCACGCTTCCCAATATTGCTCAGTCCTATTGGTTGGTGAAGGGGCTCCACAAACTCGACGCGCTGACTCGTATCCTTGAAACCGAAACCATTGAAGCGGGCATCATTTTCGTTCGCACCAAGGCGGGCTGTACCGATCTCGCCACGCAACTCAGTGGTCGCGGGTTTTCGATCGAAGCGCTGAACGGCGACATGAGCCAGAGCGCCCGTGAGCAAGCTGTGCGACGTATGAAAGCGGGCAAGATCGATCTGATCGTTGCGACGGATGTTGCAGCGCGGGGCCTCGACATCGATCGGATCAGCCATGTCTTCAACTTCGACATCCCGATGGACGTCGAGTCTTACGTGCACCGCATCGGACGAACCGGCCGAGCCGGTAGTGATGGGATCGCGATTCTCTTTGTAACGAACAAAGAGCGCTGGATGCTCAAGAAAATTGAGCGATTCACCAACTCCCCGATCCCGTCGCTCGAACTGCCGAGCTACGGCAAAGTGATCGAAAAGCGCGTGCGCGTCTTGAAAGAACGGCTCTACAAGAGCATCGAAGACACCAACCTCGACCCGTACAACAAGGTCGTACTCGAGATGCTCGAAGACGACCGGTTTGACTTGCCAACTTTAGCCGCCGCGGCCATTCGTCTCGCCCAGGGTGACCAGTCCCTCGAAATGAAGGTCAAGTCCAAGCTTCCGAAATACGACCGTGATGCGGACGACCGCTCATCGCGCCCAAAGCCCAAGGGGCCCTACAAGGGACGCAAGCCTTACTCGAAGAGCAGCAGTAGCGACGACGACAAGCCGGGCAATTTCAAGAAGAAGGGCTACAGCAAGAAAAAGGGTGCGAAGAGCGGCCCGAAGAAAAAGAGCGGCTTCAAGAAGGGCGCCAAGCCAAAGCGCGCGGGCGCTAGGTCGGACGGCGCGCCTCACGCTCAACGTGCGGAATCGAAGGCGTAGGCCTCTAGGCAACCGGGCCGAAACTCTCCGTGTGTATCGCGGAAGAGGATACTCCGCGTTGTTCGAGTGTGAGTGCGATGTCGTACATGAAGCGCACTGGCCCACAGATGTCGTATTCGGCTTCGAGGTCAACGCGAAGTGACTCGAATACCGATGCATCGACTCGCCCCTGAAGGTCATCGTCTGCTCCGAGTTAATCGCCATCGATTGGGCGGCTGCTTCATGTTCCCGTTGGTGGCCCGTTGGCGTACAAAAACGCTGGGGCGGCTGTGAAAGCTTGTCGTACTGACCTCGAATTGAAGCGTTTGTGGATTAGAGGAAGGACGAATTACGAGGGAATCTGCTGCGTTTCGGACCATTCGAATGGGTTCGCTTCGCGGGACATACGCGGCATACTGCATCTCGCTGGAAGAGACGCGTGATTCGCCGCAGATCTCGTTCGAGTAGGGGACCTCATTTATGGACAAGCACGATCTCGTCATCAAGAACGGTTCGGTCGTCGACGGAACTGGAAGCGCGCCGCAGTCGGTCGACATTGCGATCCGCGACGGCGTGATCGCCGAAATTGGCCCCGAGGTGGGTGCGGCACATCGCGACATCGACGCCGAAGGGCATATTGTCACGCCGGGCTTCGTCGACATCCACACCCACTACGACGCCCAAGCGACATGGGATCCCTACTTGTCTCCTTCAACCCAACACGGCGTCACGAGTGTTGTGATGGGGAACTGTGGTGTTGGCTTTGCGCCGGTCAATGAGGGGCTTCGCAACGAGCTGATCGAACTCATGGAAGCGGTCGAAGACATCCCGGGTGCTGCGATGCACGAAGGCATCGAATGGGACTGGGAAACATTCCCCGAATTCATGGACGCGCTTGAGCGACGCCCGCATGTTATCGATTACGGCGTTCAGGTTCCCCATTGTGCTTTGCGTGCTTATGTCATGGGGCAACGCGGGATCGACAACGAAGAAGCCACGGCGGATGACATTACGCGGATGTCACAGATCGTGAGCGAGGCGATCAGCGCGGGTGCCCTTGGCTTTTCGACTTCTCGCACTGAGATGCACAACACCCTCAAGGGTGTGCCGGTCCCGGGTACGTTTGCGGGACGCGAAGAACTCTTTGGGATCGGCCAAGCACTTGGTGACCTCGGGACGGGTGTCATTCAAATGAGTCTGACCCACCGCGATGTTCCGAAAGAATTTCCGTGGATGAAGGAGCTTGCAAAGACGACCGGTCGCATGGTGACCTTCAACTTGCAGCAGATCGACGAAAACCCCGACCTCTACAAGGAAGACCTTCGCCTCTTGGACGAATGCCGCGCTGAAGGTATCCACAATTTGCGCGGACAGTTTTCGGGTCGACCCGTGAGCGTGATGATGGGCTGGGAGACCACGATCCATCCCTTCCTCGGACATCCGGTATACGTGAAGTTGTCGCGTCTTCCGATCGAGGAACGTCTGCTTGAGCTACGTAAGCCCGAAGTGAAGGCGGCGCTCATCGGCGATGGCACGGTTCGCACCGACGGTTTGCCAAAGGACGCCCCGATCCCACCGGCGATGGTTCAGTTCTTGGTGGCGAGTACCTTTAAAATGTTCGCGATGGGGAACGGTCACGAATATGAGCCTGAGCCAAGCGAGTCGATCGCCGGACGCGCGAGCGCAACCGGGAAGACCGAAGCCGAACTGATCTATGACGCCTTGATGGACCTCAACGGGCGCGGGCTTCTCTACTTCCCGCTGTTCGGCTACGCGACGGGTAGCTTCGACGCGATTCGCGAGACCATGATGAACCCGTCGACGGGGCTGTCGCTCGCCGACGGTGGAGCGCATTGCGGCGCGATCTGCGACGCCTCGACCCCGACCTACATGCTGGTGCATTGGGTGCGGGACCGATCTCGCGGCGAGCGCATCCCCCTCGAATTCGCGGTTCGCAGCCAAACGTATGAAACCGCCAAGCAGTACGGCCTCCACGATCGCGGCGTTATCGCGCCCGGCATGAAGGCAGACGTCAACGTGATCGACTTCGACAACCTCACGTTGACCGCGCCGGAAGTCAGATACGACTTTCCCGCGAATGGACGACGTCTGGTTCAAGGGGCTTCCGGGTATAAGACGACGATCGCGTCGGGGCAGGTGATCTTCGAAAACGGCGAAGCCACGGGAGCGTTGCCCGGCAAGTTGATGCGTGGTGAGCAGGGCCGTCGCCGTTAGGCTTTGAGGCTTTAGGCCCGCAGGCGGTTCGTCGCGTGGGTCGCGTCTAGCGAAACGCGCCTACCCGAGCATCTCTTCGATCGTTTCCCGCGCCCATTTGTAATCGGCTTTGCCGTTCGGGGCCCGCTTTACGGTGTCGGCGACAAATAGCTGCTTCGGCAACTTGTAGGCGGCGATCTTGTCGCGCAAGAACTCGCGGATCTCCTCGCCGGTGACGTTCTGACCGGAGACCAATGAGGTAACCCCCGTCACGCGTTGGCCGAACTTTTCGTCGTCGATGCCGACGACCAAACAGTCGAGGACGGCAGGATGACGCTTTACCGCCTCTTCGACTTCTTCCGGATACACCTTTTCGCCGGCCGTGTTGATGCAGTTCGAACCGCGGCCGAGCAGCGTAAGGCTGCCGTCCGCTTCGACGAGCGCCCAGTCACCCGGGAACGAATAACGAACGCCGTCGATGGTTTTGAATGTGGCTTCGGATTTCGCTTCGTCCTTGAAATAGCCCCGCGGCACGCTGCCTCCGGCGGCGACCATGCCCGTCTCACCGCTGCCGGGGACCACTTCGCGCCCGTCTTCGGTGAAGACCTTGGTCGTGGGGTTCATCGTGAATTTCGCAGTTTCTGTAGAGGTGCCTCGCGCAGTGATCCGGGTCCCCATGCTGCCCTCGGTTGAGCCCATCACATCGATCAAGACAAACTCGTGCCATTCGAGCAGCTGCTGTTTCACTTCCGAGGTCCACATGACACCCGAAGAGAAGATCATGCGTACGCTCGTCGGGTCGTAGGCGCGGCCGTCGGCCTTGGCCTCTTCAAGGGCTCGGATCATCGGCTTCGCAAACGCGTCCCCCACGATCACGATGTGGGTCGACTTTTCTCGTTCAACCGTCTGCCAGAGTTCATGGGCATCGAACGAGCGATGCGGCAACGTGACCACCGTCGCGCCAGCAAGGTGAGGCACGAAGGCACCGAGCCACATTCCCGTACCATGCATCAAAGGGCAGGCCGGTATCGACACCGGAGCCACGCCATCGTCGTGGAGCTTTCGGGAAACCTTGGGGATGTCGTCCACTTCGGGAATGGCGAGCCCCATCGGCGGAAACGCCGCAGTGAGCAAGCCCTGCAACATGCCGCCGATGTCGTACATCACCCCCTTGGGCATCCCGGTCGTGCCACCCGTGTAGAGCATGTAGAGGTCGTTCGCAGATCGGGTGATGCGCTTCGCCGGGTCGTGTCCTTCGATCAGTGACTCGTATTGCACCGCACCGGGAATCGATTCTCCACCGTCGTCGACTTCGATCCAGAGGCGAACCTTGTTCGCCCGCTCCATCACCCGGGCAACGCGATCACCGAGGCTGGTATGAAACACCAGAGCCTCGGCGTCAGAATTGTCTAGCAAGTACAAGAGTTCGTCATCGAGATAGCGGTAGTTGACGTTGATCGGGACGCCGCGAATTTTCATTCCCGCGAACTGGGTTTCTAGGTATTCGTTACCGTTGTAGAGGTACATTCCGATCTTGGAGTCGGCGCCGAGCCCCGCCTCGAGAAACGCAGACGCCAGACGAGCCGCGCGCGTTTCATATTCGCTCCAAGTGCGTCGTTGGCTGCCATGAACGATCGCGTCGCGATCTCCAATTTCGTCGCTTAGTGCTTCCCACAGCGTGGCGTAATGAAGTTCCAAGGCTTCGTCTCGCTCCCTCGTCAATGGCCCGAACGTTCCGTGGCGTTTTGTTGCCGACCTTCCATTGCTTCTGCAACGAAACCTGAAGTCTAGGGCGCTTGCCGGATTGAGACACCCAACTCGGTCGATCCAATGCGGTAAAGTTCAGTCTTACCTTCGGAGCCCCGGCCATCGTCGTCGAGCCGGATTCCAGCAGAGCAAAGGAAACAGCCCATGAGCGATGTTGAGCTGAAGACCGAAGTACGCAAGGGGATCATCACCAACTTCATCTTTAACTTCGCGATCAACGGCGGGCTCACGCTTTGGTTGATGGGCGCACATGCAACGCTTGCGATGTGGGGTGAGGTGTCGTTTGGGCCAGACTTGCTCGCGACTGGTTTTATCTTGTCAGCCGCAGTCGCTGCGATCGGGATGGAAGTTCATCGCCGTAAAGCGAGTCGGGGCGACATGGCGGCGGCGGTCTTGACCGAGAAAATGAAAAAACTCGCCGGAAAAAACCGATGGCTGAGTTCGGGTGTGTTCGGTGTTACGGGTGCCCTAGCAAGTGCCTTTCTTCTGGTCGCGGTGGGTTTCGTCACGAATGAAATGACTCTGAACGAATACGCGATTTTCAAGGGACTTTGGTGCGGTGTGCTCGCCGGGTTGATCGTTTATCCGTCGACCGTTTTGGGTCTACATATTGGTGCGAGCCAGGCCGCTCGTGTGTAATCAACACTGTGGCACCGAGCGCGGCAGCACTTTTACTGCCTGATGGACTTCGTGGTGGTTGACTTTTGTAGGACCGGGTTGGTGGTCCGCTTCCGAAAGTGATCCGGCAAGTAGCGATCGGTGTCGAGGGGATACGCGCCGAACGAGTAGGCCAAGTGACTCTCTGTCAGAGACGGTCATGCGTCGTTTTTCCTTTGAACCATTGCGCGTATGCGGGCCAACCTAGCCTTCGATCATGTCGCGCTTGCAAAACGCTCGTGCGTGTCAGATGCTGGCTTCTAGGCATTTTTTCAATCGCATTGCTTCAATATTTACAAAGTGGGGGAAGTATGGGAATTGCAGTTGTTACGGGTACGAGTAGCGGGATCGGTTTCGCCACCACATTGAGACTCGCGCGGAGTGGACACAGAGTCTTCGCCGGGATGCGCAACCCCGCCAAAGCCGAAGCGCTTCGCGAAGTGGTCGACTCGGAAGCCCTAAAGGTCGAAATCATCGAACTCGACGTCAACAGCGACGGTTCCGTCGAAGAGGCCTTCGCCAAGGTCGCCGAGGCGGGACCCGTTGACGTGCTGGTAAACAACGCCGGGATCGGTGGCGCAAGCCCCTTTGAGATCACGCCCCTTGAAGATCACCAGTCGATGTTCGAGACCAACTATTTTGGCGTGGTGCGTTGTACGAACGCGGTCGTCCCATCGATGCGCGAGCGGAAGGCCGGTGCCATCGTCAACATCACTTCTGTGGCGGGGTTGTACGCGGTACCCAACCAAGTGGCGTATTCGGCGTCAAAGT
>Ga0115003_10004785_pt1 | contig 10334 bp, 6 predicted proteins | sample ArcticOcean_MG_C_7_FD_88736 | JGI IMG/M metagenome (GOLD analysis project Ga0115003, IMG submission 88736) | Marine microbial communities from western Arctic Ocean - ArcticOcean_MG_CB11_88 | ecosystem: Environmental > Aquatic > Marine > Oceanic | place: Arctic Ocean: Canada Basin | collected... | reverse complement strand
TGAATTACTAAAGAACCATGCCAATGCACCCAATAAGATTAAGATCAGGAGAATAATGGGCAGTTTCCTTATAAAGGTTCCACCGGCAGACTCCTTGGCAACCCGCTGACTTACTTCCTCAGGCGGAAGCGAGGTGCCCTCTTCCTTCTCACAACCCCAAACGACCATCAATCTTGGATTCCACCGGGAACCATACAGTCTATATAACTCCGGATCTTTACGCGGATCAGGAAGCCTGAATGCCTCAATGATTTTTTTGACGTTGGAATCGACATCGGGAGCCGCTGCCCTGTCCTTTAGTCTTTGAATACTAATCTCTAATTTTTGGCGTTGTGCTGATGATATCCCTTTTGCTGCACGACTCTGCGAGGCAACTTCTTTGCCCTCAACAAACATTTGGCATAGAACTGATTCCCCATCCTCCTCAACCTGCATCAGGGGCAAAAAATCTCCCATGTATTCACGGATTGAATTCTGGCTTTGGTGCTCCCAATACTGCCCACCAGATTGAAAAGCCTTCAGCTTTTTAAATACGCTTAATTCCAGCCGAAGACCTTTTCCTTCTATGCGCTCAATGGGCCTTGGTTCGCCTGTATTTTTCATTGTCATCGTTGTTTGTGAATATTCTCAACCGATTAGAAAGTAGTGACTTCGGCCTTCTTTGAAATGCGCCCGGAGCCATCCTTGATGCACCAGGTTTTGACCGCCTTGACATCCATGCTTCCACTCGAAGCTCCGGATTCGTAACTCACCATCACCCGCTGATCAAAGGGCTCATCGGGACCAGGAACCTCAATGGTAAATTTTCCTTCTCCTTTTGCGGTGAACTCCTCCGCCCACAATTTCGCTTGGCTTGTAGCCTGTTCCGGGTCCAAGCCGGACCGCTCACACCAAGTCAAAAGAGCTCTGCTGAAATCCTGCAGCACATCAAACAGACGCCGACTCCATTCACCACCAAGACCGATTAAGGCGCTGAAATTAAAAAGGTTGGCAACGATCACCTTAATATTTTCATCTGTTTGGTCTTGGTATACCGCATCCTTCAAGCGTGTTTGCCACTCTTCCATTTCGGGCTTTGCCATGAAGTCAGGCCACATCAAGGCCTCGAGTTTCCGGCTGAGCTCCACCTGTTGCTCCATTTGCGAAATTTCATTTCTTAGTGCCTCGCGGTCTTGCGACAGAGAATCGTTGTTCTGTATTAACTCTTCCAGTTTCCCGGCGTTCTGCCTGGATTCTGTTTCCAAGGCAGTATTGGCATCATTCAGAGCAGAGACCTGGCTTCCCAAATTCTCTTTTGTTGAGGCTGCTTCACGCTGCTTCTGCTGCAAGGTCTCGATTTGTTCCTTGCCCGTCCGGAGCTCCCCTTCAAGCTGCTCTAGCAACTGCTGATGCTCCTTTGAACTGGTCTCCAAACTGGCCTGAGCGTCCTGCAACCGTCTACTCACGGTATCGAGCTCTGCCAATTTACCCTCATACAGCTCTTTTCCCACGTAGTTTTGCTCAAGGTCCGGTTGCTCCCCTGATGACTCAGCCTGCTCTTTGAGCTCGCTACAGGCTTTCTCCAATTCTGCGATCTTGGAATCGGCCTCCTGCTTGTCTCGCTCAGAAGTAGCCAGCCTTTCTTTTAACTGCGCAAGCCTGCTCTCATGATCATCATTGCCTGTCTCAAGAGCAGGTGCTGAATCTTCTTCGGGCTCTTCATGCCGGCCAAGGTCTTCAGAGTTGCCTCCGACCCCGAGAGTATCAGCGATATCGCTCAGCTGCTGGCGCAATTCATCGAACCTCGGAGCGAGCTTATCAGCTACTTCAAGTGCACCTTCTTCCTTGCTGTATTTCCATGAAAGCATAGCTATTCCCATTGCAATTCGAACCTTCCAGTATCGATCCAAAATTCACCACCCTCCAGCGTGCAGAGCTGCAACTCGATGTCCCCAGAGCTGATCTCCACATCGGATCCTATCAGCTCAACACTTTCCCCAAGCTCAAGCCCGATGTCATTACGCGTATCGGGATCAGAGACCCGTTTGATTTCGACACTGAGCATGGAACCGATATTGACATTCACCCAGTCCTCCGGGTTCTTAAACACCAATTTATACTGCTGTTCCGGGCGTGACCCCTCTGAGAAGTATCGCATTCTACCGATATAACTATTGATCTGAAGTTTCACATCAGATGCGGAGGTGGCTTCGTTATCAAGAAAGGGCTTCTCCGTGCCAAAGCCAGTATCCTCGGCGTCTCGCGGCATCTTACCCCAACAATTCCGAACAATTTCGGCTTCTTCATCGTCGCGGATAATAGTCCAGTCGTCAATTAGCCTATTTTGAATGGCCGAATGAAGAGCCGCACCCACAGCGGTCACCGTCTTGGCATCTGATATCTTGCGATTTTTAGACATGGGATACCAGTCACCTGCCGCATAGTCTTTCAGGGGTATGATGCGCTGCGGCAAAATGGGCAGGATTTCATCAAGGAGCTCCTTCACCTGGGGGAGCTCCGAGGGCTTGCCACTCAGGGATACAAGGTCGACATCAAAGGCCGTGACGTATTTTGCCAGTGGCTCAAGGCCTGGCCGCAGCGCATCCTTGATGCAATCCTTAACTTCTTGGGGCTGGTATTTGAGAGGCGTCACTGGATCCAAGAAGTTGCTACTCAAGCCAGCGTCTTCACAAAATTCGTTGAATTCATTGAGCGCTCTCTCGTCGATCAGCTTACCTTCTGAGCTCTCCAGCTCATCCGGCGCCCATGGGGCCGATGTTTCGGGATTGCCAAACGTCCCGTCTGTCAAGTCACGCAACCATTGCCTGACAATCGGCAAAAAGACCAGTTTGACAATCCGAGACCATTTCTGTTTGTCCGAATCTTTCTGCGCGGGTGAACTGAAAAGATTTTCAAATGTATCTGCATGGTCATGGTCTTTATCAATGCTTTTTGCACCGGCAAGGGCTGGCAACAAAACCCTCTCAATGACTACTTTCACCAGCCCGTCACCGGCGTAAGAATTTGAATCCTTGAATATGGGTTTGTATTTCAACGCGATACCAACCCCCCGCATGTCATCTGAATATTGTACCACCGAGATGTCTGTGGTCCCGCCTCCGATATCAATCGTCATGATTCGTATTCTGGAGGAGTCGTCGTCGACACCGCGACCATAAAGACCGATCCAATTCTCACCAATGTCTCCGAGACGTTTGATCTCTGAATAGACGAGGGGCAGCTGGGAGGCAACAGCTTCATCCAAATCCATGGATAGGTTAGGGCGTGAACCTCCATTGTCTACCAGACTCACATTTTCAAAGTTGATCAGGGAGAAGATATCAACTGCCCGCTGCCACATCTCCCGATAAGTGGTGGTCTCTTCTTCAATCCAGCCTGATGGGTAAGTGACCGAAATATTTCTAATTCTCCTTGGGACAAAAGGTTGATTTCCCTTGCGCCACTCCTCAGAGGTAATTTGCCTGAAAGCCGTCTCTAGAATAGAGAGTGCCGCCCAGCACATCGCATCTTTACGGGGATACGCAGGTTGTTGCGGATTTGAAATAGGCGATGAAACACCAGTTGTGTTTTCATTCGGGGGATTCTCTATTTCCCAATTACGACCGTCTTCATATAGGAATCTTAAAAACGCGCCTTGTAGAACTGGAAGAGCCGCAAGATTCTTGGATTTGGGATTCCAACGGTTGAGCACCATAGTCCAGTATCCTTCGCCTTGTTTGCCGACCAGGGACGAGTCCCAAGTGTAGCGTTTTGGGGAACTTAACGAATAGCTACCCCCCTGCTCAAGATTGATTGACCCCAGGATGTTCCGCGCATCTTCACCCATGACCACAGGTGAATATTCAAGAAACATTTGCGGAACCCGTTCAGTTACCTTTGCCTGTTTCTCTGATTTTTTCCTCATCAGGCCTTTTTGTGCAACCTCCTCTACATCGAACTCCTTGACCGGAGCAAACTTGGGCGAAGGAGGATCGCAATCTGCAAATGTAGGTTCATGTAATACAAACCAAGAATCAACAATGACCGATGGATCACCATCACTTTCACCAGAAGATTCAGTGTATTCCGTGCCCCGTTTAATAAAACGCAGAGGGCGACAAATAGCAGCGAGCTTGCCATTCTGAGCAGCACGATGCTCCAGGGCTAGGGCTACCGTCCGAGTATTTCCAAAATCTATAACTAAATCGACATCAATCGTCTTTCCAGCGGGGACCTTCCAAATGACTTGGATTTTAGCGATCTCGATTCTTTGGTTTCGATCATCTGGATTTGGTATGGTAACTGGAATAACTTCAGTTTCATCACTTGATGCAGGCAACCGATCTTTGGAAGGATAAGCATAGGGAGATTGTTTCCATAAATTACTATCCTCGGGCACTTCATCTGCAGGAACTTGTCGCTGAGGTGAATATGTTGACCCGCGTTTTACTGTTCCTAGATTACTTTCCACCGCAACCCACAGGCCAGGGTTTCGATCACTATCTAAGCCATAGCGCCCCCTCATCCAACTGTTTCCCAATGCAAACCATGGCGCTCTTTCCTGTTTACATAACTTCTCAAGTTTTTTTCGTAACTCAATATTCAGCTTCTCTGAAAAAGGAATAAATGTGTAGTGGTGCCCACTATTTGGGAAAACAAAAATTTGGTGTACGTTTTCGTAGCTCATAACAAAATCTATTTAGCTTTTCATCAATGTGATCAACTCATCATCTCCAGCCTGCACTCCTCGTTCTCCAGCTTGCGTAGACTTCAATGATTCCAACTTGGAAAGGAAGGGCTTGATCACCGAGATATAATAAGGTGCCTCTTCAAACCCACTGCTCTGAAATTCATTCTCCGCTAATTCACGGATTAAGGAAGCAACCTCTTTCAGCTTACGGTGCTCCTCCGAGATACGCTTCCCATCCAAGCAAGTAACTGAGTTGTTCATTTTGGCCGCCAAAAATCTCCTTGATTCCATCGCGTCATTACTCGACTTGACGTTCCCGAGATTTTTTCTAAACCAATCCTGTAATTCACTCATATCAACCGCCTCGATCATGTATGAGAGGAGCCTGCTTACCTTCGTTGGATCGTCGTCCATACCAAGACCTTCCCCATAAGATTTCTTAGCCTGGATCTCACGCCAGTTCGTGAACTGCCTGGAGAGATAACCTTTGACCTCCGCCGGCTTCTTTTTGGATGCCCGTTTGGGCAGATCGTCGAGAGTAATGGGATCAATGTTTACCAGTGACTGCACTGCCATGCCAATTTCGTTACTGGCATCAGAGTCTTCTCCCTGACTGAGACGATTAAGAATTGACGATTTCACTTCATCAAGATCCAGACATTTCTTCGCGGAAGCATCTTGTTGATCGGGTGAAGCTTCAGCCAGCAGCCGCTGAAAATCAACCAAAAGGTGCTTTGCCTTTTCCCTGACCAACTCGGGCCTTTTGCTTCCCGTGGCTTGTGCCAATAGGGCCTGCATGAAGTATTCCCTGCCCCCTGAAGCGGCCATCTCTTTCAGGGACTCCGCATTGTCCCCAAACTGTCTTTGGAATGCAGAATCCTCCATAATTTGGGAGATGACCCGCTCGAGACCCTCCCCTTCCACTTGTAAATTACCGTCGGAAAACTGTGGGTAGTTGGTAGCAAAGGTATTAACAAAGCTCGGATCCGACAAATGAGAAAGCCCGTGCATTTTCTTAAAACTCTCATCCAAGCCGTGTCCGATACCAGAATCAGCGACCAGATTAACCAACTGCGCGGTAAAGGTCAGCACCAGATTGAGGGGCAAATCCTTACCTTGTGGCGGCCACTCTTTATCATAAGATCCCCACCAACTGATGATGCCGCTAATTAGCTGCTGTGGATTTGACGGGTAATTGTTCATTCTCATGAGGAGTGAAAATCCGTCAATATTGAGATTTCTCGAGCTCGTCACCACGATGGATGCTGTCTTGCCCCGTTTGAGTACCTTGGTAAGGATCTTTTTGCCATTGGAAAGCAGAGCCTCATCCGTAAGAAGTGCGTCATCGGCAGCCTTATGCTCATTGGCGACTCCGGGGAAGTCTAGAAGGTCTGCTTTTTCCAGGAGCGCTGCCGCACCCTCACTGTTTTTACGCATCACCTCGGATTTCAACGGCACGCCCAACTCCCAGACAAGCCCTTGGAAAAGCGCAAATTCCTCCAGCTTTGCAAACAACTTGCGGGATGGATTCTCCCCGATCATTACCGCTCCGTTTTCTACTTCATAGCCGGCACCGGCAATAATCTCCCTTACAATATCCGCTGTCTCTGCTAATTCGACAGCACTAATATTGAGAATTTGAGCTGCAAACTGGTAGGACATTTGGATTTGGTCACCCCCGAACTTGTCATCGTATTCCTTGAGCGCATCCACGAGCTGTCTGTATGTCTTCGATATGCTAGTCCACGAGTCCCACAGCAGTTTACAAACAAAAGTCCTAGCTCCGTCGATGTCTGACAGCAGGCCGGGGCAATCCAATAACTCCCTGCGAAGCGAACTTTTCCATTCTTTCTCCAAGTTCTCGTAGCGGGGCAGATTGGAAAGAATAAGCAGCTCCACAACATCCGCAATGCCTACCATGTATTCATAAGCCTCCCTGGAAACGTCCCCCTTGACCTCAACCTCTGATGCCCATTTTTTAATCAGCTCCGCTGACAATTGAACAACCTTGTCGTCAGAGTCCTTCGCGATGGTCTCACTCAAATAGCCAACCGCCAAGCCATGGACAATTTGCGACTCGGTTGCCAAGGTAACTTTTACCGGATACTCCGGGTGCTCAACCTTGTCCACCAGGCTAAAGCGTGTCACGCAACCCGAGGCATCAGCCCCTTTGTTGAAAGGATTGAGCACGGTGACCTCACCTCCGCAAATATCACCAACGAACCTCACAGGGTCACTCTCAGACCATTGTAGCGCGGTGCCATTACCATATTTATCAGGATCCTCCCCATCGATATAATCAGCCAACAAGGTCGACTTGCCGGTTTGTGATGGCCCCCAGATCGCCATGGTTGGCTTGCGGTAGGTGGTCTTAGACTCCTGGACGTTGAGTGCTCCCTTACCTACTTTCAGCATGCTATCAAGCCATGTACTTCTGCCCAAGGCGTAGCTGTCTTTGCGTTGCTTTCCATAGTTCCAGTACCAATCCGTAATTTCAGGGATCAGTGCAACAACATCATCGATCGTATAGTCCGACATAGTTTAAAATTTTATTAATTAAAGAGGTTTCGATTGATTTTCGCGGGACTAGGCTCGTTGTCGAATCGACCTGGTTTAGTATCGTTCGCTTCACTATTTCCCTCAGATAGCTCCTCGTTGCTTTGCCTTGGTAAAGGCGGGGGAGTAGCCGGGCCCCCAGAACCCTGGCTAGTCGATCGACTCGACGGAGACTGAGGCAGATCACTATTTCCTGGTGTTGGTGGAGATCCCTTTTTTCTCAGCGCATCATCTAGCTCTCTCTGCTTTACAGCTTGATGAATAGCCATCTCGTCCAAGGCCTTTTGCTTTGCTACCTGCTGCGCTGCCATTTGCTCAAGTGCTTTCTGCTGAGCAGCCAATTGCTCTTTGACATCAGTAACAGCTTGCTCTGCAGCAGCCTTCTCGACCGCTACCTCGGCAATTGCCGCCTTTTCGGAAGCCAATTGCTCTTCAGCCCTCTTTTTTGCAGCTGCTTGCTCTGCCGCTGCTTGCTCTGCCGCTGCTTGCTCTGCCGCTGCTTGATCTGCAGCCACTTTAGCAGCTGCCTCCTGCTCTAATACATGACGCTCCTTCGCAGCCAGCGCTTGCTCTTTTTCATCGTTCTCAAAATTAGCATCTTCCCGTGAAACTTCTTCAACCGTAACAGACGGATCCTTTATTTCTCCAACTTGGCTCCCCCCTACTGGAGCTTCATCCTGAGCTTTCTTCTTTTCCTTTTGATCAATCGCCTCTGCCTCTTCTTCGTCAAAGAATTCAAACGGATCAAAATTATCGTCATCCTTGATCATAATAGATTTGAAGTAAGATTGAGGCTCTACAAATTCAGAAAAGGAAATTAATTCGACAAAGGTGGTGGACCAGCCTTCAAGAAGAGATCTTGTTTCACAGATTGCCCTCCCGATATTTCCAAAGAAAAATCTGTTGCATCTAATGGTAATTCAAATGTCATAAGAGCTGGGACGCCGTCAGAATAATCTTTAACAACGGAATTCTGATGGTCCGTTATCCGGCCACTTGGAGCTAATATGAGGTTCTCATCTACAAGCTCAGAAAAGATGTCTGTTAACCCGCGCATCTCATCCGCAATTTTATGATCCCAGACATCATAAGGGAGATCCATGACATCTGGCAAATCATCAAGATCCTCTAGTTGCTGCCTGTTAATTTGGTCTCCAACCCCTATCAGCACAAGTTTAACGGGATTGCAGGACTTGGCATCTATGTCGCGTGATAATTGAGCTGTGAAATTCTTAACTTCTTCAAAGTCATCAATACCACCGTCAGTCACGAAAATATAGAATCCCATTTTCGCTTCACTGAACAATTCAAGAAAGTGATTAATCGCCGGCATCAAACGAGTGCCTCCACCCCATTCTGTTGGTCCTACATAAGTAGCACTTGCTGCCTCCGTAGCAGTTAAGTCGCCTACAATCTCTATTTTCTCTCCACCTGAACCACACGCCCAATAAATAAGTGTCGTTCCCCCATCCTCATCTAGTTTTTCGGCTAGGTAAGGTATGGCATTTCGAGCAATAGCCTCGATTTCATTCTTAGACTTCTGCCACAAGCCTTCTGCCTCCATTGCCTCAAAACCCTTCTCAGTAAACTCTAACTCTTCGTGGCCATCGACAGCCTTTTTAGTAGCGTAACCTTTTGAGAGAAACTGCTGAACCATTTGCGAATCTATTGCACGCGTAAACTGGTAATTAGCACCATAAGAATCCCTCATGGATGAAGACCCATCTAATGCCACCCCGGTCTGCCAGTTTTCGCCAGATGATGATTGAGAGGGATCGATAAGCGCGGTCAAAACAACCTCTAAGCAATTTTCTTTGCGGGTTATGTTCAGTTCTCCAAACGCTAAATCCAATATTTCATTGGGAACTTGGTGATTCCGTCCGATCGGAAGATCGGCATAACTTCTAATATTTGTCATAATTAAATCCTTTCAAAATTATTATCGATTTATTACTCACCGATTGGTTGCACAACCTCATTACCGTTTGGAAGTTTAAGAGTGAATGAGGTTGATCCAGCAGGAAGGTAGAAATCGAGCAAAGCTGGCAATCCATCCATGTAGCTATCACGGCCAATTGGCTTAACAGCCACACCATTTGAGTCTACAATTTCAGCTGTAGGAGCCACTGTCATATTACGCGAAACCACTTCAGCAAAAATCTCCTCAAGAGAATTCATCGAAGCCGCCAGCTTATAATCCCAAATATCGATCGACTCGCCGTCCTGGCCAATTACAGGTGGAAATTCTCCACCCTCATCATGAAGGTCATCTAGTTCCTCAAGAACTTCCCAAGCCTCAGACTTTTTCCAATTAGGATCACCGTCAAGATCGACTAATTTACCTTCTGCTTGGTCAATCCCTAGTTTTTCACCTGTGGCGCTATTTTTGTAATAAAAGTCACTTCCCAATCCAATTAGGACAAGCTTTGTAAATCCCCGACTCCCAGCAGCAACCTCTTTACAAAGCTGGTCAGTATAGGCCTTAACTTCAGCTACATCCTCTATAAGACCGTCCGTAACAAAGAGATAGATTCCCCAAGGACAATCCCTAAAACGATCCTCGGTAAAGTATTTTATTGCTGGCATTAGTTTCGTCCCCGATCCCATGTTCGACGGTGTAGAAAAGTTTGCTTTAACCGCCGTTTGGGAATCCATATCGCCTAGAATTTCAATTTCCTGCCCGAAGTTACCACACGCCCAATAAATAACTGAAGTTTCACCATCACTATCAAAGTTTGCGAGGTATTCCGCAATCGTCCTAGCTACAGGTTGAACAAGATTATTATTAGATCCAAACAGTGCAGACACTGCGACTTGCCCACCAAAGAGCCCAGCCATTGATTTTGATCCATCGATTGCCAGGCCTGTCTGTGCGCCTTCCACTTCTGGCCTCATTAATATTGTCGCCTTGACGCGAATCGACCCGTCACTCTCTGCGAAGACATTGACTTCTCCGTAAGGCTCCTTAACTACTGATAGTTGTCCCATAATTTTTCTAATTTTCTGACGGCTGGAAACTAGGGCATAAGCCCAATTCCTAGATTTTTTTCGTCTACTAACCCCCTAGATGGAGAGTATTTTTTTCTTCGCAAGCATATTCACTATTTTA
>Ga0115003_10004782_pt1 | contig 10339 bp, 8 predicted proteins | sample ArcticOcean_MG_C_7_FD_88736 | JGI IMG/M metagenome (GOLD analysis project Ga0115003, IMG submission 88736) | Marine microbial communities from western Arctic Ocean - ArcticOcean_MG_CB11_88 | ecosystem: Environmental > Aquatic > Marine > Oceanic | place: Arctic Ocean: Canada Basin | collected... | reverse complement strand
TGTTGTCCGGTTGCTGATGAAGGCGGCCACCTTTGTCGCGGGCCTTTTAGGGGCCATGCCCGCAAGTACAATCGCCCTTCAACTGGATGGCATATTGAGTTTCAAGATTTTAATAATGATTCGTACACGGATTTGTTTATTGCCAAAGGTAACTCTGAAGCGATGCCGATTATGCTGACAACGATCCTGATAATTTATTAATTGGGCGCCCCAATGGGCTCTTTTTTGAAGCCGGCCTCGCCGCAGATTTAGCCCAAAAAACCAGAGGGCGTGGCGCTGCGATTTCTGATTTTAATTTCGATAGCATGCTTGATATCGCGCTGGTCAACCAAGAAGGAAAAAAGCTTTGTGGTGAAACCAAGGAAGCCGCACACAAACAAACTCGTTTGGTCCTATGTGGAACCACGACATCATTCGATTAAAACAGTCTGGTCCCAACGCATTCGCCATTGGTTCAGAAATTAGAATTTGCATCTGCACCCGCGACGTATCGCGTGAAGTTCTTGTCGGTGGGGGTCATGCGGGTGGCAGTCATGATTGGTATCATTTTGGGTTTGTTGTAGCCGATCGGATTACGGTTCGAGTGCGCTGGCCAGATAAGAAGTGGGAGCCATGGCAACGGCTATTTGCAGATCAATTTGTTGTTATTGATCGCTACAAAAAAGCGTCCCAATTTTGGCAACCACCAGTTCTGTAGTTCTACGAAAGCTTCAAGATAACACTTTATCTGCAAGTTCGCCGACTAGCTTTCGGTAAATATCAACATCGGTTGCGCCTTCACTTCCAATCACAACAACGCGGCTATTTTCATCTAACTGTAATAGTTTGGATAAGGTTTTTGAACCGCGCGCGACAATCAGTCCAGCCAAACCCGCAACCGCTGACTCACCAGCAACAATCGCCGTATCGTTCGCGCATCCTTCGGCTAACAATCGCATCGTCGGGCCAACAAAGCTATCAGGAATCACCATCGCTCCATTTGCGCCTTGCGCTAAAACGTCCCATGCAACCAATGAAATTTCACCACACGACAGACCAGCCATAATGGTTTCTGTTTCTACATCGACATTGGTTGGTGCTTGATCTTCTACACTTTTATAAATGCAGGGTGCCAAGTCAGGCTCAACAATATAAAACAAAGGACGTTCCGTTTCCCATGCTTGCCAAAAAGCAGCATTTACCGCAGCGGCAAGCCCGCCAACACCACCTTGAACAAACACATGCGTTGGTGGCAGTAGGTTCACTTGGTCAACGATTTCTGAAGCCAAAATCGAGTAGCCTTCCATCACATTTGTTGGAACTTCTTTGTACCCTTTATATGATGTATCAGAGACAACGTGCCATCCGTTTGAATCAGATTGTTCTGCACACACATGGACGGACTGATCATAATTTCCATCAACACGAACAACTGTTGCACCCTGTTCTTCAAGTGCTACCAACCGTCCGTGGCTGACTTCGGCATGAATATAGATTACACAGTTGCAGCCAAATTGTTGTGCGCCCCAAGCAACCGACCGGCCATGGTTTCCATCGGTTGCACTTGAGACAGTAACGTCTTTTATCTGCTCTGCGTAAATTCCATTTTTTAAATCCGTCGAGTTAATTCCTTCAATTCCAGTTGCCTGTGTAATCATTCGTGATAGAAGTTGGTATACCGCATAAGCTCCGCCCAAAGCTTTAAAGCTTCCCAATCCAAAGCGGCTCCCTTCATCTTTATAAACGAGTGATGAAATTCGAAGTTCCTTTGCCAAACCGGGAAGGGGCGTCAGTGATGTGACTTGATACCCATCCCATATAGACACACATTGTTTTGCAGCTTTCATGCCCATTGCTGAAATTGATTTTTCTGCACCATCGGAAAATGAAAGTTCTTGGCGAGCATTCGGATTTGCCACAAAAGAACTTAGGGCGGGATCAAATTCTGCTCGTTTGATTAAAGTCATACTGAAGGCCTTTAAAACTTTATAATGATTTTTTTAACAAAACGTGTAGCAATACATCTGCCCCCGCGTGTAGGTGTTTTGGCTCAGTGTATTCTTCTGCATTATGGCTTATGCCGCCAACGCTTGGCACAAAGATCATAGCTGCTGGACAATTGGGAGCAAACATTTGGGCATCATGCCCTGCGCCTGACGGCATTTGTTTTACCTTGTAGCCACGATTTGTCGCCGTGCGTGCAACCATCGAAACCATTTCAGGGTCAAAGTTTACAGGTTCAAACCGGACCAGTGTGCGGCATTCAAATGTCACAGCCTCTTCAACACAAATTTTTTCGATGAAACGTAACATCGTCGCTTCGGCTTCTTGTAACTTATGTTCATCTGTATTTCGCAAATCAACTGTAACCAAGGCGCCTTTAGCAATCACATTTATCAACCCTGGAATAAGTTCTGTAACGCCCACCGTTGCAGTTTGATGCCCACCCATAGATATTGCAATACGCCGCGCCTCAACTGATATTTTTGCAGCAACGTACCCGGCATCATGGCGAAGATGCATGGGGGTTGTGCCTGCGTGATTTGCGGTTCCACTGATCCTATATTCTTTCCACGAAATTCCTTGAACACTTTCTACTGCACCTATTTCATACCCCTCTAATTCAAGGAGTGGGCCTTGCTCAATGTGAAGTTCGACAAAACTATCGGCTTGAAATGAACCCACCTCAACCTCTCCCGCATAGCCAATTTTTTCAAGTTCATCACCAAGCCGTGCTCCGTCAACGCCAACAACATCTAGCATATCGTCAACATTGAAAACGCCTTGATGCACCGCACTTCCCATCATATCTGGCGTGAATCGTGCACCTTCTTCATTTGTAAAAAATCCAACACCGATTGGTTTTTTGGTCGTAATAGAAGCATCATTAAGCGTTTGAATAACTTCTAAACCTACAAGCACGCCCAAGTTCCCATCGTAGCACCCACCCGTCGCAACGGTATCAATGTGGGACCCGGTCATAACAGGCGCGCCCGCCTCTGATCCTTCACGAATACCGATCACGTTACCAATTTTATCAATGGAAATTTTTAAACCCAGTTCGCGCATCCAATAGACAACAAGATCACGGCCTTCGCGGTCTTCATCGCTCAGCGCTATACGGCAAACGCCACCACCCTCAATCGACCCAATTTCAGCTAATGCTTCAATCCGCCCAACCAGACGTTCAATGTTAATACGAAGATTTTTTAGTACCATATTAGTTTCTTTGTACTGAAGGGGGCGCCAAGTTTGGAAAATCGAGCATAGAGAATACTTTAACCGTTTCCAATAATCTTGAACATATTTTTACTGTACCAGTTGCTCGTACTAGTGCAAGGGAAAGGCATTTTTAAACAACGCATGCGGATAAGGTCTTGTTTCGTTCCTCTCATTTACCGTAAATAATGAATTCACATATCAGGCAAATACGTACTCATGACTAAACCTCAATTTATTTGGTATTATTTTCTGCTTAACAAATATTCTTACCTTTTTGCCGTGGTTTGTATTTTTATTGTGAATTGGTTACTAGTGGAAATCCCTCGATACATTCAACAGGCGATCGATTTTCTAAACATGGCACCAGATGATGCCCCCGACTTACTGGCAGAAAACGTTCAAGCTGTGATTGTTTTATCGCTCGCAATGATTTTTGTGCGAATTTTGTCACGTATGTATGCGCTTAATCCGGGTCGCATAACCGAGATGGCGCTGAAAAATGATTTGTTTTATCGACTTAATCGATTGCCTCAAACTTTTCATAATCGATATCCATCTGGAAAATTAATTTCGATTATTAACAATGATTTAAGTGGGATCCGCGTCTTCTATAGCCTTGGGTTTTTACATGTGTTTAATATTCTATTTGCCTTTTCTTTAACTCCCTTATGGATGTGGCAAATTTCACCCAAACTGACTTTGTACTCAGTTATACCAATTATAATTGGATTTCTGTTTTTTCGCATTGGATTTCGTCAATTACGGCAACTACAAGCGCAGCGATTAACCCGACTGCAGGATTTGTCAGAACAATTGATGCATTATTTATCGGGTATTGATCTCATTAAAAACCAGAAAATGGGACCTTGGGCCTCTCAAAAAATAGAGGATGTAAACCAGAAATTATTCATATGTACGATGCAAATTACCCAAATTCAAACTTTTGTGCTGCCGGTTATTGAATACGCAAACCACCTGATGAAGGTCCTAATTCTTGGCCTTGGTGGTTATTACGTATTGCAAAGTGATCTGACCATTGGTGAAATCACAGCCTTTCTATCCTATTCCGTTCTTTTAGCCGTTCCGCTTATGAGCTTGGGGCGAATTCTGACGGTTTACCAAATGGGGATGGTTAGCATTGACAGTATTCAGACCGTCCTCAATAACCCCATATATGATCAGGATATGATTATGCTGGGCGTGCCGCAAAAACGTCAACTTGAAAAAAGCACCTTAAAAGTAGTTGACCTCAGTTATCGGTATCCAACGACAAATGACAATAAAAATAACCCGACCAACTCTGAGGGAACAATGGACCCGGATCATAAATGGGCCTTAAAAAACATCAACTTTACGATCGAGCCAGGTAAAAAAATTGGGATACTGGGTAGTATAGGTTCAGGAAAAAGCACGCTTGTGAATTGCCTGAACCATCATCTTGATGTTACACCCGGACAGGTATTTTGGGGTGACAAGGATATCACACAGTTATCGCGCAAAGATTTAAGATCCTTCGTTAGAACTATTACCCAAAATGCTTATTTATTTTCTGACTCCATTGAAAAAAATGTGCGCTTCGGCTCGGCTAAATTTTCTGTAATCCCAAGCATCGAACAAGTTAATCAAGTTCTACACATAAGTCAGCTCAGTGATGATATTCGCTCTTTCCATAACCAAGAGAAAACGATCGTTGGTGAAAAAGGCATTACGCTTTCTGGCGGGCAAAAACAACGTTTGAGTATTGCCAGAGCGCTCCTTACCCAAAGTGATCTGATCATCATGGACAATGTGTTGTCGGCCGTCGATTACGAGACTGAGCGCAATATACTGAAAGCTGTCTTTCGTCATATAAACGAAAAAAGCTTGTTGGTTGTTTCTCACCGGATCAGTACGCTAGAAAATATGGATGAAATTTTGGTTATGGAACAGGGCCAAATCATCGCCAGAGGTACGCACTCTCAATTGCTCGCGTCATCCCCTTATTACCGTCAGACTTGGGAGCTGCAACAACACAATTCACCGACACAATATTTAGATACAGGAACCGAGGGGGCTGATTTATGATCAAAACCCATGATATGCATTACTTAAAGCATTTTTATTTGTATGCAAAAAACTATAAAAAAACCTCCTATCTTGGAATGGCGATGATGCCTTTATCCGTCGCCAGTAATTTATTATTTCCATGGCTTGTTATTCAGGTCATTGACACAAAACTAATGCTTGGCCAGCTGGATGGATTATATAAGTTGTTATTCTGGATGATTATCGTTTTGATAATCAATTATTTGGCCGATTCTTTTTATTCTTATTTTCTACGCAAAACCGGACAGTTAACTGTTTTTGAAATGCGCTCAGAACTGTTTAGGCGCATCTTAAAATTGCCCAGAACATATTTCGACAAAACTCCAACCGGTGTAACCCTAACACGATTGACCAGTGATTTAGAATCCATCGGGGAATCCTTCGTACTAGGTGTTTTAAGTTTAGTTAAAGACACAATTAATACGGTAGCGGTGTTACTTTTTATGTTTGTTATAAATTGGCAATTAACTTTGGTTGTCCTCGTGGTTTTTCCACCTATCCTTTATCTTACTTATTATGTACGTAATAAGCTCCGGTCCTTATATCTGATCACACGCTCAACATTAGCTAAAGGAACTGGTTTCCTTCAAGAATGTTTGTTAGGGGTAAAAACGGTTCAGCTCTATGGCGCTGAGCAAGAGGTGGAAGATCAATATAGAGCACATACATCTGCCTTTTTGAAAGCACAGCTAAAGACCAATAAATACGACGCTGCCCTGTTTTCAATTATTACTGGCATCACAAGCATTACCATAGGACTGATCATCTGGTATGGAGCTGAGAACATACAAAAAGGAGCCGTTTCGCTCGGTGTTTTAATTGCGTTTATTAATACTTTAGAAAAAATATTTATTCCCTTGCGGGATTTCACTTCCCAAATAGCATCCATTCAGCGCTCCTTTGCTGCGTTCGAGCATATTGAAGAATTGTTTATAGAACCCTTGGAAGAAGACGGCAGATTGCTGCTCCCACCTCATGATCTGAAAGAGCGCTTGAGCACATTTGATTCTTTACAATTTGACACTGTCAGTTTCCGTTATAATGAACAGACCCCCTACGTTTTAAAAGATGTCTCCTTCACCTTGAACAAGGGCGAGCAATTGGCAATGGTCGGCACGACTGGGTCCGGAAAGTCGACGATCATGCGCTTAATGAATAAAGTCTATATGGATTACGAAGGCAGTATTTTATTAAATGGAATTGAGCTTTCGCTGATACCAAAAGCAAGTATGTTGCATCTTTTTTCATTGATGCAACAAGATGCTTTCTTGTTTGAGGAAAATGTTCATTTTAATATATCTCTTGGTAATAATGATGTCAGAGATCAAGCGGTAATCGATGCAGCGCACTATGTATATGCGCACAATTTTATTGTCGAATTACCCGGTCAATATGAATTTCAACTGACTAACAACGGCGAAAATTTCTCCGCCGGTCAAACCCAATTAATTTCTTTTGCCCGTGCCATTGCTCAAGGTGGTCAGGTGGTCATGTTGGATGAAGCAACGAGTTCAGTAGATTCTATAACGGAAGAACTCATTCAAAAAGCCATAGGTAAATTATTTAAGGAAAAAACTGTAATAGCCATTGCACACCGATTGAGTACGATACGAAATGCCGATCAGATACTAGTATTGGCTGATGGAAAAGTTGTTGAACGAGGCAACCATAAAATGCTCCTCGCCATAGGTGGTGTCTACGCCGGGCTTTTACAAGACAGCAACTATGTTGATGGCGATACTCTGACTGAAATATAGTAAATCACGTAACTTGATACGATAGATGATGACAGATTTTTTTTGTGTATTGAAATAATTGAAATAAAGATTTCTTAAGTTGATATAAGATTGATACTTGGTGTCTCTATGAAATGTTCATCAACTGGGGCAAAAATACCTTTGGGCCCTTATTTATATAATGACCAAAAAAGGAGGCCGATGATGAATGAAATATTTAATTTTCTATAATGGAAACAACGTCGTACTTGGAATTCATAACGCCCCTATGTTGGAGCCTTTTTGGCATTGGAAGTATTTTTATAGAAGGTACAAAAGATTTTATTTTGAGAATGAAAAGCTTTTTCCAAAAGTGCGACGCTTCGACAAACCATTTTGATGATTGTCTTGGGGTTAATTTTCTGGATAGGTTTGGGTTGGGGATTGCTCTCTTTATCAAGTTTAGATCAAGCCCTAAACTGCCGAAGTCCAAAAGACCTACGCCCTATTTTGCACGAAGTCCCTTACCAAGTCAGTAATTTGATCGGTGTAATCAATCAACTGATGGAACTACTGAGCCCATTGATTGACGCCATGAATCGTTTTACGGCCAAAACAGAACCACCAATTGCAAAACCCTTTAGCAGCTATTGAAACTCGAGTTGAATTAGGATTTGGTGAAACGGACCCGGCAGAAATAGACAAAACACTTTTGCACTTAAAACTGACAACCAGCAAACAAGTCGTTTGGTTAATCAGCTTTTAAGCCTTGCGCGCGCAACGCCTGATGCGGGAGAATCAGTTTTTGAGTGCATAGATATGAATGCCTCATGTTTTCTTATCACATTAGACATGCTTCATTTTACCCTCACTAAAAATATTGACCTGGGTATAAAAGCGTAATCTGAATTAGTGTTTCTTAGTGGGGATAAAATTTAATTAAAGAGCGTCTGCGCAACTTGATTCACAATGTGATTTCATATTGCCCGGTGGAAAGTCATATAACCTTAGGACTTACAATGAATGAGGTGACAGGGATTCTAGAGATCGAAGACGATGGTCCGGGCATCCCCTTTGATGACTGCGAAAAATCTTTCATAGGTTTTATCAATTGCATAGTCCTGCCGATGCCATCTGTTGCGATCCTATCGTCCGTTAAATCACCCGGCGGCATGGCGGAGAAGCGAAAGCCTTGTCTGGTAGTGAGGGAAAAGGAGCTTGGATTAAAGTTTCATTCTCACTCGACGCTTAAGGGTTAAATGTCAATCCTTTGTGGTCTTTTTTGATTTTTTTAAACTTTAACTTTAGACCTGTTCCGTATGGGGTATTGGTGTCCCTTTTTATATTCGTATATATAAATTCATCATTGATTTATTGCCTTAAGGGCGCAAAAGTGTCGGTCTTTATATTAATGAGACTAAGGAAAATAAAAAATGCTTATCGATGTTCGTACCTACGAGGTTAGACCTGGCACTTTAAAAGCGCATTTGGACTTATATGCTGAGTACGGCAAAGGCCCGCAAAGCAAGCATTTGGGGACGCCGTTGGCTTATTTGAAAACAGAAACAGGAAACCCGAACGAATACGTTCACATGTGGGTATACAAGGATGCGGGCCATCGCGAAGCGTGTCGGGCCGCCATGTGGGCCGATTCAGATTGGTTGGCTTATACCAAACGTAGCGCTGAATTAGGGGCTTTGGTTCAGCAAAATAACCGTTTGATGGTTCCTGTTGATTTTTTCGATTTCGACGCACCATCGTAAGCTTATTTGATATGGCGCAGGCTTCTCACATTTGGGAGCTGCGTCATTATCAAAATAAACCCAACGTGTTTAAACTGTATCATGATCTTGGTGAATGCCGGGGTCATCGACGGGTGTTACTAAAACTGCTTCTGGATTTTTTTCAATAATTGGTTTTCCCCCCTTATCGCACTGCAAGTGTTTAACTTGGGCGAAGTATTTCCGACCAATTAATACTTGATTCCCGTGTTTGTTTGCCTCAATCGGAACGCAAATATGATGGCCCTTTTCAGGGGCGTACCCATTTATGAGCGCCTCATAGGTGCTTGGTTTAATGTGTGGCATATCGGCCAGTGTTATGAGTATTGCATCCACGCCCTCTGGCATTGCTAAAACCCCACATCGCAGCGACGATGCCATTCCGCTGGCGAAATCTGGATTATGAACAAATTGTACATTTGACTGTATTAAGGCCTGCTCAATCCTAAGCGCTTCATGGCCGGTAACCGCAATCACAGGATCGCACTTGCTGTTTAATAATCGGTCCAAAGCCGTTACAATCATCGGCGTTCCGTTAATTGGTGCTAATAATTTATTGATCGGCCCAGCGCGCTTTGACATGCCCGCCGCCAACAATAATCCACCTATTTTATGCGCCATTGATCCTATTTCCTTAGCAATTTGATGAGCACCTTCTTACGCCAAGATCACAAAAAAGGCTATTTTTGAAAACAATGACGTGCGTCTGGCCATGGAATGGCTATATTTTTCAAATGGAAAATAATAACACACATAAACCTGTCGACGACTTAGATGCCATCAACACTGCTTTGGGCTGGATCAAAGAAGGGCGCACTTGCGCTTTGGCCACAGTCACCCGCACATGGGGCTCAGCCCCCCGCCCAACCGGTAGCTTCTTAGCAATCAACGATCAAGGTGCATTTGTTGGTTCTGTATCAGGTGGCTGCATTGAAGGTGAAGTGGCAACCGAAGCTTTGGGGCTTATGCGCAATGGCGGATTCAAAAACGTCGATTTTGCCGTCTCAGATGAGCAAGCGTCAGGCGCTGGCTTGGCATGTGGCGGAAAAGTTTCTGTCCATGTGTTTGCTCTAACGCCTAAAAAGGTATCTCAGTTAAAGCAGCTCAGTCAATTAGCCGACCAGAAAACCGAAGTGGCATTCGTCATTGATGTGGTAACCGGCGAAGCATCAATAGAAACTTGCGATGCTGATGGGGATATTGCGAAACTTTTACAAAAAGGAAAAAGCAGCTTATTGCGTGAAACCAGCCCGTGTCCATTATTCGTGCGGCCTTTTTTGCCACCGCTCAGGATGTTCATAATTGGCGCAGTTCACATCGCTCAAGATTTGGCGGTGATGGCCCAGCGCTCAGGCTATGATGTGACTTTAATTGATCCTCGTGACACGTGGGCAACACCGGAACGATTCCCAGGATTAATCATTGATCGCCGAATGCCCAGTGAAGCGATTATTGATTTAAGGCCCGATCAACGAACTGCGATTGTTGCGTTGTGTCATGATCCAAAATTAGATGATCCAGCCTTGGTTGAAGGCCTGAAATCAAAAGCCTTTTATA